>ERZ839823.543-NODE-543-length-52712-cov-4.481076_pt1 | contig 52712 bp, 79 predicted proteins | sample MGYA00519862_ERZ839823 | MGnify/ENA primary metagenome ERZ839823 (study PRJEB31850, sample SAMEA3708853) | human gut metagenome | biome: human gut; feature: human-associated habitat; material: faeces | place: China | collected 2014 ...
ACGCACATCTTCTTGTATTCATAACTGTATCGCATAAAAATACCCCCAATACCGGATGTCCAGTATTGGGGGTACATATCACTTGAGGCATGGGATGTATTTACTTCCCTGCTGAAGATTAGAGCATATATCGAAAAGAACTAGGAGGAAGCACATGGAAGCGAGACAGTTTGAAGAAGTTGTCGCTTGCGCTCCGAGCGACGAAGAAATAGCGGAGCAGAAAACCAATGCGATGGTTGAGGATGTGAAAACCATCAGCAAACAGGCCGCTGCGCTGAATATTCAATCTGAGGCAGATTACAATGATGCTGCCGAGATCGGCAAAGGGATCCGAGCAAGGATTAAAACCGTGCAGGCTTTGTTCAAACCGATCAAAGAAGCAGCCAACTTGGCGCATAAGCGTGCTTGTGAACAGGAAAAGGCTCTGCTTGATCCTCTCAAAAAAGCAGAACAGGCCGTCACCTGTGAGATGAGCCGGTATACTGAGCGGCTTGAAATAGCGAGGATTGCCGCAGAGGAAGCAGCCAAGGCTGAGGCACAGAAAAAGAGTGATGAGTTGCTTCAACAGGCGGCAGAGTTTGAGCAGATCGGAGAAAGTGACCTCGCAGCTTCAGCTTTGCAGGAAGCGCAGATTCTCAACGAGTCGTCTGACACTATTTCCGTTTCTGTTTCGGCACCTTCTGTGAAAGGTGTATCCAAGCGGGAGGACTACGAAGTTATCGTGGAGGATCCCGAAAAGGTTCCGATCTCCATTCTCGGAGCTGTTATTCGTCCTGTTGACCTTGCCGCTGTAAAGCGGCTGGTCAAAGCGACCAAAGGCGACATTCTCATCCCCGGCATCCGTGTTATCAAAACCAAGAAAACGGTTCTCAGGGCGTAAGGAGGAGTGCGTATGGAAGAAGAAGCCGTCGGGTTGGTTCAGTATGAGTCCGCTTATGGACATGTTAAATTGTCCGCTGATACCGTTATCAATTATCTCGCAAAAGGAAAAACCAAACTGACAGAGCAGGAGGCTGTGCTTTTCGTGCAGCTCTGCAAGTATCAGCAGTTGAACCCCTTTGTCGGTGAAGCGTATGCCGTTAAGTTCAATGACGATTTTCAGATGATTGTCGGCTACGACACATATAAGCGTCGAGCCGAAGAAAACCCCGATTATCGTGGAAAATCAAGTGGCATTGTGGTCAAACGCGGGAGTGAGTACATCAAAAAACGCGGATGCTGCGTATACCCCGGCGAGAGCCTTATTGGCGGCTGGTGCAGCGTAGTGCGCGAGATCAATGGCAAAGAGGTAGAGGAATATCGGGAAGTCAGCCTCGCAGAGTACGACCGGAATATGGCAAATTGGAAAACAAAGCCGGCCACTATGATCGAAAAGGTAGCGGTGTCTCAATGCTTGAGAAATGCTTTCCCCAAAAACTTTGCTGGCCTCTATACCGAGGATGAAATGCCATCTGCGCAGGAGATTGATGGCTCTGATTTTGAGAAAAAGCCTGAAGCACATGCGAATGATGTCTCCGAACCTGCATCCGATGTTGTAACGCAGCAGGAGCGGCGAGCTATGTACGACATGGCGAAAATTGCGTGGGGATCGGAGTCTGTCGATGCAATCAAAACTCTTTGTCAGGAGCGGAATATCGCCAACACCAAGGAGATGAACCATGCCCAGTATGCGGAGATTATGGCAATCATCAACGAAGCTGTTGACCAGCAAGAAGTTTCTATTCAGAATGCTGAACAGCCTGATGACTATGAGGTGCATTGAAAGGAGGTGATAAAGCATGGCATCCAGAGAGATTAAGCAGCTTGATAATCTGATGGATGGAGCTGTCGCGGAGCGTTTCAACGCTGAGCTTAAAAAGATTTGGGCGAACATCTTTGACCATCGCACCAGCCCTACGAAGCCGAGAGCCATTACGCTCAAATTCGTTTTTACACCAAATGTGAATCGTGATGCGGCTGACATGACCTATGAGGTTACGACGAAGCTGGCAGCACCGGAGGCTATGAAGCAGATGGTTATGATGCGTCAACGGGACGATGGCACGGTCGTCGTCACTGAGCATACCGATCAAATCCCCGGTCAGATGGATATGGATGGAAATGAGCAGCCTGAACCGACAATTGCTCAGTTTAATGATGGTTCTCAGATCCCTGCCGTAGTCGAGTTCAGAAAACAGAAAGAAAACTAATGGAGGACAACATGAGCGAAATGATTGATTTTTCGTCTGCATTGCAGAGAGCGTTTGACCTTGGTGACAAAGCGGCTACGGCTCAGTATGAAGCCCAAAATAGACCTAATATCATCGAGCATGACGGTGCGGCGTACCTGTACTTCAATGGGAAGCTCACGCAGATTGAGCCTGCGGAAATTTACCATCCTGAAACCTTCTACGCTTCGACCCTTGAGGGACTGTGCGATTACATTCAGGCTGATTCTGATGAGCAGTTTGTCACGGGTCAGCCTGCACCTCTCGTCGTTGTTGAAAGCCCCGTTCGCGTCAATGTTTATGGAGTGATCGTCGGAGAAAAGAAGGAGCGCCCTCTGCTTGCGAGTTGTGAGTATGAAGCACCTGAAATCGCGATTGGCCAGTATATTGATGCAGAATCTTTGTTCATCAATATCCAATCGTGCTTTGTTGCGGACGAGAACCGCGATCTGGTCTGTAAAGTGATCAATAACATGACTGAGGAACAGTCTGTTCAGACTGCGGATGACGGCATCAGCCAGCGAGTCATTCTCAAGGCGGGTGTTCAGGAAGTAGACAAAACGATCTTCAGGAATCCTGCTTTCCTGCGTCCTATGCGCACGTTTACCGAAGTTATGCAGCCTCAGTCTCCGTTTGTTGTCCGCTTCAAGGAGGGCAGGAAAGCCGCGCTTTTTGAAGCAGATGGCGGGGCTTGGAAACGTGAAGCAATCGGCCTCATCGGAGCGTATCTCAAAGAAAAGCTGCGCGACTGCAATGTTGTCGTTATTGCGTAAGATTACATGGAGAGGGGCAGGGCCTCTCTCCTCGACTTTTTGGTGATAGCATGGGAGCGATCAAGGTCTACGATGGAGTGAATGATAGGCAGCTCAGAAGGGCTGCTGTTGAGGCGAATGTCTCAAAAGCTGAGGTACTCGGCTGTCTGATTGCGCTCTGGCTGTGGGGCTTGGAAAATGCGGATTCAAGTGGGCTTGTTGAGCATTGTGATCGGACAGAAATTGTGCAGTGTCTCTCGACTGTATCTGGAAAGGCAAAAGAAGTATCTGAAGCACTGTTTGTCGCACGATTTGCTTCAGAAACCGAGAGCGGCATTGTTCTGGCAGATTGGGAGGAACGGCAAGGCTGGCATTACCGTGAAGAAGCAAACCGAAGACGGAACACGGAAAGAAAGCGCGAAGTAAGGGCTGCGCAGAAGAACAATCAGGAAAAAGTAGCGCAAGAGCTGCCGACAATCCCAGCAGAGACTCAAGCCGAGCCAGTGCCGAAAAAATCCGTCAAAAAGCATTATGCTGATTTCGTTCTTCTTACTGCTGAGGATTACAAAAAAATTGTCGATAAGTACGGTGAGGAGCTTGCCGCTGCTGCTATTCAGATATTGAATCAGTACATTGGATCTACTGGGAAAAAGTACAAGAGCCATTACATGACGCTGATTGGATGGCCGATAAGGGAAGCTATGAAGCGGAATCCGAGTCTGTATGCGAAACATCAACAAGAGAAGGAGGGTAAAGGTGGCGGAAATCCCTATGCCACCGACATGCAGGAATGGGAGTAAGTGTATTCCAGAATGTATTTGATATGCTCGTGCAAAAAGCATCGTACCCTGCCAGCGAAGGTGATTATGTCGGAGAAGATGGACTGATTCATTGTGGCATTTGCGGCAAGAAAAAGCAATGCAGGGTTGAAATTGTGCTTCAAGGCAAAAAGGTTATCAGAACACCGCCTGTTCCATGCGACTGCCGACAGAAAGTTATTGATGAGGCTGTCAAAAGGGAAGAAAGCATTGAAAGAGCTGAGAAACTCAAACTCTTGCGAAGCATGAGCCTTATGGATAAGAAGTTTGAAAATCTCTATTTTTCCTCTCTCCAACAGACCAAGTTTAATGAGCGCCCACTTAAAATTGCGCGTAGGTATGTTGAGCGATTCGATCTGATGTATCAGAAGTGCCAAGGAATGTTGTTTTATGGGCCGCCGGGGACTGGAAAAAGCTACTTGGCCGCAGCAATCGCCAATGAGCTTATGGAAATGCAAAAGTCCATCATCATGACATCGTTCGTCAAGATACTCGATAAAACAGCGGAGTCGGAATCGCTGGTCGATTCTTTGAATCAGGCAGATTTGCTCATTATTGATGATCTGGGAGCAGAACGCGAAACATCCTACGCATTGGAGCGTGTCTACAATGTCATAGATAGCCGATATAGGGCAAATAAGCCGATGCTGCTTACTACCAACCTTGGCGTTGAGGAACTGAAAAACAGCGATAATATTCAATATCGAAGGATCTATGACAGGATCCTTGAGATATGCTACCCTGTCGAGTTTACTGGCCCGTCTTGGAGGAGAAAGGAAGCAGGAACTCGATACAATGAAATGCTGAAGTTATTGGAGGAAGACTGATGGAAATCATGCTTGGTGAAAAACTCAAAGAATTGCGAGAAAAGAAAGGCTACAAGCAGGCAGATGTTGCTGATCTTGTTCCTGTGTCGCCCAGCGGTTATCGCGGATGGGAAAGCGGAACGACAATCCCTGATACTCGAACTCTTGCCAAACTGTGTGAGATATTTGAGGTTTCTGCGGACTACTTGCTGTTTGGCAAAGAGGAGGAAAAGAAGACTGAGGGGGTTTATGAGCTGGAAATCTACAAGGAAGAAGATCGGGTTGCCGTCGTCGGCATCCTCAACAAAAATGGGTATGCCACTTGCATGGTGTCCCGCCTGAAAAACCCCGGCGGAAAGGCAAAGAAGTATCTTGTACTTGCCCGACCCTGTGAAAACGGAAGGGGGCTTGAGGAAATTGATTGTTGATTTCACTGTCCGAGGAGAGCCTTTCGGCAAGCAGCGTCCGAGGCTTTCAACTGTGAACGGCTTTTCGATGGCTTATACTCCGCAAAAGACGGCAGTGAAAGAGGCAATCGTTAGGGGAGAATATGAGCGCCAGTGCGGTAATGCCTATTTCCCTGAAGGGGCGGTTTCCGTCATGCTTTTGTTCAGCCTCAGCATCCCTGCGAGCGCGAGCAAGCGGAGAAGGCAGATGATGCTCGATGGCTTCATTCATCCGACCAAGAAACCTGATATTGACAATGCCACAAAGCTGATTCTGGATTCTTTGAACGGTGTTGCATGGAAAGATGATAAGCAGGTCTGCTTCCAGTGCGCCATGAAGATTTATTCGGAACAGCCTTGCGTTCGGGTCATCATCGAAGGGAAAGCCGAGGGAGAGGAATACTATGATGGTTCTTTACGGGGTTTGTACAGTCGCTCTTTGCATCGCTACTGGAGCTTTGGTATCTAACTCGTATCTCAAGAAAGAACGGAACGAGGCTATCAAGAGCAGGAATGAGGCGAAAAGGAATCTTTCTGCCAGCGTGGAGGAGGTCAACCGGCTTTGTCTCAGAGAAGCGTATAACAAAGGCGCAAATGATGGTACTCGTCGTGATGAGGATGGGCGGGTTTATCGCCGCAGAGAAGCCCCTGTGTTCACTGTATATGATGGAGATTATAGCGTGAAGTAAATAATGGAGGACAGCATGAAGACAGCAAAAGCTATTGTATTTGGATTGGCGGGTCTTACCTGTCTCCCGCTTGCGGTTGCGGAAACCGCATTGAAACCCGTTGCCAAGAGGGGAAGGAAAGCCAAGAAGAAGGGGAAGAAGCGCAAATTTTTCTTCTGAAATTACGTATTTGATAATTTTTAAGAGCAATGGATGATAAATGCGAAATAAGAGATTGTCGGAACTGTGGAAACGCTGTCATGGTTTGTTGTGAGAAGTATATCTGCAAGCTGACCCGATCTGCAATGGGAATGTGGCTCACATACGATAAAGGAACTACACCGTGGTTTGCACACTGCTCCGGATCTCTCTGGAAAAGGAATGAAACATAACTATGTCAGACGGACATCCTGCTGACAGTCAGCAGGACATCCATCTGACCGTCAGATGGACGATACAAACAAGATAACGAATATGTGAGGAATATATGGATAAAGTCAGAAGGTTGGCAAGATCGTTTCTCGCAAAGATCAGATTTGAGGTTTACCGCTTTTCCATTGAAACGGTTCGGACATTCAGGCTCGGAAGGTTTGCTGTTCGGGAGAAAATACCAGAGGTAGAAATTGTCCGAGACTATACGTGCGGAACACATCGCTGGGTATATTGGTGTCCGCTTTGCCTCAGAACTGTTGAACCGGATATGGCCCGCTGTATCTGCGGACAGAGACTTGATTGGGATTGGAAGCAGGTGATCTAGTGAAATACGGACGGTGCTGGCTGTGCGGAAGATATGGCTTGATGGAGGAGCACCACATCTTTTCTGGCGCGAACAGGAAGCTCTCTGAAAAGTATGGTTTGAAGGTATTGCTTTGCGGAGAATCATGCCATCGCAATGGAAAGAAAGCTGCACATGTCAGCAAGGAGACGGCCCTTGCCCTTCACCAGTATGGTCAAAAGTGTTTCATGGAAGACAATGGAGTATCCAAGGAGGACTTCATCGAGATTTTTGGACGGAATTACTTATAAGTTGTAGGAGGAACTGCGATGGAAATTGACAGTGAATTGCTTGATACCATTGTTCGGACAGCCTCTGAGGAAGCGATTAAAGCGTACATCAAAGCATCAGCGGATGCGGCGAAGGAACACAAGGACAGGAGACTTCATAATACCAAGTTGATTCTGAAGAACTACCACGCATTGAAGACTCATTCGTCCAGCAGCATTTCCGAATTGGCCGATGTTGTTGATGAGGAAGTCTTCAGCCTCCTCAGCGCGATGCTTCAAAAGCCCGACGCAGATGAACTGAAAATCAGGAGCATTAAAAATTCTGTTGTGAGAACGAAGATCATCCTCGAACATATTGACACCATGCTCGAAGCCTACCAGCGGCATTGCGAGAAATGCAATCTTACGGCTCAAATGCGGAAACTCAATGTAGTTCTTGATCTGTATGTGCGAGAGAGCGGTTTGACTCCAACTGATATTGCCGAAAAGTATCATATTGATCTGCGCACACTTTATCGCCATGTTGATTCGGTTTGTGAGGAGCTGTCTGTATATCTGTTTGGCATTGAGTTTTCCAGATGATTACGCAAATATTTGTTATCAATTCAAAAATAATTTATTTATTTTTGTAAAACTATTTACACACAGAAACGGGTCTGCTACGATACGTCCGCAATCAAAAATACAACAAATCGGAGGTATCGGAGAATGAGAACTGCGAGGTTGCACAATGGGTCGCCTTTGCTGGCGAAATCCTCCATGGTCAACGCAAGAGGGGGCGATTACCATTAGGCGCAAGATCGTTTATCAGAGCGTGTCTGCGAATGGGGCTCACAGCGAGCCACGAACCTATGAGTGCAGGGACGACGAAGACTACAAACGCTGCGTTGATTTGTTTAACTCTGGAAAAATCAAAATGTTAGCTGTGAATGACCGGCAGATCAGCAAGAGAGGCGACTTGCCCAAAGTAAAGAAGTCGAAGATAACCAGCTTGAGCGATAAGTTCGGTACTTGAGGTTTTCAGACCACCTGACGGCAGGTGGTCAACAAAGCCCCAGAAGGGCCGACAACAAAGGAGGAACCCAAAGATGTCTGATTTGTTCTGGATCTGTTTCACCGTTGCTTTGATTGTGATTGCGGCCTATGTCCCGATTGCAAGCTACTCGAAGTATTTCAACTGATGAGAGGAGAGGAATTTCCATGGATGACTTCAAGGTTTTCATCACGAACCTTGGCAAGTACAACGAGGGGTACTTGCTTGGAGAGTGGGTCACGCTTCCGACCACTCGCGATGAGCTGAAGGAAGTATTCAAGCGTATCGGGATTGGTCGTAAGGACGAATTCGGTCAGACTTACGAGGAGTGGTTCATCACCGACTACGAGGTGCCGTCCTGCGTGTCTGATGTGTACGATCAGCTTGGCGAATATGAAGATCTCGACCTGCTGAACTATCTCGCAGCTCGCTTTGATGAGATGGAAGATTATGAGCTTGACGTTTATGAGGCTGTCCTTGAAGCAGGGATCTCCGATGGGACTGACTTGGTTGATCTGATTAACCTTACCTTCAACCTCGATAGTTATGAACTGATGTCCGGCATAAATGATGACTATGCTCTTGGAAGTATGATGGCTGACGAACTCTATTCGGAGAAAGATCTTGGGCCGCTTTCAAGCTATATCGACTATGAGCGATATGGTCGAGACATCCGGCTGGAAGAAAGCGGAGACTTTACTTCCGAGGGGTATATCCGAGAAAACGGAAGCGTGGAAAATGAGTTCAATGGCATCGAGGATGTGCCTGAAGATTTCCTTGTTATCAGAGGAGTGGAGGAATAAACGTGGAAAAGAAGTTTGATATGGCTGCCCCCCCTGTTGATCCCGCTGAGAAGCAGAGGGCAAAAGAAATCCCTGTAAGCCGTTGCAGCCGTGATGACATTAACCGGCTGATGAATCTGTTTGCAGTTGATTCTGAGCTGCATAAGACCAAGGAACAGATGGAGCTCAGAATCAGGTCTATTCCGAATGGATGGCGAAATTTCAGATTGATTGAGTCGTTGTACGGGAAGTTCCTTGCTGACCTTCTTCTCACTGTTCCGGCCGAAAAGCTCGCCAGCCTCAAGAGGATGCTGCCCGGTATGCTCTACAAGGCGTACTATGCCAAGCCGGCTTCGGTTGATAAAGAGGAAACTTTGATCCTCACTGATGAGCTGAATGTATTATGTAAGTATGCGCATGAGCATTGTCGGTTCTGCGACAGGACGAATTGTTCTCAGTGCGATCTTGGCAAAACGTTTGACAGCATCCTGACGGATGATCGCGATGGCGGATGCTGGTCAACCATCGACATTTTTGGACATGAGGAGGTGTAATTGATATGGAATGTCCGCTATTCATCCGTCTGCCATCTGACATTATTCTCAATATCAACAGGATTGACGGTATTCAGTCATGTGGCAATGGATGGTTTGACGTTTTCAGTGGTGGCTCTGATAATCCGTTTAAGATCAATAACGATGATCGCGAGGTTTTGTTTACGGCGCTTCAACTGCTGATGAATGGGGGTGATATGAGTGGCGCACAAGATATTCGGAAGTGATGCTTTCCAGAACGGGGTCGATGTCCCCTATTACGACATTGAGGAGCATTGTCCTCATTGTGATGAAGTGCTTCCCATCCTGATTGATTTTGACCAGATTCATCATTTTTATGTGACCTGCCCTACATGCGGCGGACGAGTTCTGCTCTGTTCTCTCTGCGAGGAAAACTGCGATCAGCGGGACGGGGTATGCCAGATGAGCGATCCGGCTACCAATCTGAGGCGGCTTTGGGCAGAATTTGGAGACATCCCGATCAATGATCGGGATGAAATCGAGGAACCGTTTCTCCATTTTGAGAGAGGCACTGATCGTTTCGAGATATGGCATTGGTTTGATGACCGTTACCCCGGCGGAGTAGTGGCACTTATGCAGTATAACGAGAGAGATGAGCAAAAAGCTAAAAAGTCAGTCTACGAGTTGCCGAAGATGGTGACGGACAACCCGAATGGCAATTTTGAGGTGATGCTCAATCTGGTTTATGGAAAAGATGGATGGAGTTACATCCGCCACGGTGAAAGGGATATGCCGATTACGGATTTCTGCATGAAAGAGCTTTGCCCGAAGTTTGGATGCCCTGAATTTGCAGATCAGACCATGACCTCTAAGGAGCAGGACGAGCTTCTTTCCGATTGCGTCTTTGATGAGTGTCCAGTTGCGACTGTGTATGCGGCGCTCAGTGGATATGGGCATCTGCGTGACAGGCTACGGAAACACGAGGATGCGATGAAAGTTTCGACGCAGGAGGAAGAAAACCATGAGTGACCCGAAATGCCCGTATTGCGGGAATGAGATGAGATTTCATCGTGAAACGATTTTCGGGGGAAATCCGATTGAAAAGGTTGTGCGAGGGTGGTTTCGCTGCCGTGAGTGTCTTGCCTGCTCGCCTAGTGTAGCGGAGAGTATTCATATCGGTGAAGAAATGATGATCGTGGAAAAGGTGCGAGAAAAGGCGCGAGAAAAGGCTCATGACTCTGTTGATCCGAAGAATCGAGTATTGACATTCGATGAAGTTGCCACTTTTGCAGATCTTCCGGAAATGACACTGATGTGGGTGGAAGTAAAATTTACGAAGGAAAGCGACATTTTTCAAGAAATTCCCATTGGATTCAATGGTGAACTTATGCAATTCCTTGAGGTGAACAGCGCGTCGTTATATACACATAAACAGAATTATCCTCCGGAAGATTACGGAAGCCGTTGGCGTTGCTGGTTGGAAAAGCCTACGGTCAAAGAGATGGAGACGGCACTATGGGAGGAGTGAAAGAACCAGAGTCAGGAGTCCTTGTGTGGAGTGGCCTTGATAATCATATTGCCGTGTATGCTCCTGACGATCCCAATGCTGCATACGGGCAGAGCGTTAAAGAGCCGATCATTTTACTCGCCGGAGTTGCTTATGGCATGAAAGCAGTTGCTATCAGCCGCGGATTTGCGCCATGCGCATACATCGAGATCCCTCGACACCATCCGTTTTATGACAAAAACCTTCAAAAAATCCAGAACCTTTATTCCATTTCGTGTCATGGCGGAATTACGTATTCTCAAAAAGGAGTAGCTGGATATACGAGAGATGGATTCTGGATTGGTTGGGATTATGCTCATACTCCATTTGACTATGTGTACACGAGCGGAAATCCTGAGCGTAAGGGAAAGAAATGGACTCCAGCCAGTATTCAGGAAGAAATCGTCTTTGTTGCAATGCAAATTCATAACATTGGAGCTGAAAAGCATGGAGAATAGAATGTGCTTGCGGGGGGGGGGGGATCCCTGTGAAGCGTAAGCTGTCGAAGGATCTGAGCATGAGCGAGTTGCTTGAGCTACGCGCCGAAGGAATGACAAATAAGCAGATTGCAGAGCAGCTTGGTGTCAGCGTCAGCACCGTTTATAACTACATTGGCCGCCGCAGCCAAGCAGTGAAATATGCCGAGGTGCAGAACAAGCCCTGCCCGGTTCTCGCATTGGTTGCTGATGAACCCAATCCCCTTGCCGAACGGAAGTATATTCCCAAAGAGTTTGAAATCTATGAGGAGATGAGAGAAGTGGAAGCTCCCATTGGTTTGCCCATCATCAAGGAACGACATGTCTACGATCTTCAAGGAACAGCCTGTACATTCACCATTGATACCAGCAGCGATTGCATCGCTATGGGAGAGGATGATAATGGCCTTGTCAAAGGCATCCTTCAGATCAGTGACATTCCGAAGTTTATTCTTGAGCTTCAGCAGATCATGGATATCGTTGATGAAGCAAAGCGAGTTAATGCCCTTGAGAGGAAGCAGGCTTGACCTGTACTGTTTTCAAAAGGGTAGTAAACAAAATATCAATGAACGCAGTAAAGAAGCTGGTACAGTACCATACGCGGTAAACAAGACATACGGAAAGGAAGGATTAAATGACAGCAGCAAAACCGTACTATGTGTATGGCATGAGATGGAAAATGGAGGTGGCCGTTGAGGCGGTGCCTGATGGATTTGAGGAGGTTCATTTCTATGATGAGCCTGCCGACACTGCCGCCGGCATTAAGATCTATGGTGAAGTCGTTATTGGCAGGAGATTGACTGCCTTGGAACGGAAGAAGTACGGCCTTGTGATTATCGGGGCTGAAAGGAGAGCTTAACAGTGCTGACAACTGAGCTGATGACCAATACGTGGAGATTGCTCATGATTCTTGCGGGAGCGCTTGCCACCGTAGCTGTTGCATATTCTGGCTATATGATGCTTGTTTGCATCAGAAATTACCTTGTAGCTCACTGGAATGGAAGTGTTTGCATTGACGGAATCCTCATTAAGCCTTGCCCATGCTGCGGAAGCAGCCATATTGGAGTAGGAACGGTTGAACAGGACGATTCAGACGTATACTTTGTTGTGTGTCGTGTATGCCGTCTTACGTCTGGTGGATCTGCCAGCAAAGCAGGTGCCATTCGCAAATGGAACAAACGAATTGACTGAGGAGGAAGGTCATGTTTGGAGATACGCTCAGGAAGCTGCGCATGATTTACGGAATTTCTGCCAAGGAGTTTTCGGAAATGCTTGGCATTTCGGCTGCTTTTCTATCTGCGATTGAAACAGGAAGGAAAGAGCCGTCTGTTGAGTTTCTGAGCAAGTGCGCAGACGTTTTCGAGATCAGCCTCTCGGCACTGGTGTTGCTGTCTGAATCCTATGAAAAGGCCAAGGCTGATGGCGCGGGAAAAGCGTTCATCAAGAAAGCTATGCACAGCATCATCTGTCTGTTGTCGAAAGGATGTGATGACGAATGAAAAAGAAGAAAGTGCAGCAAGTGTTTTCAGTCGGACAGAAAGTCGGTCTTGTGCCTCATTCTATGTTCAGAATCAGGAGAGAACAAGGTGCTGTACATGCAGTGGTCGTTCGGGTTGGCAGGCGATACGTTTAAGTATGTACCACCGATCAGAACGGAGAAGCGAAGCCTTGGGACGAATACACGTTCGACAAGACTGACCTCAAACAGCAGACACAATTCTCCCCGGACTATGACCTGTATCTCACCTATGAGGATGCCGCTGGGGAATACGAGAGGGCAAAGCTCGCAGCGGCTGTATGCGCTTTTCCTTCCATGAGCATCAGGCAGATGGAGCTTGAGCCGCTTAAAGCCATTTATGAGATTCTGAAGGTTGAAGCGTCGAGAATGGGAGTGATGTTTGATGACTGAGGAAGAAAGAAAACAAATTGTTGAAGGACTCAGATATTGTCTTGCTTCTCCGTGTGTAGAACATGGAGTTGGAGGCTTTTCGCTCCCGTTCTGCAAATGCGCTACGACTCTCTTGGAAAAAGCGATTGAGGCCATTGAGCAGGTCGAGACGCACTGCTGTGATGACTGCAAGCACCAGTATGAAGGTGATGAGGTACAGCATGACCCGTGCGTAGAATGCCGTTGCCGTTTCCCTGATGAGTTTGAAGCGAAAGTTACGCCCATTGAAGATGCAATGCCTCATGTCACCCTTGAGGTAATGTGCTGGAAATGCGGACACCGCTGGATTGCCGTCAAGCCTGAAAATACGTGGCTCAAGCAACTTGAATGTCCTGAGTGTCATGCTGTTGGTTTTGCATTTGCCACAGGGCAGGACATTGCCGAATAAGGAGAAAGGCTATGAAGGAAATCTCGAAATTCAATAAGAGTAAATGTCCTGATCCGACTGCGTATGAGGCTCTTTCATCTATCCAAAATGCAAAAAACGAGGAAGAAGAACGGATGAAGCGCACCATCAAGACTGTCAAATGGATCATCGAACTTGCGGGTTTTGACCTCTGTTCCAGAATTGAGCTCAGGGACAAAAAGTCTGGGAAAATCTATTTGTAAGTGTCAAAAACCTGCCATTTACTTGCCACTTACGATGTTGTAATATGATAACAGCAAAAATGACATATACGTCAATTTTGCTACGCCGCTTCTTCATGCGGCCCCTCCGTTCTGGCGCGGCGGTCATGCTGTCCGCCGCGTGTATGCAGCAGTAACTCAATTGGTAGAGTACCAGCCTTCCAAGCTGGATGCTGCGAGTTCGAGACTCGTCTGCTGCTCCACCTGTCAGCCGTTTGATGACTGATTGGAACTCCCTTCTGGTGATCGGCTGCGCAAATGGACGCTTGCGCGGCCGGTAGGCGAAACGCCGATTATGCCGCACTCGACAAGGTTTGTTCCGACCTTGCTGGCGGCATCTTTATGTGGGGATAGCTCAGAGGCCAGATCATCTTGAGTCAGCACCGTTAGTACACGGGTTCGGCCATTTCGGTTCGCGCCATCCTACCGAAACAGACCGATGGCTTGCCAAGAAGTGCGTGGGTTCGACTCCCACTCCTCACTCCAGCACGGTTTCGTGCATCTTGGGAAATTCCTCTCTATTCAGCATTGTTGGCGGTTGCCCCCTCACTTCGCAATAGTCAGCAACACAAAAGCGACTCTGAAATGGAGTCGCTTTTGCTGTTATTCCGGATCCTTTTCTTCGGACTCACCCTCCGAAATAGGCTGTTTGAAGGTGAAAGGCCCGCGATTGTAGTATTCGAGGATAATGCCATCCCTGAGATTGGCAAACGAACAGTGCGTAGGCTCAAGTGCCAGTAGTGCTTTGTACGAAATTGATTTCTGATCCTTGAAGCACTCGTTTATCAGTTTCGTCGATACGACATAGAACTCCCAGTCATCAATATTGATCGGATCTTGACGGGAATCCTTGCAGTTCCAGATGCAGAAAATGAAAATGTCAGAATGCCGATCTTTTTCAACGCTGTAAGACTCGCGATATTCGCAGAACATGCGGGTCTGGGCTATATTGAAAACCATCTTATCCTTGTTTTCACCACGAGCATAGTTCCTGACGACAGATTTGACTTCGAGTCGGATTCCGTGAGGGCCGACCAGATCATAGCAATGCCAGACACGCTTTCCTTCATTCGTATCGTCTCCAGCATAGCCCATTGCGGATTTTACAAGGAACTCAGCAAGAACGCCGCGCTCCACATTATCAGACAGCCCACTGTAAGCCCAGCGCCAGAAATCAAGGATAGAAGTGCCGGACTCTTTTCCATCAAGCATGAATTGCTCATTCCCATTGTAAACCATTTGAACCCTCCGTTTGTAGATCGTGTACGCAACATAATGGTTTATTTTGGCGGGGCTTGATTTTTGGGGGGGGGGGGGGTACAACTGTTTGAGAAAAAGGTCAGGGTTTCGCATGTTCTCCACCTCCGTTCTGTCTGTAATCAATTCCATTATAGCATGAATTGGCAGGAAAAACAGATACGGGATGTTTCGTATATTATCATAAAAAATACGATAAAATATCGAAAAACTCTTTACAAATATGGGAAAAATGTTTACGCTACGTATATCCGAAAAGGATAAAAAATATATAGGAGGAAAGAACGGTGAGCAACGAAGTCCTGAAAAAAGCAGTGGATCTGCTGTCGGATGAACTCAGCGAGTATGTGGAGGCCGAAAGGCTGAGAGGTATGCTTAGATCGGTAGGAATGTCCGAAAATGACATCGCCGAGCTTGGTTGGGGAGAAAAAGAGTGAGCGCCGGACTCCTACATCCAGCGCTCACAGCGGTATGATATGACCTCAAAACCAAGGTCATCATACCACGCACCTCTTGAATCGTCAAGAGATTTCACAAATTGAAACCAAGGGAATCGGGAAAGCGGCTGCTGAAAGGCGGTCGCTTTTCTCGTACAGATAGGAACGGGAGGGCATCAAATGGCAAAAGAGCAGCGCGTCATGGAAGTTGAGTGCGGAAAGCTCAAGACTGGTTTCGGGAATCCCCGAAAGATCACAGCCCAGAAAAGGAAGGAGCTTCAGAACTCGCTTGAGCAGCTTGGGGATTTCGGTCTCATTCTGATTGACGAGCAGTACAACATCATTGGCGGCAATCAGCGAGTGGCTGTCATGGCTAGCCTTGACCCGCACAGGAAGGTGCTTTGCAAGATGCTCGTCGGGTATACGGAAGCCGAGTTGCGGTCTGTGAACATCGTGGATAACACCCATGCCGGCGACTGGGATCTCGACATTCTGGCATCGTGGACAAGCGATCTCAACCTTGATATCGGGATTGATCCGAACAAGAAGGAGGTCGATGAGCGCAGCATCCCCGACATGGAACCCATTCGATTCGAGAAGTACGACTACGTTATCATTGCCTGCAACAATGAGATCGACTACAACGAGTTGATCCGAAACCTCGGACTCGAAGACAAGAAGGTCAGAGTTGCAAAGCGGAAAATGAAAGCACGGGCAGTCTGGTATCATGACATCAAAGCCCAGATCGTTCCGAAGAAAGGAGAATGACATGCGGTACATGTTTGTGGTTGCCCATCCAGACGATGAAGTCCTTGGCGCGGGCGCCTTTTTGTATTCTATCAGCCAGTCTGATGGAGAAGATACTGCCTGCATAGTTATTCTCAATGCCGATTATGAAAAGACTCGGAAAGAGATGTTCACCGACATCGAGAAAAGCCATGAAATCCTCGGCATTACGGATCATGCCCTGTTCAGCTACAAGAACATGAACTTTATGAACGAGAACCACCGAGAGATGGTTGAATGTATCGAAGATGAGATTAGGCGGTATAAGCCAGATGTGATCTTTACACATTTCGATGGCGACTTGCACAATGACCACAGAGTTACCAGCATCTGTACTCAGCAAGCGGCGAGGCTCTATCAGCGGCATGGGGCAGGGCATAAGGTGGTGGCCTTGTATGAGATGGAAATCCTGTCTTCAACCGGATGGAGCAATCACTCTTTCAGACCGGACACTTACATCATGGCAAGTGAGCAAAGCGTTTCCAAGAAAATTCAAGCCCTCGGCGTGTACAAAAATGTTGTGCGCCCCATTCCTCATCCAAGGAGCGAGGAGTGTATCAGGGCACTTGCCATCGTGAGAGGGTCTGAAATCGGCTATCACTATGCTGAGGCGTTTAAGACTGTGTGGAGGGATGGCGTATGATTGTAGCGTCACACCAGATTGACATCCTCCCATACCCCGGCTTCTTCAACCGCATGTGCGTTGCAGATGTGTTCGATCTCAGCGGACATTATGACCTCTGGCGCAAGGGCAAAGGGATCTACCAGCATAGAGTCATGATTGGAACCGATTCAAAGCCCGTATGGCTGACGCTGCCTGTGATTGCACATCATGGAATGAAGCAGAATGAGGTTATGCTTGACCGAGAGAGGATGGTTGAGTGCTTTTACGATAAGATCGCAGGAGTGTACAGCGCATGGCCTTATTTCGGCAGGTATAAGAATTTTCTCAGAGAACAGGCCGAGAATGCCCCTGCGTACCTCTGGCAATTCAACCTCGCCATGTTGCTTTGGGCCAGAGACGTGCTGAATATCACGACTCCGCTTGCATTTGCACACGACTATCAGGAGAAGACTGCATCTGCGCAGATTGCCGCGCAGGTGAATTGTTATGGAAGCACCTATCATCAGGCTATGACCTACTATTCAGGGGCAGGCGGAAAGAACTACCTCAACAAAGAAGATTTTGACAGACGCAGCATTGATATCGTCTTTCAGGACTACTCAAAGCTGCCTGTGCCGGAAGGTTTCAGGACTGTGAGCATCCTGTCTCTCATCATGAAGTACAGCCCCGAAAAGGCAGCAGAATGCCTGCGAGGATTTTCTGTCGAACAGCACCTGACGCATGGAGGAATCCAGTCATGAAAGAGCTGACCTTCAATGTTTATGTGCCAAGCTATCAGCGATATGGCGATAAGGTGAGGATTTATGACCACCTTGAGTATTGCACCTACGTTGTGCGAAAGAGTGAGGAGGCAAAGTACCGTGCCGCCGGCATTGAGCGAATCTGGAGTATCGAAGACTCCCTGATTGACAGCATGCACAAGGTATTCCAGTACATCATTGACGAAAGCCCAGAAGATGTCATCTGCATCGTGGATGATGACGGTAAGTTCATGTACAGGAATATCGACAACAGCGATATGACCAATGAGCAGGCATCCTCTGAGCTTGAGCGTGTTGCGCAGATGATGGTTGATCTGAATATCGGATATGGCTGTACAGACGCAAACCCTGCGCCTTTTTATTACGATCAGGAGTTCAAGTTCAAGGGAATGTCCGGCGGCTGCAAGTGGTTCAATAAGGCTGCGTTTGGCGCAAGGATTGATCCTGCGACGAATTACAATTTCGACCTCGATCTTGAGCTTCAGGAACTGCTCACGCACAGGGTAATATTCAAGCCCGTCTATTTCATTGACGTTGGCGGAATGGACACCAATGCAGGAGGCTCCAACGTGGACAAGAACCAGACCAAGCGTATTGAGGGGATCATGTACACGAAATCGAAGTGGGGAAAGTATTTCGATTATAACTTCGACAGCAATAAGGCAAAAATCAAGGTTCAAAGGTAAAAAACCGGCAATATCTATTGACAACGGAGGTGGAGGTGGTACGATACGCACGCTCACTAAATAAATAACACGGAGGATTGAATGAGATGGCGTATCAGTATCAGATGTACACCTTGCATCATCACAGCATGTATGACATGGCTTCGATGCTGCAAAAGTCTATTCGCAGAGCCGATATCCAGAAAGCAGGATATGCGGCTTATGAACTCTTTGGAAGCTACCACACCTATATGTGGAAGCGGCTGATTGTTTCCAGCGCAGAGGACTGCTATGGGATCATCACCAAGGAGATTATCGCGCTGAAGCTCGCGGACGATCAGGTCAATGCAGGAAAGAAAGGCTACGACAAGGATCCACTCTTTGCGGCAAAAGCAATCGTCCTTCTGTGCGCGGCACGGAAGAATCGAGATGCCTGTTATGTGGCCTGCAACTTCATGAGTGCTGCAAAGTTGCTTGAAGAAAGCGAGATTGAGCATGTCGATATCTCCAAGTGCAGCCTCGGCGATGAAGGAATCCCGGATTGGGTATTTGATGTTCACACCTACCGAGGGCGGCAGAACGGAAAGACCGAGTTTGATATGGGCGAAGATGAGCAGAAAGCTCTGACCCCGCATCAGCTCGGTTTCTTTGATTATGGGGATTGGACAAACCATGATGAGAAGCGGATTGCATCTGGAAAGGTGTCTGAAAAGGAAATCAAGGCACTTGAGGAGACATACAGCACCAGAGTGCTTGATCCGACTCAGATTCAGGAATGGGAGGATAAATGCCAGTGGCTTAACCGCCAGATTGAACAGCTTGTTCAGGAACGTGACCAATGGAAGAAGATGTACCTGAATCTTGAGAAGTTCTCATCTGGCATGGGAGGCTCGAATGAAAAGAAAGAGTGAAATCGTCAGAGAGCTTGTTTCGGGCGGAAGGATCAAAGAAGCCCTGCGGATAGCCAAAGGCTTTCGCAGAGGAATCACCAAGGAGCAACAGAACAAAATGAGTATGGCGTATGAGTGCATCATGTACCCAGATTTCTATAAGAGTTTGGGACATGACACTGGTTCTGAAATAGAAGCCGGCACAGCGGTTCTTTTGCATTTCTACGGCAGCAAATAGGCAAGAAACAAAATATATTCGGAATAGGTCATGGAAGCTCTCAAGGGCTTAAATGACCTATTTTTAGTATATACGGAAAGGATTTGATTGCTTGGGCGGTAAGACACAGATTTCCGCTTCTTCCGCCCCTAAAAAAACCGGAAAGGGCAGCAGGAAGCCGAAAGCAAAGGCAAAGAAGGAAAGGCTTGCGGCTGACTACATTGGAAAAGGCAAGAGTGCTGATGAATGGGTCAGCAACAGCGGCCTTGCCATTATTTCTGGATGGGCCAGAAACGGCCTGACCTTCAAAGAGATTGCCGAAAAAATCGGCATAACAGATCGAACTTTCAGGACGTGGAGGAAAAACTATGCTGAGATTGAGAAAGTTTTACAGACAAACCGCGAGATGGCCGACCTTGCAGTTGAGGGAAGGTTGTACTCAAACGCTCTGAACGGCGACAACACCGCGATCATCTTCTATCTCAAGAATAGAGATCCAAAGAAGTGGAAAGACCATCCTGTCAGTGCTGATATCGAACTCAAGAAGACTGAGCTGGATTTGCTTAAAGCTGAAAATGAGCGGAAAAAGCTAGAGCTTGAGCAGAAGAAATTAGATTATCAGATGGAGTGCCTCAGATATCAGATTTCCGGTGCTCAGGGCGATGAAAAGACTGAAGCCATTAAGGAGTTCCTTGAGGCTGTAAATCCGACAAACGAACAAATTGACGAGCTGTATGACGAAATTGAGTCTGAGGAGGTGAGCGAGGATGATGCCTGCGATGGAGAAGAAAACGGGTCGTAGGCGAGCGGCATTCAGATTCAAGCCGTTTTCTCGAAAACAGAAGCAGCTTCTTTTCTGGTATAAAGCAAAAGCCAACGCAGATAAGAGTATGATTATTGCCGATGGTTCAATTCGATCTGGAAAGACCATCGCCATGATCTGTTCTTTTTTGATGTTTTCAATGAACACATTCGAGAACACCGATTTCATCGTAGCAGGCAAAACGATCTCGGCTCTAAAACGAAATGTCGTGAATCCAATGCTCCGAATCATCGCTGCGTTTGGCTGGAGCTATCGCTATAATCGAGGCGGCAACTACATCACAGTCGGGACGAACACATTCTACCTGTTCGGCGCAAGCTCAGAGGCGGCACAGGATGTACTTCAGGGTATGACGGCCGGCGGAGCTTTTGCCGACGAGGCGGCACTGATGCCAAAGTCGTTCATTGAACAGATGATAGGCCGCTGCTCATTGGAAGATGCCCGAATCTTCATGAACTGCAACCCCGGATCGCCGTTCCACTGGCTGAAAGCTGAAATGATTGATAAGGCCGATGAGAAAGGCTATTATGTCCTCCACTTCAAAATGGACGACAATTTGTCCTTGAGCGATAAGGTCAAACGCAGGTACATGCAGCAGTTTGATGGCGTGTTCTATGAGCGATACATCCTCGGTAAATGGGTTATGGCGGAGGGGCTTATTTACAGCATGTTCGGGAAGGTTTGCGAGTACAGCGAACATCTGACTGAGGAGAAAAGGCTGCTCTGCCAACGGTATATCGCGGTTGACTATGGCACGGCAAATGCCTGCGTATTCCTTGATATCTATGATGATGGGCAGACAGCGTGGCTGGAGAAGGAATATTACTATGACGGACACAAAGAAATGCAGAAAACGGACGGTCAGTATGCCGATGATATGGATGAGTTTGTCTCTGCATGGAAGGTAATGCCCAAAGCAATCATCATTGACCCATCTGCACTGTCATTTCGTGTGGAACTCCGAAACAGGGGTTACAGGATTATCGAAGCAGACAATGATGTCATCAATGGCATCCGCAAAACCTCAAATATGCTGAAGAAGGGGATGCTCAGAGTCCATGAGGATTGCACGAACACAATTGCTGAGTTCGGAACATATTCTTGGGACGAAAAGGCAGGAGAAAAAGGCATCGAGCAGCCGATCAAGGTTGCTGATCACTCTATGGACGCGCTTCGGTATTTCGTATCGACAGCGATAAAAGACAAGCGTGTTGCGCGTGGAATTGGTGGTGAGTAAGGTTGTTTGAAAGAGCAAAATCATTCATAAAGGGGGTGGTTGGAATGGAACAGAAGGATGTTTACTCGGCTATGGGACTCGTCAACCCGCTCACTACTGACATGGTAAGCGCAATCAGAAGCTGGTGTGAGCTGTACAGAGGTATTGCTCCTTGGCTGGCAAGGAATCCTGTGTCGCTTGGGTTGCCATCTTCCATTGCCAGCGAAATGGCTACCACGGTGACTGTCGAGGCATCCGTAGAGGTTGTTGGTTCTCAGAGAGCCGATGCAATCAATGAGGTGATCGGACGCTTCATGGAGAAAGCCGACACCAACGTTGAATATGCTTGCGCAATGGGCGGCATCATCTTCAAGCCGTATGTCGATTCAAGGCAAAAGATTGCTATTGATGTTGTGCAGGCCGATGCTTTCTACCCTGTTGAGTTTGATTCAAATGGCAACATCACCGCCTGCATGTTCGTTGTGTACAAGGTTGTTGAGTCTCAGGTGTTTCACAAAGTCGAGTATCATCAGCTTAGAGACGGCGAGTATAAGATCATCAACAGGGTATTTGCTGGATATGCGACAGGCGATTATGGCAGAGAAGTCGGACTTGAAGCCGTTCCTGAGTGGTCGTCTATTGACCCAGAGGTTACAATCAGCGGCCTGACAGAGCCGCTTTTTTCGTACATGTCGATCCCGATTGGCAACAAGGTTGATCCTCGCTCACCTATTGGTGTGTCGGTATACTCAACATCCATTGGGATTATTGAACAGGCCGATAGGCAGTATCAACGCTTTGTGTGGGAGTATGAGGCGACCGAAGCAGCAATTGATGCCAATGAGGATATGTTTGCCTCTGATCTCGCAGGAAGACCGGTTCTTCCGGAAGGAAAGGAACGCCTGTATCGAGTGAACTACATTGACCCGAAGCAGGCCGGAGACAACCTGTTCAAGATCTACTCGCCTGTGATCCGTGATGAGAGCTACATTCGTGGCCTGAATGAGCATCTGCGAAAGATCGAAGACAAGACTGGATTATCCAGAGGCACATTCAGCGATCCGCACGATGATACAGCCCGAACAGCTTATGAGCTGAAGATCACCAAGCAGAGGACGTATGCGACCGTCACAAAGATTCAACGAGCTTTCCAACGGGCGCTTGAGCATCTGGCAGCGGCAATCGACGAGCTGATGACACTGTATAATTTGGCACCAACTGGCTCATATACGATGAACTGTGTTTGGGATGATTCTGTTATCATCGACGCAGACACCGAGCGAATGACTGATCGCGAAGATGTTAGAGACGGTCTTATGGCACCTTGGGAGTACAGAGTAAAGTGGTACGGAGAGACAGAGGAAACTGCACGGGCGTTCATTGCTGACATGAAGTCTGAGGAACAGACTGATGACGAAATCATGAACTTTGGAAAAGAAAACGAGGTGAAAGCTAATGGCTAAAGGAAGATTTGGCAGTTTTTATGGCACTGCGGCTGCTGGGACAGATATGATCGTTGAATTCAAAAAGAAAGCAGACTTGATTCGCAAACCGATTCTGGCTACTGGTTTTGTGGTTTCCAAGATCGCTATCAGCGGCGCCCCCGGAGTTGAGTTTACGCTCAATGGCAACACGGTTGTGCTGCCAAGCACGGGCATCTTTGAAACTGCGATTGGCATGATCGACATTGAGTCGCTTATCTTCAAGACGAGTGCCAAGGTGAACATCTTGTACATGTATTGAGGTGACTCATGTTCAGAAAAATTTTCGATGACGTAGGGTTCTTTAGTCGGGACGGTTGTATGTTCGGCGGTGGTTCTTCTACCACTGGAGGAGAAACGAAAAACAGACTGCTATGGTTATTTAATCGGATGTTCTTCAATCGCAGGGGGTGAGCGCAATGCTTACTCCCTCTTATTTGGCCGGAGTTGCAGAGCCGATGGTTAAGCTGTGGTCGCAGCTCGAACAGGACATTATGGCAGACCTTGCAAAACGCATTGTGAAAATGGGCGGCGTATCGGAAACGTCTGATTGGCAAATCAGGAAGCTGCGGGAAATGGGCATGTTGGAAGACCAGATCGCAAAACAGCTTAAAAAGCTTACCAACATGTCTGATAGAGAGCTGAAAGCGGCTGTCAAAGAGGCTTGCAGTCACGCTTTGGCATCGGATGATGCGCTATATAAGGCGGCTGGTCTGTCGCCTGTTCCATTGACAGCATCGCCTGCACTTCAAGAAGTAATTCTTGCAGGAGTTCGGAAAACGCAGGGGCTGATGAAGAACTTCACTGGGACTACGGCCAAGACGGCCAGTAAAGCGTTTGAAAATTCGCTCGATCAAGCCTATATACAGATTGTGAGCGGCGCATATTCACCGGATCAGGCTATCAGAAGGGCAATAGACAGGCTTGCCTCTCAAGGAATGGAATCTGTGGCTTATCCGACCGGGCATATTGAGCGGCTGGAATCTGCCACTCGACGAGCGATCATGACTGGGTGCAATCAGACTACTGCCGAACTTCAACTGGCACGAATGACTGAGCTTGAAACTGATTTGGTAGAAACAACCAGTCATGCTGGCGCACGTCCTACCCATGCCGTTTGGCAGGGAAGGATTTTTAGTATATCGGGAAAGACGAAAGGGTATGGTGATTTCTACGCTGAGACTGGTTATGGCAATGGCGATGGCCTGTGCGGGTGGAACTGTTATCATTCGTTCTATCCGTACATCCTCGGCTTTTCCACTCCGTCCTTCTCTCGCGATCCTGCTGCCGATTCTGGCAAGAACAACGACAACCAGTATGAACTCGGTCAGATTCAACGCGGGTATGAGCGTCAGATCCGGCAAGCCAAACGTGAGTGTTCAACACTTGACGCGGCAATGGCTTCTGCCGATAGTGATGAGCTTGCTGCACAACTCAAGGCCGACTTCTCAAGAGCCTCCGTAAAGCTCAAAGCGAGGGAAGCAAAGCTCAAAACATTTGTGAGAGAGCATAATCTGCAACGAGACACATTGCGTGAGTATTCGGCTGGATGGAGTCGCAGCACAAGCTCAAAGGCTGTATGGGCCAACAGAAAATCTAAGGCGACAGGGAAGTAACTCTGCCGCCTTTTGTCATTGCCGTCGGCTGACGTAAAAGAACTGACGGCGATGCGGAGCGTTCCGAACTCCGCAGAGGCGACACCCTCGGAAAAAATCGTAATCGAAAGGAAGAACAACAGCATGAAACGCGATTTCCTCAAAGATCTCGGATTGGATAAAGAAACCATCGACAAGATCATGGATGAAAACGGCAAGGACGTTGAAGCCCACAACCGCACCAAGGAGTTGCTTACGCAGGCTCAAACGGAGAACGAGGGTCTCAAGAACCAGATCACTCAGCTCAATGGTAGCATCGAGGAACTGAAGAAGACTGCTGGCGACAACGAAGCACTTCAGAATCAGATCAACGAGATGCAGACGGCTCATACCGCTGAAGTTGCTGCCCTGAATCAGAAACTTTCCGATCAAGCGTATGACCACGCGGCGGATGGCTTCTTTGCTGGCGTGAAGTTTTCTTCTGCCCTTGTTGAAAAGGCTGTCAAGGAAGATTTCAAGTCTAAGGGCTATAAGCTCGACGGCGGCAAGTTCCTCGGCGCTGAGGGCTATATCGACAACCTCAAGAAGACCGATCCGGGCGTTTTTGTGGAGGAGAAAGATCAGGGGGACGACCCTGAACAGAAACCCAATTTCCCGACGTTCACGCATCCTATGAACCATCAGGGCGACAAAGGTGGACAGGTTCCCAACCCGAAGCAGAATCCGCTGTCTGGTCTGTTCATCAATCGGGTGCGTGGCTTTGACAATGAATAAGGAGTGAAAAAACAATGGCTGGAGCTATTAACTACTGCACTGAATATGCCCAGATGCTCGATCAGGCATATCCGTATGCTCTGCATTACGGTCGTTTGTATGCTACCCCGAACAATGGACGCTACAAGTGGGTGAATGGCAAGACCATCGAGATCCCGCATATCAGTGTTACTGGTCGCGTTGATTCCAACCGCGATGCGACTGGCTTCATCTCTCGTCACCATGAGAACGATTGGGAAGCGAAGACTCTCTCTCGCCAGCGTAGCTGGGAAACTCTTGTTCACGAGAAGGACATCGACCAGACCAATGCAGTCCTCACGCTGAACAACATTGTTTCTGTCTACAACAACGAACAGAAGTTCCCTGAAATGGACGCCTACTGCATCAGCAAGCTGTACGCCGACTGGAAGGGGCTGAGCCAGACGGCGATCACGACCGCGCTGAGCGTTGACAACATTCTGGACACCATCGACGATATGTTTGTCGATCAGTCCGAACATCGCGTCACTCCGACTGGCCGAATCCTGTATGTTACCCCGACGGTCGCCAAGCTGATTCGCAATGCTCGCGCCATCGACCGCCAGATCAGCATTTCCAATTTCGGAGGCCGTGTTACTCGTGATGTCAACGCCATCGACAACGTTATTATCGAGGAAGTCCCGTCTGAACTGATGCAGACTGCCTACGATTTCTCCGAGGGTTGGAAGAAGGGCGTTTCTGCCAAGCAGATCAACATGCTGCTGGTTGATCCGAACGCTGTTATTACCCCCGTCAGCTACTCTGCTGCTCGCCTCGATCCGCCGTCTGCCGGCAGCAAGAACAAGTGGGTTTACTTCGAGGAGAGCTATGAAGATGTCTTCATTCTCAACCAGAAGGTGCATGGCCTCAAGTTCCACTGCGAGACTGGCGCGTAAGAAGGAGAGTTGAAAGATGGAACTTATCAGAGTTTGCAAAGGCAACTGTGAGTATATGGTTCCTGACTTCAAAGAGAAGGAGTACCTCGCATTGGGGTACTCCGTTCTTAATGATGACGGAACCGTTCGTATTCATGGCAGGCCTGTAACCCTTGAAGACTATAAGCTGCGCCTCGGCGAGCTTGAAGCCGAAAATCAGAAGTTCAAGGAGGCTCTTTCTGAAGCCAATGTGCAGCTTCAGTTGGAAAAAGATGAGTATACCACGCTCAAATCTGCGTATGATACTCTGACATCTTCCAACGGCACAGAAGAAACCAATTCTTCCACCACTGAGAAAAAAGCTACCAAGACCAAATAAGGCTAAATCAAGAGAGGTGATCGAAATGGCCTACATTGATTATGCCTATTACTCGAAAGAGTTTCGCGGGAGCAAGATCAGAGAGGAAGACTTTGACAGACTCGCTGAAGCGGCTTCGGACATTGTTGATGCCATTTGCGGTTGGGTAGACCTCGGTATATACATGGAAGGATCCCGCTTCAAGAAGGCCATTGCCTATGAGGTGGAGCTTCTCAACGCCGAGGGAGGCATTGATGCAATCACTGGACAGGCAGCCTCATCCATGTCTTCGACCTCCGAACATCTTGATGATTACACCATTACCACCTCTCGTTCTCAAGCGGCGATGAGCGGACAGTACAGTTTTAACGGGTTGCCTGTCTCGCCCATCACCGTTTCTTTGCTCAAGTCCATTGGGGCAATCAAGAGCAGATGGGTGTATGAAGGGCTGGTTGAACCCTATGGCTTCTAGTCGTGTGCTGCCGCATGTGGTTACGATATTCAACTATGTCGGAAAAGGCGATGATGGAAAACCGAAGTATCAGGCGACGCTGCTCTCTGGTGTGTATTTTCGCGAACACCGTGCTGTAAATGGAATCAGTGCCCCAGACGATTACGCCATTGCTCATATCTTCGACAAAGGAACAATTGCCTCAGATGGTCGCCGGTTCCTCGACAGGTATGAGTGGGACGACAAGCTCGACCATACTGGATTCTGGACGCTCCGAGATGATGGAAAGGACTATATTGCCGAGGGCGACGTTCGCTTCTTTGGTATCTATGCGTCTCATGCGCACAGGATTGTCCGTGTGAAACGGAATCTCGCAGGAAACAAACGCATGTGGGGATGGAAGGTAGCTGCGCAGTGAAAATCAGTGCAAACTTTCGGCTTGAAATGAACATCCCATACACAGTTGCCAGATTTGATCCGAAGTTTCAACAGGCGCAGAAGTATCTCGACAATGAGGTGCTGAAAGACTGCACTCCGTATGTCCCGATGAATACCGGCAATCTTTTTCTGTCAGGCCAGAGGGGAACTGTTCTTGGAAACGGAGATATCGTTTATAATGCGCCGTATGCTAGAGCTTGCTACTATAGAATCCATCTTCATTTTTCCAAAGCCAAACACCCAAAGGCTTGTGCGCAATGGTTTGAGTCGGCCAAAGCGGAGAAGAAGTCGTCTTGGGTGAAAGGCGTGAACTCGGTAATCGGAGGAGCAAAATGAGCAGCGAGATTGTTGTGGTTGCTCGTGCTGTCAAAGAACATCTGAATAAATGGCCCGATAAGCCGGTTGAAGAAATCAAGACTGAAGATCTTGAAAAAGACCTCATGATGTCTATGGCGATTCAGCCGCTCGCAGGCAATGCCAGCGAAAAGAAATATATTGACGGAACAAGGGTTGTTGTCTGGCCGTTTTCTGTATATGTCCGCATTATTGGCAGTGACGAGAATGAAATGTTTGATGCCATTGCCTGCCTTTGCGGTCTTGATGACTGGCTGCAAAGCAATGATTTACCTGACCTTGGTGAGAACCGAGAGGTGCAGAAACTTGAGATGGTAACTCATCCAAGCATTGCTGCGTCTTATGATGACGGCACAAGGGATTATCAGGCAATCTTCAATCTGACCTACAAAACGAGGAGATGAAATTATGGCTGATGCAAATAAGCTCGTACAGCGCAATCAATTTGCGACGTACATGGATTGTGGAATCGACAGTAAAGAGGATAACCGCCTCATGGGCGACGGCTTCACCAGTCTCGTCGAAAATAAAAATGCAAAGGAGTATAGCCGACAGTACGTCAACATGGCGACCGAAGCCACAGATGTTGTCGGTTATGCGCCGTCTATTGCATATACCGCTGATACCTATTCTCAAGACCCGTGTATCAAGAAGATCATGGATGTCACTGACCGAGAGCTTGTTGGAACCGACGCGCAGGTGACTATCACGAATGTGAATCTCTGGGAACCTGCTGATGGAGGCTCTGGAAAATCCTTTAAGGCCAAGCGACGCAAGTATGCAATCATCCCTGATTCCAAGGGAGATGGAACTGATGCACTCGTTATCAGCGGCAAGATGGCGGCCGTCACTGATGTCGAGAACGGAACGTTTGACGTTGAGACAAAGACGTTCACTTCGGCATCCGTCTGATCTGAAGGAGGCATACCATGAGTATTGATGCGTTTATCTGTGCAGCGAAGAAAGCGGTTGCCGACTTCCTTGCTCAGTATCATCATAAACCTATTGATGTGGCAGATGTTGCTGTCGTCTGGCAATGCAAAACCCTTCAGAATTACAAGGCGATTCTGATTGGGCTGACTCAGGATGAATTCCTCTTTGAAGCCACTTACAATGGCGACAAGGATGAGCTGTATCTTGATGCTTACGACAAGATCAAAAACGTCTGCATCGGAGGCACAGGGACATGATGAAAGCAATGCTGTCCCAGCCTATGGCGGGCAAAACTGAAGAAGAAATCATCGAAACCCGTAACCGCGCCATTGCTACCCTCAAGGCCAAAGGCTTTGACATTGTGAACACTTTGTTCACAGATGAATGGTACAGCAACAAGGCAATGCAGGAGCGCGGCGTGGTGCAAATTCCACTCTGCTTTCTTGCCAAGTCTCTTGAAAATATGTCGCTGTGCCATGCGGCTTATTTTTGTAAAGATTGGGAAAAAGCTCGCGGTTGCCGCATCGAGCATGAGGCGGCAAAAGCCTATGGTCTGACTATCATTTACGAAGAATAACTCGAAAGAGAGGATGAGCCTATGAGCCAGAATCTGACTGTTTGGAAATACAACGACATTGAGCTGGAGCTTGATCTTGCCGATGTGACAGATGCCAAGAGGTATAACGATGCTTACGTGGCCTTGGACAACGAGGAAAAGGCCATGAAGAAGGACGTTCCCAATTATGTATTCATTCAAAACTACTGCGCGATGTTTGAACACCTGTTTGACTCTCTTTTCGGCGATGGAACATACGAAAAACTGACTGGCGGCAGAACGCAGAACATCAATGTTGCCCATGAAGTCTACGAGAGCTTCATCGACTTTGCCAAGGCACAGACGGATTACACCATGTCGAATACCAAGCACATCGTCAACAAATATTCTCCGAATCGAGCCGAACGCCGTGCTGCCAAGCGTTGATAAGCCGAATATTCTGATCGACACCCTGCCTGAGACGGTTGAAGTCAACGGCAGGGCGTTTTCCATTAGAACAGATTTCCGAATCGGAATTATGTTTGAACTGATGGTGTTCGATCAGAATCTCAGCGACGATGAAAAGGTGGAAAATGCTCTTGAACTATACTTCATAGAGCAGCCGCCGGAAGATGCTTTGGCAGCGGTAGACGCAATCCTGTGGTTCTTTTCCTGTGGAAATGTTGATAAACACTCTGAATGTGATGCAGATAAGTCGGCAGAAGGAGTGGTCGAACGGAAAGCGAGAGATCGAGCTTACGACTATGAGGTTGATGCAGGTCGAATTTACTCTGCCTTTGCAGAGCAGTATGGAATTGATTTGAGTACAGCCTCCCTTCATTGGTGGAAATTTCAGGCCCTTTTTACATCACTCCATAACTGTGCGTTCTGCGAGATTGCAGGCTACCGAACTGTGGATTTGTCTGCAATCAATGACAAGAAGGAAAGGGCAAGACTTGCTCGTTTGAAGGCAAAATACGCGCTTCCGTCCATACTCAGCAACGAGGAGCGCATTGCTCTTGCAGGAAATGCTTTTTCAGGAGGAAGCGGATGGTGATTCCGAAGCCTGTTTTACGAAAAATATGGGCTAAGTGTCCGAAGTGCGGAAGCAAGACCGTACTTTTCGATAATACAGCCAATGCTTCTGGCATTTGGCTGAAATGCACCAGAGGGTGCGGTACAGAATTTGAGCTGATCGTCCGAGATGGCGAACAGCGGAAAAAATAAAAGCACATTGAGCCGTTGAGCCGTGCGAGTTGCCACTGTAAGGAGTGTGAATCGCATGGCGGACGGCTCTATTCATATTGATACAAAACTGGACTCCAGCGGTCTTGAATCAGGACTGAAAAACCTTGGCGGTATTGCCGCGAAAGGCTTTGCGGCCGTAGGAGCCGCACTGTCTGCGGCTGGCGGATATGCTATCAAGGTTGGCTCTGACTTTGAAGCTGCCATGTCCGAAGTTGCAGCTATTTCAGGAGCGACCGGCGAGGATCTCCAAAGCCTGATTGATAAGGCCAAGGAGATGGGAGCGAAAACAAAGTTTTCGGCCTCTGAGTCTGCCGAAGCCCTGAAGTATATGGCAATGGCAGGCTGGGATGCCAAGCAGATGACCGATGGTCTCGCTGGCGTTATGAACCTTGCTGCTGCATCAGGAGAATCGCTTGGAGCGGTTTCTGATATTGTAACCGATGCCATGACGGCATTCGGTATGTCCGCAAATGAATCTGGGCATTTTGCGGATGTTCTCGCAAAGGCCGCCTCGTCTTCCAATACCAATGTTGGAATGATGGGCGAAACCTTCAAGTACGTTGCTCCGCTGGCTGGCGCGTTGAATTATAGCATCGAAGATACTGCTGTTGCCGTTGGTTTAATGGCGAACAGCGGCATTAAAGCTAGCCAAGCAGGTACTGCGTTGCGCTCTATTCTGACTCGGCTTGCGAAGCCGACTAAAGACTCCAGTGCGGCGATGGAAGCCCTCAATATCTCGCTGACTGACTCTAAAGGGCAGATGCTTCCGCTTTCCGATGTGATGGGGCAAATGCGCAAGGGATTTTCTGGTCTTACCGAAGAACAGAAAACCGCATACGCTGCTATGCTTGGCGGTCAGGAGGCTATGTCTGGCCTGCTTGCAATCGTCGAAGCCAGCGATGAGGACTTTGACAAACTGACCCAATCAATGGTCAACAGCAAAAATGCGGCTGAAGATATGGCGAATACCATGCTGGATAACCTGCAAGGCGATATCGCCATTTTCAAATCCGCGACCGAAGGATTGGGCATTGCAGTCTATGAGAATTTGACTGCTCCGATGAGAGAAGCGACTCAGGCTGGAACGGGCATGGTTGAATCGCTCTCCAAAGCCCTGACTGAAGGAGGCTTGAACGGTCTCGTCGCTGCTGTCGGAAGTGTCCTTGCTCAGCTAGTTGCACAGATTGCAGCAGTCGTCCCGAAGATTGTTCAGCTCGCAACACAGCTCATCCAGTCCTTCGTCAGCGGCCTTCAGAGCAATGCACCTGCAATCGCTGCTGCTGTCGTGGCGATTGGATTGACACTGGTTCAGGGAATTTTGAGTGTGGCACCGAGCTTCATTCAGGCAGGATTGTCATTGCTGTCGAATCTCGGCATTGGGATTGCCAATGCGCTGCCTCAACTGATTGCGTCGGCAAATGCTTGCGTTGTTCAAATTGTCTCGGCTTTTGTAAGTGCAGCACCACAACTTCTCACTGCCGGAGCTGCTTTGATTTCTTCACTTGCGAGTGGGCTTGCGCAGGCAATGCCTAATGTCGTTCAGGCGGCAAAGAGCATTGTACCGAAAATTGCTGAAGGTATCACTTCTGCAATTCCGAAGCTGGCAAGCACCGCACAGAGCCTGATGGTGAATCTCGGAAGATTCATTGAACAGAATTTCCCGACCTTGCTGAAGACTGGACTTGAGGCTGTCGTAAAGATTACTGGTTCAGTCAGAGACAACGCGGGGAAAATCGTCGATGGAGCAATCGCGCTGGCGAAAGCTCTTGCAAAGGGACTGATTGATAGCATTCCCACCATCATTGAGAATGTACCTACCATTGTCTCGAACATTGCGAATGTCATCAACGATAATGCGCCCAAAATCGTAAAAGCAGGAATTGAACTGATCGGCATGCTCATCAAAGGACTGATTCAAGCAATTCCTACGCTGATTGCCAATATCCCCAAGATCATCAGTGCTATTGTTGATACGCTTCATGCGTTCAACTGGATCAACCTCGGAAGCACGGTTGTAAGCAAAATTGCGAGTGGACTGTCTGGCGCGGTTGGTGTGGCGAAAAATGCCATGTCCTTTGTAATAAACGCCTTGAAGGGAGGAGCAGGGGACATTGTAAACAGCTTCTTCAACATCGGCAAAAACATTGTGCAGGGCTTGTGGAACGGCATCAGTTCCCTGACAGGCAGGATCGGAAAAAAGATTTCTGGATTTGCGGCTGACATGGTTTCTGGCTTCAAGGCACTTCTCGGAATCCATTCCCCGTCTCGCGTTATGCGCGATGTAATCGGCAAAAACATGGGACTCGGAGTTGTCAGTGGTCTGCTCGGAACAACCAAGCAGGTCGAACAGGCATCTGGAAAACTGGCGGACAAGGCCACAAGCGTTGATCTTTCCTCCCGAATGAAGTCCGTTGTCGCTGAACGAGCGACCGTTGTTGGAAATGACGGGGGACGCAGCCCAGAGGACAGAAACGGCGGCGGAGAAGGAATTGACTATGATAAACTTGCCAAAGCCGTTTGGAGAGAAGCACCTGAAATGTCTCTTAATTGCGACGGCGAAAAAGTAGCAACAATTCTTGAACCGAAGATTTCGGAAAAGCAAGCAAACAAAGTAACAGATAAAAGAAGGAGGAGTGGAACGTGAGTACGAGATTTAACCTTGCCAAGTATAATCTTGTTTCGACATCTCAGGCCACGTTTAAGGACTCCATCTGCTTTGCTGGAAGATGGCTTGCGCAGGCTGTTCCGAACGCCCAAATTCTTGATATCAGTATCGGCTCGGCGGCCATTGAAAGCACCACTTTTTCGAGAGTCAAGAAATCCGGCTCTTTCTTCGTGGACAGCAGAAATGGCGCGAGGCAGATTGTCGTTACTATCGAGTTGCCGCTAGAGAGAAAGAGCCGATCTGAGAATGCCCGAAAACTCCGCGCTTGGGCTGAAACTTCTGAACCTGCCCCTATGAGCCTGTATTGTGTCGATGGAGAGATAGAGGTATTGATGACGGATTTCAGCGAGTATTCTATCCGAAATTGGTGGGAACCCATCGAGCTTACCTTTACAGCTTGGAATCCATTTTTCGTTGATGTTGAGGCGCATAGCGCAAGTGTTGGAACGAAATTCACACTCGGAGGCAGCGGCGAACCTTTTGTTTGGATTGAACATGCTGTTTCGTCGGAGTTACAAGATCCTGAATGGGTCATTGATGGAGTGAAACGCATCAAAGTCCCCGGTACATTCAAAAACGGCACGCTCATCGTTGATTTTGAAACGCTGATGGTCTATCACGAAGGTATATCGGCTGCTGTAACGCCTGCGAGCAGATTCCCTGATTTTCGAGCAGGCAGTCATATCATTACAGGCCCTGACGGCGGTGTAGTGCATTGGAAGGAGAGATGGCTTTGATTGATGGCGATTTGATCTTTTTCAATGCGGACGAGTCGTATGCGTTTACTCGCGATGACGCATCCAAAGCTATTCACTACGAAGACGAGATGTACCTTGAGGCTTCTTTGCCTGTTGACAACGGAAAGATTATCGCAGAGCGAATGTATGTTGGGTACTACGACTGCGATAACCAGTTTATCTTGTTCTGCATACAGAAGCCTGTTGAAGATGTAATCCAGTCGGAGATCAGTTTCACTGCGGATATCGCAGCCATTGCTGAACTTGAGGATGTTGTGATTGAAGATAAGCGGCCGTCAAATTGTCAAGCCGGAGCGGCAGTCAATGTGGCTCTCGCTGGGACAGAATGGCATCTTGGGATGGCGGAAGCGACCGAGATTGCGACGAACTCTTTTTACTATCAGAGCGTCTGGAAATCGCTTTGCGAGATTCAGAAAACATATGGATGCTATTTCCGATTCAAAGTTGAGTTGACAGACGATGGCATTTCCGGCAGATACGTTGATGTTCTTTCCAACATTGGCAGGGATGCTGGACTCCGATTTGAGGTTGGCAAGAATGTCGATGGACTGAAAGTCAGCATTGATGACAGTCAGACCTGTACAGCCTTGTACGGACGGGGCAAAGGGGAGGAGGTCGGCGTATCTTCTTCTGGAGATCCTACCTACGGTAGAAGGATAAACTTTGAGGATGTTGTATGGGCTGTTGCCAACGGAGATCCGTGCGATAAGCCGGCAGGTCAAGGCTACGTCGAGGACATAGAGGCAACGGCCGCTGTTGGAAGAAAGGGAAAACCAAGGACGAAGGTTATCAAGTTCGATGATTGCACAGATCCAGAAGAACTCCTGCGTCTGACATGGGCGGAACTTCAGCTCCGAAAGCAGCCGTCCGTATCGGTTTCTGTAACCGTCAGGGATATTGAACGTATCAAAGGATATGCGGGAGAAGCAATCCGCCTTGGCGATTACGCGACGGTCATTCTTGATGATACGCGCAATGTTTCGGCAAGGGTGATCTCTATCCAACGAAATCTGCTCAATCCGGCTGATACGCAAATCAAAATCGGTTCTGCTTCGTCGAATATCACAGATATGCAGGCGACCTCGGCATCTGAACTTGAAAAGCAGAAAGATTCTATCTCCATTGGAGCTGGCATTGCTGCCAAGAATCCCGATCTGTACAATGGAATCTTGAATACTATGGTGACTCGCATTCTCAGCACAGGAACAGATATCGACACCGATCCGACTGACGGCTCACTTATTTTCACAGCCCCTGATGGAAACTCGGCAGTCAAGCTGACCGGAAGCGGAATCCTGATTTCTAAGAAGAAGGTTGGAGACAAGTTTGAATGGACAACTGCATTGACGGGAGAGGGCATTACAGCTTCTGTTCTGAATACAGGAGTCCTCAATGCCTCTCTTATCCGCATACTTGGCTCTAACAGCTTCTATTGGGATGCTCAGGCTATTTTCATCTATGATGAAGCGGACAGCTCACAAAGCCGCCAAATCCGCATAGGACTGTATGACGGAAAACATTACGGAATCGGGTATACGACCGATGGCGGAAAAACTTGGCAAAGCGCCATTGGATTCAACGGAGTTGTACTTGGTGCTGGAACAGTAGAAAAGAACAATCTCAGCCAAGAGCTGAAAAATGAGCTTGAAGCCATTCGTGGGATTGAGAGTATTACGGAATACTACCTCGCTTCCGAGTTGTCCAGCGGCGTTTCAACTGATTCCGATGGTTGGTCAACTGAAATGCAGACGATGACTGAAGAAAAGCCATACCTCTGGAACTACGAGCTGATTACTTACACCAATGGTACAAGCAGCAAAAGTGAACCCGTTGTCATTGGCATTAAAGGAACTGACGGAAGTGCCGGCATATGGGTATCGTCCATTGCCAGCAAGTATGGTCTGTCTTCATCGGTTGAGGAGCAGCCTAAGGAATGGTACGATTCGCTCCCTGCTGATTCTGGTGATGCTCTGTACTTATGGTCGTATGAAATCATCTCGTTCAGCGATGGCACGGTCAAAGAGACAGAGCCGAGAATCAGCGGCTACCTCGGAAATGAGCAGATCACAATTTCTGCTTCAGCACCGTCTTCTCCGGCGGATGATGATTTGTGGCTTGACACAGCTTCTTCTCCGCCAACGCTCAAGAGATATGATGAGCTGAAGGGATGGGAAGAATGCACTGTCAGCCGCGCAGAACTGGATAATATGTCGAAGCGTATTTCCAGCCATGACAGCAAGTTCACCCTCGTTGATGAGAAGATTTCTGCAAAGGTTTCTCAAACCGATTATGCGGCAGATATGGCCGGCAAAGCCAATACCGCCGATGTCAAAGCACAATTCGATGCGGCAGCCGATTTAACAGCAAAGAACCTCTTGCTGAAATTTGCGGAAGCGCAAAAGTACACAGATGATAAGTCGTCCGCCTTTGACGAGTTCAGGGCGGATGTTTTGATGTATTTCGAGTTCAGCACCGCTGGCCTACTCATCGGTAAGAAAGACAGCGATTTCAAAACACGGATTACCAACGAAAAAATGTCGTTCATGCAGGGAAGCGATGAGGTGGCATTTATCCAGTACAACCGAATGTATATTACCGAGGCTAGAATCACAGATCGGCTTTCGATTGGTACAGAGGAAAATGGCTACTTCGACTGGGTTACGACCGAAGATGGTCTCGGTCTGAAATGGAAGTGATTAGGAATGGCGAGATATAGTGTAACGTACCGTGGAACTTATGGAGGATATGGCGCAGGAACAGCAGGACGAGATATCGAGCTGTCCGGAGAAGCTATTCCTTCCGAAAAGTTGATTACAAGTATTACTTATACGCTTGATATGTCAGCTTCTGCATATAGTTCCTCACAGAACTGGCGCATGATTGAAATGACCATAGAAGGGTCTGGTATCTATGCGGATGAAGACGAGATCTCAATGGGTGGAAGCAATCGTATTACACTTGAGGGATCGCTGAATTTTTCGAGGGCGGATATCTCCGCTTTTGCCAGCGGAACATTCACTTTGCATACCAAGGCGAACTGTACTGGATCGGCCAAGTCGTTCATGAATGCCGTGACCATCACAGTCAACTATAAAGATGTATATGCTGTCTCTGATACATCAGTTCCATCTTCGGTTGAAGCTGGAAATACAATTGAGATTTCTGTAAGTAATCCAGAGATTTCTGAGCTTTATCATGATGTGATCTGCTCCTTCGGAACGTACAAAACGACGAAAAGGATCCCACTCGGAGGAACGACGGTGAGCATATCCGTTCCGCTCGATTGGTGTAATGCGATCCCCAATTCAGTGTCTGGAACGGCAACTGTTGCAACAAACGGCTATGAGGCGGATGGAACGCCTGTTGGGTCTACAACGGTTACTGTGACGATTGAAGTACCTACGAGTGTGAAGCCCTCTGTCGGCGGAGTCGCGGCTGAAAGAATCTCAAATGGCGTTCCAACTGATTGGGGAGAGGTCTACGTACAAAATATCTCTGGCATCAAGTTGACCATCGGAACATGCAGTGGAGCGTATGGAAGCACGATCCAGTCGTATGTGTTTGGCGGCGCAGCAGCTTTTTCGGGCAGAGAAAAGAATTGCACTGTAAATCCTATCGACAGCAGTGGAAAGCTGGCTTTTACTGCGAAATGTGTTGATTCCAGAGGCAGGGAATCGGACGAATTTCTGTTTCAGATTGATGTACTTCCGTATGCTGTGCCTGCAATTTTAGGCGCAATGGCATATCGCTGCGATTCAGAGGGAACATCCAATGAACAAGGAACGTATATTCGGGCTGAAGCGGCGGTTTCGAGTTCCCCGTGCGCAAAGTCTGATGGAACAGCTAGAAATGTCATCACGCTCAAATGCTTGTATCAGAAGGTAGGAGATTCTGCGTGGAAAAACGGCATTGAAAGTATGATCCCCGGCGTATTTTACACATTTGGAGATGGAACGGTTGAAACAACAAGCACCTATCAGGTCAAGTTTGTTGTCAGCGATGCTTTCAAGACTGTCGAGAGAATTTTTACCGTATCGACTTCCCAGTACCTTTTGTTCTTTCGCAGAGGAGGCACTGCCATCGGCATCGGGAAGAAGTCTCGCGACGATGCTCAGTATGTGATTGACATTTCCGAAGATTGGACGGTACTGTATGGCAATTTGAATGTCACAGAAATCATCAAGGCGATGGCATCTGCGCAAATCCCTGATATCGTATGCAGTCCGACGCAGCCTGAAGCAAAAGCTGGACGCATCTGGCTTAAACCGAAGGGGTGATTTGATTGGCAACTTTCAAAGTAAACGGCGTTGCCATGTCGCAAACCCAAGGAGCAGTTCGCGTACCGGCTGCATCTTCCTTCGCGCTTTCTTGGGAAGGGCTGGAAGCCCCTAGCAACTACAAAGAGGCATTTAATATATCCATAACCGACTACAGCGCAACTTTATCTTGTTCTGCCGGCTCTAGCGCATACGGGATCTACTTTGTTTCATCAGCTCCTTATTTCAGCGATTATTCCGACCCTAAAAAGATCGTTGGAGCTTCTGGATCGGAAACAGTAACATCCTCGGTATCTCTGAATGGAAAGACCTTGTGCCTTACCTATACAGGAACATTTGCAGGATGGAATGTATTCTACATTACCTTTTACGATCCTGTGACGCTCACAGCCCCGTCAAACTTTAAGGCTTCACAGTCAGGACAAACGGTCAATCTATCATGGACTGGATCGTCTGCGTCTGGTGGAAGCGGTTCTGTTGTTTACAGACTCTATAACGCTTCAGATGGAACGGTTCTTGCCTCAACAACGGCGACATCTCTTTCCATTGCTGCGAGTACGCTTGGATATGCCTCTTGCCAGTATAAAATTATCGCTGAGTATGGGGGGCATTCCGAAAGCAGTAATGTGATCTGGATAAATCCGCAAAGAACAAGCCTGACTGCTCCCTCGAAGCCTACTGTTACAATCGGCGGAAACAAATTCGCTGTTTCTTGGTCGGCTGCATCTGGCGCATACGGAACAGGAAATGTGACCTATGTGCTGCATTATGGCACTAAGGCAACGGGCTACTTTGAATCCTCCATCAATGTCGGTACTGCAAGAACATATACAATTGAGTTTTCAGATTGGTCAATGCAGTACGGATTTACCGTCACAGCCTATTATTCCGGTGTGGAAGCCACAGGCGAAACGACCTACATCACTACGCCTACTCCAACGCTCACAAAACCGGGCGCCCCGCAGGTTTCCCAAACTGGAAGAAAGGTGACTGTCACATGGGCAGCCGCAAAAGGAAGCAACGGCGTTGGAGATGTTTACTACTATCTTTTCGCCGGATCGGAAGATTCTGTTGTTTACCAAGGTGCTGGAACATCGGCCGTCATCACGCCGCCTGCCTATGATGAAAGAAAAGGTTATTTCGTCCTTGCGACGTATTGCGGTGCAGAACAGTGGAGTGCGACGACTTATTTTACAGCGAACAGTCCACGGCTCACGTCATCAGGCACTCCATCAGTTTCGTATTCTGATGGAGTTTTTACTCTGTCTTGGGAAGCAGCCGTCGGCTCGTATGGCGATGGAGAGGTCACTTACACCGTTTTCTATGGGGATGCTGCAAACGGATTTAGCTCGAAGTCAAAGTCAGTTGGCACAGCGACGACTACGGCCATTGCGATGTGGATAGAGGATGCGGAGTGTCGATTCTGGATCCGCGCCAACTACTCAGGGAAAACGGCAGATAGCAGCTATGCTTCGATTGTAGTTGGCAGTCATAGAACTGTAAACTATTGCGTTCCTGACACTGGACAATTTGTTCAGTGCATTGTGTATTATTGCGCAGACGGGATTACATTCACAGAACAGATACCCCATTACTGCTCGGATGGGCAAAATTTCGTTGAATGCTCGAATTAAAGAAAGGATGAATGAAAATGGCAAAAATGACGATGTACCCTGCCATCAACAACAGCCCTACGGCTGTTCTTTCCGCCTCGATTACCGCTGATGCAAAGGAACTTACGGTTGATGACATCACCAAGTTGCCTGAAGCACCGAATATCCTGACCATCGGCACGGATTCTGATGCTGAACTTGTTCTGTACACCACGAAGTCTGGAAGCAAGATCAGCGGCTTGACCAGAGGATTTAATGGAACTGTTGCAAAGACGTGGGACTCCGGCACCATGGTGTATCGAGCGTATACCGCCTATGACCACGATTCGTTCATGGCAAACATCAAAGAGCTTGAACGGTCTTCTGCAACCAAGCAGGATAAAGGCTCATCCGGATATCTTGCTCAGTTTGATGGAACCGGAAATCCGATCAGCAGCGAAAAGAAAGTGTCTGATTTTGCGACCAGCGAGCAAGGGAAAAAGGCCGATTCTTCCGTGCAGAGCGTGAAATTCGGAGAAGCTGCGCTGTCTAAGGACGTAGCAGGTGCTGTTGCAATCCCGACAAATAAAGCCGGCGGCGCAGTCGTCCTTGATGAGAATGGCCTCATTGCGCCTGCATACATCCCCGGCTTGCTTGTTCACCGCTGGGGTGTTCTTGTACCCGCTGACAGCTCTGCCGTCTGCACGAGGCTGTATGAGGCTGAGGGAATGGTTGCAAACGCCCACAAAGGCAGTTTCAACCAGAACCTGCGCAATGACTTCGATGACGTGTTCCTGATGGCTGGGATGAAAGATACCATTGGGTACGACATCGAGAAGAAAAAGGTGATTGCCAGCAGCACAGATGGAACGCTTGCTCGCGACGGATCTTCCGGTGACATCTTCAAGCGCAAACCTGCGCACTATCGCATGAGAAAGAAGCTGGCTGACGGCAGCGAGATCAGAGCTTTTGCAGATGGCCCACTGCCGGGATATGAGTACGTACCTGAAGTGCTGTACCCCGTCTATCTGGCATCTGCTTATGACAGCACCGCCGAGAGCGATAACGGAACTGGAAAGCTCCGCAGCGTAAGAGGAACAGTGCCGCTCACCGAGGTTTCTCTCCAGAATTTCCAGACTAAGGCGACAAATACGGGCTGTTCCATTCTCGATGTGACACATGCTTCTGATCTTGCGGATATGATGCTGATCGAGTTCGCAAACCGCAATATGCAGACTGCCATTGGTAATGGAATCAGTTCACATAATTATACTGGCTACCCTGTTCAGAATACTGGCTCTGCAAACTATGTCGTCCTGACAAACGCACAGGCAGCAAACTTCAACAAAGAGTATTGCACCGTCACTATCAGTAAAACCAGCAGCGGAGCGCATGACCTTGCGTGGTGTCGCAAGATTACTGCGATCACTGACATGGGTGATGGAAACAGCAAGATTGAGTTTGATGGAGCCGCTGTTACGCTTGTCGAGGGAGCATACGCCAAGGCGAGCAAGAACCTGCTTGGTCAGGCAGACGGCATCCTCGTTGGATCCGGCTACATCGGTAGTGATGGAAAATCTTCTGTCTGTTATCGTGGTATTCAGGATGTTTACGGACACGTATTTCAGGGATTGCTTGGGCTGCTGAAGCTCGGCACGCATCCGCCGAAATACTACTTCTGCGATGATCCGACTAAGTATGCAATGTCTGTTACGGCTGATTATCGCGAGATCGGAGAGTGCAACATTGACGCTGAAGGATATGTGAAGTCTGTGCTTTACAATGAAACAGCACCGTTTGCAACTTCGCTGATTGCAGATGAAGTCGGTGCTTCCTCTGCAACATATTGGTGCGACTATGTTTGGCGAAATGCGAAGCCGGATGCTGAAGAAGCATCGCGCTTGCGTGTTCCCTTCTTGGGCGGGGGCTGGTACAACGGTTCCGGTGGTGGCCCTTGGTTTGTGTACTGGAGCTATGCTCCGTCGGGGACGAGCTGGAGCTGCGGGGCGCGTCTCCTCGTTACTCCTCCTTGGGGGGTGCGGGGGGCGTAATCCCCCTGCCGTAGCTCGGCAGTTAATTTTGCAAAGTTAATTTTTAACTTTACGGGTAAACGACTGGCGCTTGCGTGTTCCCTTCTTGGGCGGGAACTGGAACAACGGTTCCAATGATGGCCCTTGGTATGTGAACTGGAACTATGCTCCGTCGTGGACGAACTGGAACTACGGGGCGCGTCTCCTCTTACTCACAAAGTAAGATCCCATATGGTCGTTTATTCGGTGTGTATGGCAAAAGCCATACGCTGAAATCAGTCCAAAGGAGGAGCCTCAGCGAGAAGCGATTTGCGTTGAGGATATCTGCATATTGAACCGTCATGGCAAAGCGGCATGTCCAGACACGCTGAACAGCTTATGCAGATTGGGTTAGTAGCTACGATGATTCTACGGTGTAAATCGCATCGAAAGCCCTATAGGAATAAGAGGATAACAATGCCGAAAAGAGTTGGCAATATATTTGGCGAAGTCGCCTGCGATGGAAATGCGAGAGCGGCTATAACAAACGCTTCAAGAGGAAAAAGAGAGCGACCGACAGTCAAACATGCGCTGAATGAGATCGAAAGACATAGCGCAGAGCTTGTTTCGCTTGTCGGAGAAAGGCGGTATGCACCAAGCCCGTCCATCAACGTCATGATTCTGGACGGGCCGCACAAGAAAGTAAGGAAAATCGCCATACCAAAGTTCTGGCCTGATCAGTGCGTACACTGGATGGTTATGCAGGTCGTGCAGCCTCTCATCGTGAAAGGCATGTACGAACACAACTGCGGCAGCATCCCCGGAAGAGGATCTAAAGCAGCACTTGACTATGTGCAGAAAGCACTCGAAACAGATCCTCAGCATTGCGCATGGTGTCTGAAACTTGATGTTGAGAAGTATTATGAGCATATCAATCATGATCTGCTGAAACAAAAATTCAGGCGTATCATAAAAGATCCTGATGTGCTTAGACTTCTTGACTTAATCATAGACAGCTATGAAATTGGCGTTCCGATTGGCTACTATACGAGCCAGTGGTTCGCCAATTTTTATTTGCAGGACATCGACCACAGAATTAAAGAACGGCTGCATGTTCCGCACTACGTCAGGTATATGGACGACATGTTGCTGATGGGATCGAACAAAAGAGAACTTCTCAGAGCCAAGAAGATTATCGAGAACTGGTTTGCTGAAATAGGGCTAAAGATTAGAACCAATGTCGAAAACCCGTCGAAAAAGAACTGGGAGATTTTCAGACCGAGAGAAGTCGGCGTTGAGTTTATCGGAACTCGGTTTGTACCCGAAAAGGTCAGCGAGACTGCACATCTTTACTGCTGGCATCGGGAAATGAACAAACAAACCATGTTGCGAATGACGCGGACGTTTAGAAAAATTGCGCTCAAGGGGTATCTGTCATACGAAGATGCCTGTGCGGTTGTTTCGTATTATGGAATTGCGCGGTCTGGAAATAACTGGCAGTTTGAGAAGAAATGGCTTCGCCCATTTGTCAGTTTCGAGAGAGCAAAGGAGGTAGTATCCATTGAAAGTCGTAAGCCGAGAACCATTAAGAAAAAGCTACGAAGTCAGCGGAGATGGAGCGTTGCGCGATGTGACGGTGAGTACACTGCTTGGAATCACGTCTGATGGTGGTTATCGCTATGAAGTTTATGAGCTGCATGGCGTTCCACGGGAGTACGCGACGAAGGAAAGCATCGAGCATTGCTTCAACGCTTGGCTGGCTGCTGGAGCGGCTGTTGAGTATGAGCGTGAGGCACTGAAAAAGGCGGTTCTCGATGTTGCTGAAAAGATTAAGGAAGGTGAGATGTAATGGTTGAAATCAGAGCCGACAAAGCACCGCTTGTTGAAGTTGAAAAGCGGGAAAATGGAACTGCACTTATCACTGTTCGCCAGTATACAGGCGAGATTCAATCCGAAACGGAAGATGGGTCTGCTGTTTCCTACGAGTATGCCATGTACCAGTTCGATGATATCTGGTCTGAGGATCTTGCGGACAAGGTGGCAGGCTCTATGGATGCTGTTCTTGAGGCATGTCGAGCCAATGAAATTCGGAAGGCAGAAAAGGCGGAGGCACTTATGCTAGATGCCAATAAGGTGCTTCAGGAACAATCGGTCAACAACATGTTGGCCGTCACTGAACTGTATGAAACGATGATTGGAGGCGAGTGATGTGTCGGCGATTGCGAAGATCTATGCGGAGCTTGTTAAGAATGGCATCAAGAAGATTGAGGAGGTTCCGCCGCGTATTCGCAAGGAAGTGGAAACCCTTCTTGCAAAGGAAAATTGATGCCATCTTCTGGAAAGGGGAGTGATTCTATGGCTGTGTTTATCGGACTGATTCTTATTTGCATTGTCATGTACGCTGTTTGCTATGAGGCAGGCAAGTATGATGATGAACAGGAGAGGAGGCGACGCAATGGCCGTTAATGGAGTTGCCGGCGCTCGATATATGATCGAGCAGCTTGAAAAACCGACTCCATATTCTGAAGCCGACTGCATCCAAGCCGCAGTTGTCAATGTTATCAGGCATTGCGCAGGCGGCGACCCGTCGTATAGATGCGGTGGGTGTACAGAACTATGGAACAGCATCGACTCGTCGCCGAAGTACAAATTCATAACGGAACGGCTGACAATCGCTGAGGCAAAGCAAAGAGGGTTGCTTATTGGCGATCTGCCCTGCATTTATGATGAAGCCACAGGAAAGTGTGAACATATTGGGTATTACATGGGTGGAATTGGAGGATATGAGGTTATTCATAGCAGCCAAACCCGCCAATGGGTTGCTGCTACCCAGCTCAAAAATGGGTTCACCCACATTCTGCGGCATCGACTCATCAGGGGTGTGTCACCGTCTGCTGTAAATGATACTATCGACAAAGATGAAAGCGAGATGATTGATATGAGCGCGTTGTATCAGGGAACTGTCTGCACAGATGAGGGTGGCCATCTCAACCTGCGGTTGAAGCCGTCTACCGCAGGTCGAGTTCTTGATGAGCTTGAGAATGGATCCTCTGTCAGCGTCCTTGAAGAAACAAACGCGAGCTGGTTGAAGGTTTCTGCCGGAGGCAGAACCGGCTATGTATTCCGTCGTTACATTCAGAAGAAAGCAGGATCGACTGAAAGCACGGATGACGCAGAAAACACGCAGACCGGATTTGGTGTTTTCATTCCGTGCAACACGAAGGAGACGGCAGATGCTGTTGCTTCCTGTTTTGCAAATGCGGTCGTCTGCAAGCGGGGAGCGGATGATTGATGATTGAACGTGCCTTTGAGTGGCTGAAGACGTGGTGGGCGTATTTAACGCTGCTTGGGACAATCGCTGGAACCATTTATGCCAAGCTGATTGTTCCCGTCGTCAAGCGTCAGAAGGAGAAGAAAAAGGTCAAAGAGGCTCAACAACAAAAGATACTTGACACTCTTGCCGATATCAAAGCCGAACTGAAGGACATCCGAAAGGATGTGTCTGCCCTTGGCGATGATGTTGGCACATTGCAGCACGAAAGGTTGCAACAAGGCTATCATTACTATATGAAGCGGGGGTGGTGCGAGTCCGCTCAGAAGGAATCTTTGACTGCCATGTTTGATGCCTACACTGCGCGTGGACGAAATCATTTGTACGCATCATATCGTCAGGATTTGGAAGATCTTCCTGAAGTTGAGCCGGGCATTAACTGGGGGGCTAGACAAAATTGAAGATTGGAGAAAGCTATATTCAGTACAGCAAAATCTTCACAGCCGCCGTTGGCCTCGGCTATGCCATTCAGGTTATCGCCACCATGACGATGATTTGCCTGTTTCCTGAAGTTGCAGAGTACCTGCTCGAAGTCCTCAGCACCACGACCAGTCTGTTTGGACTGGTTTTTGGTTGTTACACAAGCAACAGCGTGCTGGAGAAATTCAGCACAGCAAAGAAGACGGTGGACAAGGCTCTCGGAAATTCTGCGCCTCCCACTGTTGGATGAACAGGGCGTTTGCCCAGAAAGAAGGTATACCATGATTGATCTGTCCTATATCATCGGTTGTGCAATTGCCGTCCTGCTTGCTATCATTTGCGTGAAGGTTTGGCCTGTTATCAAGGCTGCGGTTCCTCCGACCGCATTAGCCGTCGTTGGATGGTTGGCCGAGAGTGTTGTTCGGGCGGTCGAAGCCGAATTTGGCGGAGGGAACGGAGAAGCCAAGCGCGAGGAAGCCTTTAAGCGGATCAATGAGATGCTTGCTCCGTTTATTGAATTTTGCGAGAAGATGGGATTCACGATTGATACCAAGATTGTATATGAGGCGATTCAGGCGGCTTGGTATAAGTTGAACTTGGATCAGATTCTCGCCGGAGTCAAGCAAACCGACACGCAGGAAAGCAAGTGATATGTGCCGTGCATGGGTCGAAAGCCTATGCACGGCGTTTTTTACGTTTACAAAGAAAAATAGCACTATATAGTTTATTTCGGAAAAGTACAACGTCATAAAGCCGCTACACAGCCCTACACAGAATACGGAAAGCCGCTAATCCATTCTACCCTTGACTTGGGAAAAAAGGCGGTAGGCATTTATGCACCTTTTTACAACGGAAAATAGAATATTTACGCAATAGTTTCTTCAATATTGGTTATAAAAATATTTCAAATAATTTCGCAAAAACTATTTACAAATTGTTATTAAAATGTTACGATACGCCCGTAATCAAACAAAACACCAAATTGAATCCAACGTATACGTTCTTCCGTAACTGAGGCTTTGCAGATCGCCGGATTGCCGACGGCCGGCAAAGCCCCAGAAGGAAAATGATCTGGGCGGAAAGGACGGAAAACATGAAGAATAATTCTAATTGGTATGGGGTGTACGTTGGAGACAAGCCCGTTCACAACAGAAATGATCTTGTCTACGCTTCTCGCAAACGCGGCGCGATCACGACCGACGCGGAACTAATTGAGTTTTGCGAAAAGGTCACTTGCGGTTGGACTGATCTCGGAATAAAGAGAGGCTTCCTTCATTTCTATTTGAGTGATTCCGAAATTGCTCAACCTCGACTTAGCCTAACCGATGACGAGTTCAAACGTCTCAAAGAAATTCAAAAGGTTGCTCGCGAAGAAGAAAAACGCAAGGAAGACGCCCGCCAATGGAAGAAAGTTCGGACGATTCGGTTTGAGGACGGCTCGTTGAATGAAATGTATGAGGACAAGGATGGCAACAAAAAGACCGTTTCCATTTTTTGTCCGAAAAGCAAAAGAAGATACGGAGATGAGTATTGCGGATATTAAAGGTTTATAATTGAAATGGACTGGTCTCTTTCGAGACCGGTTATTTTTTTATTTATTAAGAAAAAACTATTTACACCAAGAAACGGTACTGCTACGATACGCCCGTAATAAAAAACAACCCAACCAAGGAGGAAAAAAGAAAATGAAGAAGCATCGTTATACGGTTGTAATTGATGGGAAAGAGGCGTATTGGGGGGATCATATTCCTTACCTCAAAAAACAAGCCGACTTTGATTTCCAATATTTCGGTGCCTTTTTTGCAAAGATTATGTGTTACAACAAGGTCTATTGCACGAGAACCCATGATACCGAATGGCATTGATTTGCGGCATCTAGCAAAGTGATCCAATGATAAATGAAGGAGAGGAACAAGAAAATGAAAGTTAAGTTTGCCGAGAAAATGAAGAAGGTTGTCACCGTCGCGGAGCTGCCGGCCGCACACAAGGTCATTGAAGCCGAGAATGAAAACGACGAATGGACAGCGCAGGAATGGGCGAAGATGGCCGCCGAGATTGCCTGCCCGTGCAGCAGCGTTAAGGTATTGGAAGCTAGTGCCGAAATCGCGAAGAACTGCCGCGTGTGGAACACATACGCTGACGGTTCGGCCGATTTCGACGTATGGATCAGGTTTACTGTGTTCGCAGGGGACAGCTTTGTGATGGGCGGTGCTTACCTGTCCGACCTCTGGGCGGCGAGTTCTGACAACCGAGAAGAAACCGTCAGGCACATGTATATTCGGCGGTTCAAGGAAGTGCGTTGAGGTTTTACACGCTGCCTGATGGCAGGCAGCGAATAAAGCCCCAATAAATCCAAGGAGGAGAGCTGAATGAAGGAAACATATCAAATCCCTATGGCAGTAAAGCCTGAGATTGACAAGGTTATTGCAAGGATCCAGAAAAAAGCGGCGATATATGGAAAATTGTTCAGTATTGAAGAAGGTGATGCTCATTTCGAGAAACGCCGTTGCTTCGCCGATGATTTCGGCGTTGCTTATGAGATTGGCACTGAATTTGTCGAAGTGTATGACCTGACCATTGAAAGCGAAATAGTCAAAAGAGACGGGTTTGAGATTGTCGCGAGGATTGAGCATCTCGAAGGTGGAAATATCGTCCAGATGTTTTCTGAAGATGGAGATCCATCATGGAGTCGCATTTTGCCATGTTGCGAACATTGCGGGTCAAAACGCAAACGTAATGTGACTTTTATGGTCAAGGGGCCGGACGGCTTCAAGCAGATCGGAAGATCGTGCCTGAAAGATTATAGCGGCATTGATCCTCAGCGCATCGGTATTCTAAATGAACTCCGAGATCTGATTTTGAAAGATTCGATTGACAGATTTGATTTCGATTCGCATAGAGATGCAATTGCTTATGAATGCAAGCAAGTGCTTGCCATTTCGCTTATGATGGTCGATCAGTTCGGATATACTAAAAGCTCAGAAAACGGATCTAATAAAAGCCGTGTTATGAAAGCATTGGCAGAAAATGAACAGCCGAGCAATGAGTATCTTCAGAAAGCCGATGAGATTATCTCTACTATCGAAGCGATGGATGACACAGATGCTTCTCAAGAAGATATGATGAATGTAAAAGTAATTTTGTCCAGAGAGTATTGCAAGAACAGTCACATTGGCTATCTTGCGTATTTGCCTGTCGCATATCGCAGATATACCGAGAAGATCGAGAAAAAGAAAGAGATGTTCGACAAAATGGCTGGTTCGTCATGGGTTGGCGAAGTTGGAAAACGGATTACGGTTGAAGTTATGGAGACGAAACTTGTTCAGTGTATAGAGGGATACTACGGAACAACATGGATGTATAAGATGATTGATGCACATGGAAATGTATATCTTTGGTATGCTTCAAGACCATTTCGAAGAACCATAGACGGTATGCTCATTAGTTTTGAGTCTGGAACGATCAAAGCAACAGTTAAGGAACACTGCGAGTATCAGGGCATAAAAGAAACCGTGCTTACTAGATGCACGGTTGCATAAAAGGAGGAAGATGCTATGGGTACCAACGAGGAATCTGTTCTTTTCGTGTCGATCAAGAAAGTCATTGACGGGAGAGAAAGCCTAATTGTCCTCGGCGGAGAAGAGCTTCGCTCTCTCTTTGAACAAGTCCAACACCAGTATGATGTTCAGGATGTGATGAATGAGGCTGAGGTTGTTGGCCTTCCGCTCAGAGACTATGGCTGGCAAGAAATAGAAAAAATTGCAAAGTTATACCGAGAGCGCCTAGATAATTCAGATTATTGGCCAGCGGTTGCGCGTTCGGCTATCAGAGATGTTTTGCGTGTCCAAATTTAATAGAAAAGCCATCCTTGAACGGCAAGCAAGGATGGCTTCTTTATATCAAAAAACTTATATTTTTCTCGGAAAAACTATTTACAATATGTATCAAAAATGTTACGATTAGTATGGTGATAAAAATATAAACAATTCACCAGAAAGGAGGAAGCCTCCGATGGGTCGGAGAAAGAGGAAAAAGGAAAGCCCTAGCTTTGAGAGCTACATCGAAATAATCAAACTCGTAACCGCAATATTACTTTTGATTGATTCGATTATCAAGCTCTTTAGCTAAGACTTCCGGGCGGGGGCTGGTTCATGCCAGCTCCTGATCCTCTTTCATTCTATGCTTGTTCGGAGCAAAAGTCAATGAGAAAGAAAATTTCTTGGGGTGCATTTGCCGCTCTGCTCGTTATGCTGGCGATTAAACTCTTGTATGGTCGTTCGTGGCAGCTCGATGTGTGCATTGTGGCTGCCGCTTGCGTAGAGATCGTTTGCTGCGCTGCATACTTGGTCAACATGTAAAACTGATGATGCCCGATCTGGATGACAGGTCGGGCGGTTCTTGTTTTTGGAAGGGTGTTGTGTTATGAACCGATATACTCTGATGGTTGAGAGGCAGAAGAAGGAGCTGTATGAGCTGCTTGGAACAATGCCTGCTGCATACGTCTATAACGAGAGCCAGCTTGTAGAAGGGTTGGAGAAAATCGGACTTAAACCAGATCAGGCGGATAAGGCGTGTCGAGTTAGAAACACTGGAGCAATAATCAGAAAGTCCGACGCTGGTAGGCTGCTCGACCTTATTCAGCACCATCACAATGAGCGAGTTAAAGCCATTGAAGCTGACTCGACAGGAGAAGCGTTTATTGTTGAAATGTTCGAGCATGGTGCGGAAAGCTACTTGAATGAGGAAGTGCTTGACGCATCTAAGATAAGTGCCGCCATCGGTTTATCGCTTCATGATATTGAAAGCGATAGCAGACTATCTCATGCACTGAACATCGTACTTGAAAGACACAGCGGAAAAGAGGCGTGATTATGGGACGAGGGAATTTTTGCGCAAGCGGTGATCTGGCGATGCAGTGGTACATTGATTACGACCAGTTCACCTCGGAAGATGGAGAGTATGACGAGCTGTTCCAGCATGAGATGGTGAACTATGAAATGGTCAACCAGATTATGAAGCGATATCCGTCTTTCTGGAAGACGAATGCGTGGATTCGCCGCGATGCACATGCACTTCTGGAAAATAAGCTGTTTTATATCGGTATTGCCGACAATGAAAATACACTGGCGGTTTTCATTAGCAGCAAAGATGAGTTTGGTACCGGAAGAATGGCGATCCGCCATTTTGAGGGCTACAAAAAGGGAATCCAGAAGATCCTGCTTGAGCTGTTTTGCGAGATATACGTCAGAACGAGCGCATGGACTTCAGCAAGGATCACGGAGGAGGAAACCGACAATGCTGTATGATACGATAAGGGAGGCTACTTACGAATGGGGACGCGAGTTCAATGCTGTTCCTCGTGGTATCGTCGAAAAGCTCATCAAGGCAGACGGAGGTGCTGGCAATGCGATCTCCGAAGTGACTCCGCCGTCCGTTGGAAACTACGCATATGTTTTCGATAAAGAAGCTCATGGCATAGTCGTTCAGCACCTTGACGACGATAAATACCTCATCGAGCTGGATGATGGAGAGCAGGTAGAACTCAACAAAGATAGCTTTGAGGTTGAATACGACGATTATCTCCCCATGTGGAATACAATGTGGGCGTTTAATGACTTCTGCGACAACTACTGGTTGGAGAACGGAGGTTTGCAGATCATGGCTGATTGTGGATTCAGAATCTATGAGCAGGAAGATTATGGGTACATCTTCGGGATAGACGGATGCGGATATGATTTCTACGAGGCACATTGGATTCCGCTCTATAAGGCAAGGGGATTGCGCTGGCATAAGGAGGATGCCGTATGATCTATACCGTCAAGATTGAGGAACACTACGCTTGGACTGTACAGGTTGAGGCTGCATCACAGGAGGAAGCCGAGAAGACCGTCAGAGATGGATATGCCAGCGGAGACGAATACCAGAGCGGAGAGCTGCTGTATGGCGAAACTGAGGTCAATGTTGTTGTAGAAGATGAAGTTGCAACTGCGTAAGATATATGCCGGAAGCATCGGAGGAATCCGACTTCTGGCTTTCTTTTTTTATTTACGCCCAAGCCCCTTCTATTTACTTCATATAATACCCTAACATCCGTCAAAATGCCTTTAACCTACACTTTACTACCCTAGCGAGAAAAGCCGCCACAAGGCAAAATAAAGGGCAATGCACAAGATGAACTCCGATCAGCAAATTACGCACTCGCAAGAGACAGCGGCTTACGAGAATGAAATCCTGCCTCGCATACACGTTGGGAAGCCCATGTACGACTACCTCCGGACGAGGCTGCGCGCGGAAAAACGGCTGGGCATCACGCCCTGCGTCCGCTGCGCAAGCAACCCCGGCGGCCCGGGACACGCATGGGTGAAGGCGCGATTCGTGGACGCGACGGGCGCGGGGCAGCGCGTCGCCGAAGCGACGGTGGAAAGCAGCATCCTCGGCGGGGTGAGCGTGAGGCGGATCGAATACATCCCGGCGACGGCGATGGACAATCCGCACATCACGCGGGACTACATCGTGGAGCTGGAGCAGAAGCCCAAGGCGCTGCGGGAAGCGCTGCTCCTGGGAAAGTGGGACGCATTCGACGGGCAGGCTTTCCCGGAGTTTGTGGACGATCCGGCACATTACGAGGATGGGCTATACACGCACGTCATCAAACCATTCAAAATTCCATGGCACTGGACGCGGGTGGTCAGTTTCGACCACGGATACACGCGGCCTTTTTCTTTTGGCGTTTGGGCGGTGGACGAGGAGGGACGGGCTTACCGATACAAGGAGCTCTACGGCTGCGTGCCGGGAGAGGCGAACGTCGGCGTGACCTGCCCGCCCGGAGAAATCGCGCGGCAGTTGGCCGACTTGATGGAGCCGGAATTTGAGGAAGGCATACACGTCTGCGGCATTGCCGACCCGGCCATCTGGGACAGAAGCCGGGGACTGAGCGTGGAAGAGCAGATTCGAAAGGTATTCAACGGCGTGATCTTTATGAAGGGGGACAACACGCGGCTGCCGGGAAAGATGCAGCTGCACGAGCGCCTCAAGTTTGACGAGGAAGGACGGCCGATGCTCTACGTTTTCGAAAACTGCCGGGACTTTCGAAGGACGATCCCGGCGCTGGTCTACGACGCGCGCAGGCCGGAGGACATTGACACCGCGGGCGAGGATCACATCTACGACGAGACGCGGTATTTTTTGATGTCAAGGCCGATTGCGCCGAGGAAACGCTCCGCTGGGCCTAGGGGATTAGGGGGAGATTTCGATTAACCGCGCTCAAAGGTCGCAACAGGGTTGCTCCCTTTCG
>ERZ839823.578-NODE-578-length-50055-cov-8.518240_pt1 | contig 50055 bp, 83 predicted proteins | sample MGYA00519862_ERZ839823 | MGnify/ENA primary metagenome ERZ839823 (study PRJEB31850, sample SAMEA3708853) | human gut metagenome | biome: human gut; feature: human-associated habitat; material: faeces | place: China | collected 2014 ...
TGAAGTCACAGTTTGAAGTTTTAAACGGTTTGAAGTTTTAAATGTCTAGTGAGCATTTTAAAACGGCTTCTATTTTTTTTGCCTTCTTTGATTATAGTCGCTGCCGCCGGAAGCGTCAAACTTAAATTTTAGCGCATCTCTTCCCCCCCAGCTCCAGAAATCTCCGCTAATCTCTGTTTTACTCCGTTTTTCGCGGATTTTCTTACACGAAAAAAATTTATATTGACACTGCCACGGTTTGGGGTTAAAATTTACTTGTGCAACTCCTAATAAATATATCGTTCTTCAATTAGTCTGCGCTTTGATACAGGGACCCAGAACAAGGGTAGTATAAAGCGGTGTTCCAGACGGGGAAAGCGCCATCTCTGGTTCGTACTCGGAGAATGGCGCTTTTCTTTTTATGTGTTATATTAATAACGGTAGCTAACTTGTCTGCCTCTCTCCCTTCATTTTTTCATTCTTCCTCCGGTATGACCTCGGCTGCTTGTCGGTCGGGGTTATATTTTAAAATTTATTTTATACCCCCTCTTGATTATTTGGTACTAAAGTTGTATAATCATATCAAAGGCAGGTGAATAATTTGAATAAAGTAAGTAAAAAATGGATATGGATAGGCTTGTTGTGCGTGGCCTATGATAGTTTTATCGCTCGGCCGTTCTGGCGTGTGATTGACGCTTTGGCCGATGTAGTGTTTTTCATATTAAATCCAAGGCGTGTATATGAACCTGAATTCTGGCTGTTTGTATTGATTCTAGTGTTGGGGGTGTTCTGATGTTAGTATGTCTTCGACACATGGACAAAAACAAAAAGCCTTACGGACCTAATGAAGTCTACGTTGTAAACTCGCTCCAGAAGTTTGTTGCGCTTGTGATGAATGAAAAGATAGGCTGCACATTCCGTCAGCTGTGTGAAGAATACGGCATAGCGGGGCAGGATTCCCCACCGCCAGACGTTTACGCAATGGCGATTAAAGAGGCTTACTATCATCACGGTATCGAACTTAAAATATCAAATAAAGGGTAGGTGATTGTTATGACTGATGAAATCAAGTTCCCGCTGTTGAAAGCCAGCGATATAGATGTACGTATCGACGACTTGCGGGAGATGAACTATAACAACAGCTCATACGTCAAATGTCGGCTGCTGCTTTATAAAAACGCCCGTGTTGATATGAAGTACCTTGACGCAATGTTCGGGCCGATGAACTGGCAGCGCAAACACACGCTGATAAACAACGAGCTTTTCTGTTCGATTGAGGTATGGGACCATGACAAAAAATGTTGGGTCTGCAAAGAAGACGTAGGTGTAGCGTCCAACTATCAGGCAGAAAAAGGCCGTGCATCTGACTGCTTTAAAAGGGCCGCTGTAAATTGGGGTTCTGGTCGCGAACTTTATACAGCGCCGAATATCACATTTAACTTGGCCAAGAACGAAGCGTCTATAGACGGTAAAAAAATCAAAATCGCTTTTGGGGTAAGCTTCCACGTTGGGCATATCGCCTATAACGATGATAGAGAGATTACAGAACTGGTTATTTTGGACGCCAACGGCTACGGCCGTTTCTTCTATCCGGCCAGTTTAAAAGCGTCTTATCTCCAGCAGCACCCGGAAGCGGCACAAGTACCTGTACAATATACTCAAAAACCTGCACAGAACGCACAGGCTGTCCCTAGAGGCGTCCAACCGTCCCCGCAAGGGCAATCACAAGCGCGGAACGTTTCGCAACCTTCTGGCGGCAATTCTGGCGCTGTAAATGTCAGAAGCGCGCCTAGTCCGTATATGTGCTTAAATTGTGGCGTTGAGATATCGCAAACTGTGCGCAGGATATCAGTAGAAAAGACAGGTAAGGCACTTTGCATGTCTTGCCGCAATAAAGCATTATCGAATAAATAAGGAGTGATTTAAGTGTTTATAGCAGGTTGTGTCTGTGAAAACTGCGGTAAATTATTAAAAACGAAATTTACTACTATGGGAAAACTGATAACCTTTGCCCGTGATTCTGGCTGGTCGGTTTCTAATCACCGCCAAGGACCGGACGGGAAGCGAATGTATACATACTGTAATGACTGCCGCCAACCGGGTATAGGTCGGCCGCTGGCCCGGAAGAAATAATAAAACCCCTCAAATTCGAGGGGTTTTATTTATGCCGTTTTCATTTGACTTCTGCCTTTATATTAATTCGATTACGCAGAAAGGATAGCACGTTTTCCTGCAACCAGTAATACCGTGTACCCCTGCTGCTATATAGTACCTTGTGCGGCACATCTTCCCGAAGGTCTTTTTGCAGTTCCTTATAGCGCTTTCTAAAGCGTTTTACGGTTATATCAGGCTCGAACGTATTAAGAAAGTGCCTAATCAATCGCCCAGCCTGTACGCCAGATATAAAGTCCATTTTTTGAAGCTCTTTCCGGCGTTGTATCTGTTCTTTGTAATCATAGTTACGCAAGCTTACCACTCTCCCCAGATAGATTCTATCCGCTTATTCTCCCGGTCCTGATAGTCTAAGTATTCTTCCAGCAAGTCCCTGTCACCACAGGCTTTCATCTCTGCGCGCAGCTTTTTCATTGCGCTTTGACCGGGGGGGCTTTCAACGCCATAGACGCGCGTCACAGATTGCGCTAACAAATAGGCGTCGTAGGTTTTTTCAAATAACTTTGCTTTGCTTTCTGCGGTAATCATGGCGCTACTCTCCTATTGGTTTTCAAAGTATCCCGGCTTATACTCCCGTTGCAGCCAGTGATAAAACGACAGTTCGCATGTGTGAAATGCCTCGTTGTTGGGGTTTACCATACATTCATTGCAAACATCGCGTATAGGGCATTCAAAACAATCCTCTATAGTTACTAGGTTTGACAAAAATGTCCCCAGCTCTTCCGGGGACATTGTACGCATTTTGTCTAAGTTAGTCATACTACTTACCTTCCTTTTGTGCGCACTCTTTGCACAGCGCCTCTCTTATATCAACCAATACAGCGGGTACAATTTTAAAAGTGTCTTTTACATGTGATACATCCGAAGGAGTGAAAAAATCATTGCTGTTTTTATAGTCTTTATAGAGTTCTTTTGCTTTAACTTCTGCCAGCGCCCTGTTTTCGGCTTCTACTTCATACTCAAAAACATATGTTTGAATAAGCTGCACTTTATACTTTTTCACTTCTACACCCCCTACTTTTATTCGCCACTCAATCTAATCTGATTCCAGAGTTCGTCATATTCTACGTCAGTCACTACAAAACCAATGGTATAGTTAGATACCACAAGTTCAGCGTTATCCGGCATGTTTTCAATCATTTCAATAAAAGCCTGTTTAGTCATTTTCTTCCCCCCTTTTTCAGCCGTTGGCCGCAATACTCACAGTAAAAGGTGTTGTCATAAAAATAGCCGATATCATCATCAAAACCGATAATCGTTCTGCAATGCGGGCATACAACTTCACCATCCAACGACCTTTCAAAAGTCATTGGAATATTTAATATTCTGCTGACTGCTCCCGCGCATTTGTAGCAGAAAGCAATGGTATTTGCGGCATTACTACCGTCGGCAGCCACTCGAAGCGTTTTTACATTCTCCCTCGAATGGCAAATATAACATTCTTCGTTATGTTTAACTTTTACGTACTCAATCAATTTATCTTACCCCCGTACTGCCGAAGCCATTCGCTCCCCGTTCGGTTTCTGAAAGCTCGTCCACTTCTATAAACTCGATAGCAGGAATAGGCATGATAACCAGCTGACAAACTCGGTCGCCCGGCTTGTATACCTCGCTGTCAGAGTTTTTATAAAATACGGCTGACATTTCGTTCCTAAAATCAGAGTCGATGACGCCAACAGCGTTTGACATAGATAAACCTTGTTTTATTATGCTGCTACGAGGAAAAATTAAACCAACATACCCTTCTGGTATTTCTACAGCTATGCCCGTATGATACTTGATAACGTTATGTGGTAACTCTTCGACGCTTACAGCGTACAAATCATACCCGGCGGCACTTTTGGTTCCGTGGTATGGCGTTTTTGCGTCCGGGTGTGTTCTTTTGAATTTAATTTGCATTTTATCACTTCCTTTTGTTTTTATAAAGCGACCCGTAAGAATATCTCTTGTCGGCGCCTTCATTAAATTATGAAGGCGCCTATGTTCTGCGCGGGTAACAATTTGTAAATTAGTGAACTCGTTGTTATTATGATTGCCGTCGATATGGTGGACGTATAGGTGCTTTTTTAGATAAAGTTTGCCGTTTACTTCATCAAAAAACTTTCGTTCAAAATGTTCTGCATATATTTCAACGATACGTCTATGTAATCTGACTCGACCGCTCTTGTTCGCATACGGATTGTCAGGGCAATATACCCATATATCACACTGACTGCCGTTTTTCTTTGGCAAAGGTTTGTTTTTAAAAGACGAATTTTTGTTGCCTTTTAATCCATATTGATGATTGCCTTTTCCTGTCATGTATAAGCTGCGATACTTTTTGTTACATTCTCGCGAGCAACACGCCAACAGCTTCATTTTTGCAAGTCTGCTTTGCTTTACGTGAAATTTCTTTCCACAAATTGGGCAAGTACAATTCAGATTTTGCTTGTTTGTCCATTCTCCAGCGCATTTTTTAGAACAGAAGTTATGTTTTGCTTTTAACCTTTGTCTGTGAAAAATTTTAGTATCACATCCACAGTTTTCGCATTTTATGATTTTTAAATGACTCATTTCAAAATATGGTCTATAACTACAGTGGTGTCATGTCTCGCGTAGCAATCCCACGCAGCATCTGTTCTATGTGTTTTAGTTGGCATTTTTCCGCCCGGTAGTAGTTTAATTTTGATTTCCATTTCTTCATCATCCTTTCAGATAGTCTTCATTGATTAATCAACCTTATAACGTGGACTTTATTCAACTTCCAGTTGACAGGATTCCTAGAGAGAATGCCGCAGTTGTTATCGTCACTATGAACGAAAAAGGGGCAATCTGTACAGAATTTGTATTTAGCACATTCATCCTGAATAGTTTTTAAAGCGTCTAACAGTTTTTCATAGTCAATCATTTCTACACCTTCCTTTACTTGTCTACTACCCATATACAAATTATGGGGAAAACGTAACTTGGCATATTGACAATATCAGTATTAATTTTCATGCTCGGAAAAATTCCGCTTGTTAAACAATCGTCATATTTAGCCTGTGTTTCCTGTGAGCTTTGCCAGTTGTTAGCAAGTTTTCTGCCAGTTCGAGCGCCTATTAATTGATAATGGTGGCTCTTGCAAAGACTTCTAATTTCGCTTACTTTCATTTTTTATACACCTTTATATTAGTAATATCATGGACATATTGTTCAATGACTTCTGCTGTAACTTTTTTCATCTTATACACTCTCCTTGTCATAGGGTGCTATATATCCATATCCAAGACGCTTTTTCTTTCCTCTGCGTCCATAGCAGCAGAATTCTTCGTCTTTCAGGTTGTTAAAACGTATTTCACGCCACAAATTAATTTTTTTACCATTAGACAGTTTTTTCTGCAAAATAACATATGTAACTCCAGAAGTTACGTTCTCTATGCTCACTACTTTATAAATCGTGCTCTGCGGGCCAGCTGTGCCTTTGCTTTTGTTATCTATGGCATACTTTCCGACTTCAAACCTTTTTGACATTTATTTCGCCGTCCTTTTCCCTTTTTTAGCATTTCTCGGTCTCCTTCTTTAAGAAATGACGATTCAACCAGTAACCGTTATTAAGGTTGACAACTATCCAGTTTAACAAGTCATTTTCATTGTAGTACCAGCGTAAAGTACCATATACGTCTACTGGCTCGGCCATTACATATTTTTTCGCGTTGTCCATAAGGTGTTTATAAAGCTTGTGCCAGTTATAGGCGCTTAAGTCCGGAATAACTTGCATACGCTCCCAAATCCTTTTCCCGGCCATCACGCCGGAGATATAGCCCTGCTTCTTTAGCTCCTTGATTCTTTCATCTGGTGACATCGTTATATCTCTCCTTTCTTTTTATCCCGTTCGAGAACAGCTACATAGTCACGGCCGTCGTGAAAAACACTTACGATACGCCAGCGGTTTAGGTCATATGTTTCGTTAATGTCTCTAAGTAACTGTTCTATCCACCGATGAGTTAAACTTGTATATACTTTACCCATTCGTCTTACTCCCTTCTCTACGATTCCAGCCCTTTACGGCCAGCTCAATAGCTTTGGCGATTGCTTTCAGTCGCCCCGGAATTCCGCTTGTAGCATGGTTATAATCAACATCTGTAATAGGTCCACATGCGTTGCATTTTTTGCACTTTACAAAAGCGTACACGCTTTCTGAATAGATGTAACCTTCATCCGGCTTGCTGTGAATTATCTCCCCTTCACCGTCGCAGAAAGGACACGTTTCAAGTTTTATATCTTCAATCTTCATTTTCTTCTTACTTCTTCCCAAAATTTCAGACAACGCGAAACATTTTTAATCGCTGCTTGTTCGGTTTTGTAAACGCCGATGTATTTGCACAACAAAAAGCCTTCCGCCGTTCCACTAAAAATTTTTTCTTCTATCCGACCGGTTGGGCTGACGAAGTAATAATGTTCTCCGACAGCTGGATAAAAAGGCTTCTTTTCAATGAAGTAGTTTTCCCGTAACAGGTCGATAAGCGCAGATTCTAAAAGCATAGCAGGCGGTTTATCTTTTTCGTTCATTACGGCAGCTGTTAATATTCCGCCGTCAACGTCTTCTATCTTGTAACAGTCAGCACAGCCGATTAGTACCCTATTTCCATCCATGTTTTTTGTCAACTACCGCCACTTATAGAAGAGGCGGCTTGTAAGTCGGGAACTGCATAGGTAGTAGCGACATCTAAAAGATGTCTCCCTAAATCCGCCTACATTATCGGGTGGTTGACGACACCCGCTTTACCAAGGAGATTTACTCCGAGGTAGTTGATATTCTTTCGTAACGAGGATTATTGTCCCCAGAAATCCACATCGTGCCGAGGAGCTGGATATTCATTGCACCGATACGGTCATCGTTGGACCTGTAACCGCACTGACAGCTATACAGATGCCTGTGATGGTCACGATTTTCTTTATGGATAGTACCGCATTTAGGACAACGCTGGGAAGTGTATCTTGCAGACACTTTCAGAACCTCGGAACGATTCTCGTGAGCCTTGTAAGTTAAGAACTGTTCCAACTGGTAAAAACTCCAGCTTCTCAGGTCATAATTCTGCTTTGCAATTCTGGAAAGGTTAGAATCCTCGAAGCTGACGCCGGTCAAATCCTCAAGTACAAACAGTGTATCTTTGCCGTATTTCTCAACGAGTGTCTTAGAAATCCGATGGTTTACATCAGACATCCAACGGTTCTCTCGCCCGGAAATGGCTTTTAGTCTACGCTTTGCAGATTTTGTACCTTTGGACTGAAGCTGCTTGCGTACTTCTTGGAATTTATGGCGTTTAGTGGCAATCTTTCTGCCAGAGACAAACTCAGTTTTACCTTGTTCATCGTAACTAACCGTAAGGAAACGAAGTCCACGGTCGATACCGACAACATGGCGAACGTTTTCCTTCTGAAAATCTTCAACAGCTTTGGTGATAGGAATATGGAGATACCACAAACCTTTGAGTTCAATCAGTTTAGCAGTACCAAGGTCATAGGAGCCATCAAGGTATTCAGCGAAATGCTCGCTTTCAAAGGTACATTTGGTTCTCTTGCCGAGTGTGTTGATGGACAGGACTTGCCCGTCATCCACGAAACTGTAGTCTCGGTTGCGGACTAAGTCAGCCTGCGGCCGGCGAAAGAATACGGGTTTCCAGAGCCATTCCAAATCCTTAGGGATGCGTTGCCAGTTACCATCCTCATCCTTGTATCTATAAGGCTTTCGGAATAACTGTTGCTTGACTGTCTTGTATCTGGCAATCGTCGTCTTGATAGAAGACTGGGTTAATTGAGACTTCAAGCCGAACAAGCCACGAAGGCTACTATACAGTTTCTTGTTGAGGCTTTGGTAAGTCAAGTCGAACTGATTGTCGAAGATGTATTGAGACACGAAGTTGCAAGCCTGACGGTATTGTTCCGTCATTTGACGGAACAATACTTCCTGTTCAGGAGTAACATGTATGCGAAGTTTTATCGTTTTGGTTAGGTCGGACATATTCTCACCTGCCTTTCTAAAGTGTATATTGCTTCATCAAAATTATTATAGCACTATTTTTGCTGAAAATCTATTGTTTTTTATTGAAAGGAGGGAGCGGGCATTCCTCCCCGACCTAAGAGGTCAGGGTATCCTGCCCGCGATGAGATGAAAAATTCTTCGTTGACTGATAGCTCGTTGTCGGCCATAAATTGATTGATATACTTACCTAACATCTTTTCACCTCATTTTTTTACTTGCTGTTTTAAAGCTGAATACTTCTTGTTGAGCTTGGCCAGTCGATACCGTTCGGCGTTCAAGTTCTGGCAGATGTTTTTGACCAGTTCGGCCGGAAGCTCAACTTGTGCGTTCTCCCCGAAGTTTCTAACTGCTGTTTTAGCTTGGTTTATAACGCTCTGAATTATATCGCTTTTTACTTGCACGTAATCACTCCTTTCTATGTTCTATGTCTATATTATATACCCCCCTATATACATTGTCAACACTTTTATTTCGATTAGGCGCAAAAAAGGCCCCGAAATTCGGGGCCTTTTCTTTATTTGCTTTCTGGCCAGATGTTTGGCCAAACAATCGCTATAACGTCTTTGACCGTTTCGGCCGTTTCCACCTTGTTACGCAGCGCATAGAAGGTGTTATATGCTTCCGTCTGCTCGTTGCTGCTAATAAGCAGTACGCTTTCAAAGTCGGACTTCGACAACATCACCCATACACTGTTACCTTCTTCGTCCTTGACCCCAAAGCCCTGCTCTCCTTTTATTTGAGCTACGCTATAGGCCGAATTGAATTTATTGATATCCGCGGCGGTGCGGTCGAAGTAAAATGTCCTGTCGCCCTGCTTGTACTTCGTTGGCTTATCACGCAGGAGCTCATAAATCCCGTACAGCTCGTTAAGCTTGATACTTTTCGCTTCTGCCAGTGACACCATTACTTCCTCGCGCGTTACGCCCAGCGCTGCAAGTTGTTCATCCGTCGGGTTATTCGGGATAGAGGTATTCATCAAGTCCGGCAAACGGCGTATCTCGGTGATAGTTTTATACTGCTCTCCCTTATAAACGTATACTGTTCTTGTGTACTTCATATTCTCACTCTCCTTTTAGCCGCTATATGGCAACGCTACCACGTCACAGACTTGGATACTAAAGCTATCCGTATCATCAACGATAGCGACCACGTTAATGATGTTGTTGGCATTCCCCGTCAATGCCGGAGCTACGCCCTTCGGGTAGTAAACCGTTGCACCGCTCGGGAACTTCCATGTAACAGTAGGTGCAGTTGCGCCAGTTGGAATCCAGAAAGTCAAAGTTTTACACATGTATGGCGTGCTGCCTACAGTGGCCTTGAAGTTCATCCCCGAAAAATCCATCGTAAGACTTGTTGCGTTATTTATTGCGGCGTTAATCAAATAGATGTTAGCCGCTGATTGATAACTGATAGTATTACCAGTATTCGGCGTTGCGTAGTAAGTATTTTCCGCAGTACCTGTAAAGTAAAGGCAGCTTTCATTGTTCCCAGCTCGAATAACGCCGTTAGACGTGCCAGTATTTAACGTTGAGCCAACCGTTAAGCCCTGTGATATATAAAAGTTACCATTGCTATCAATGCTGCTTGTGTTGCTGGCTAGGTTGTTCGGCGTGAATAGTATCTGCCCATTACTGTCTGCCTTTATAGTTACATTATTGTTATTTCTGTCAACTTCTAATATCTTAAAGTTTCCAACTTGCAAGGCTGCATTTTTCGTATAGCTGATAGCAGAATTATTCTGTAAAGAAAATATACTGTAGTCAGTGCTAATGGCTTCTGCTTGATTTGAAAGCCGCATACCTGCCGTGTTATCGGCTGCCTCGGGGTAAAAACCCATGATTTTGCTTGTACCGCCGCCACCTACTCTTAAACCACTTGAAGTGCTATACTTTAGAATACTATTAGCTAAAAAGTCAAGTGTAGCCGTCGTTGCAGTGCCGCCTATTGTGGCAACTGCTGCTGTGCCAACATTGAAAAAGTGCGCCAGTCCTTCTGTGGCTGTATAATACATTGCTCCGGTAGTAGTGGAATTTATCTTTGCTTGCGTTGTTGCGCTATTAGGCTTCGTGCCTAATGTGATAGTTCCACCAATGCCAGCAAGTTCGCCGTCCCTCACTGTTATAGGTCTATTAAATGTGTTCTTTCCTGTAAAGTAGTTATCTCCTGCCGCCGTAACGTCGCCGCCACCAGCCCCGGCCACGCTATCATCAACATACTTTTTGGTTACCGCCTGCGTGTCGGTAGTAGGAGTGGTAGACGGTAAGTAAATCGGTCCTGTTACCGTGCCACCTGTCAGGGGCAAGAATTCACCTTGTCCAGCTTCTATGGTGATATTCTGCGTCCCGTCGAACGGTACGCCGTTAATAGTGCGGGCTGTGGCAAGCTTCGTCGCTGTCTTTGCATTGCCCAGCCATTTAGCAACGCCGGAAGCGTCAACAACAGTTGCAAAGATATTGTTGTTGTTAGAAAAAGCCGTTGTTGTTCCGTCATCTCTTATTGCGAAACTATTAATGTTATTACCGGTTCTGAATATGTGCGGCTGATTGGTACTAGTATTATAAAACAATCCACCTAATGTATCGGCGCTTATTCTTGTCTGAACAGTTTCACCGGTCGGAGAAATTCCAAAACTAATACTCCCGCCCGTTCCGCTCGCTGTACCGTTAGAAACTGCAATGTTAGCACGAAAAACGTTCATTGCTGTAAAAGTGTTAGCCGAATTAAGCTGTGCATAGCCGCTAAGGTCGGTATCACCAGCCAAGATATCCCACGTGGTTCCGTCCCATGCCACGTTGTCGCCCGCTTTAATTTTGTGGTTGGGGTCTGCCTGTTTGACGTTGTAAACGTCGCCTACTTTCTGGCCGCTGGTCGGCAGGTCGGCGTATGTCTCAACGGACCCCTTGTATTTATAAACCGTCGCTAGTCCCAGCTGTGCGGCAGTTACTTTATGCGGGTTGTTGTAATCAGCCTTATGCGCGTCCAGCGCATTTTTTACGGTCGTAATGTCCCCCTCGGCATTGCCAAGACTTTCTTGAAGTTCTGTGATATCGCCTTCAATGCTAGTTATATTACCTTTAATAGTGGTGATTTCTCCGTTGATTGATGTGATACTGTTATTAATCGTTTCGACCGCAGAAGTCAATTCGCTGGCAAGCGCATATTTTACCCAGCCTGTCCAGCTGCTTACCTCGATAGGGCTACTGTCGGGTACAATGGTGCCGAAGCGAACATAACATGCGCCGTTAGCCTGTGCGATAAACTTCTGCCGGATATAGGTTTCATTATAGTCGTCGTCAACATCCAGCCAGCCCGGACCCGCAACAGGGCCGTGCGTGTTGGCCGTGCCTTGAAGGAACGCCCTTTCCAGCTCTACATGTGTATTGAAGTCGATGTTATCTGTGATGTTTTCGTACCAGCGCAGAGTATCAACTATAGGCTCCAAGACGTCTAATCGCTGGTTAGACTGGTCGGCAGACGATTTAGCTTCGTTAGCCGCTGATAGTGCCTGTGAAGCGTTTTCAATGGCAGTATCAGCCGTAGACTGCGCATTGTTAGCAGACGTTTGAGCGTCGTTCGCTGATTTCTGCGCTGCGTCGGCCGCCTTCTGTGCAGCGTCTGCGCTGGCCTGTGCGTTGTCCGCTTTGCTTACTGCCGTGTTCGCAGTATTAAGCGCAGTATCCGCTGTTTGCTGTGCGTTCTGCGCAGCTGTTATGGCATTAGTGGCCATTTCTATAGCTGCCTGCGCTGCGTTGTAAGCCTGCTGCGCAATCTCTCGCGCTTCACGCGCTATCTCGTCTGACGAATAGGCGATGTTGCCTATCTCATTTATCGCGTCCTCTGTCTGCTGCTCCATAGCGTATCCGGGCAGTGGTCCTGCTGGCGGAACGTACTGAAATTGATAATAAGCGCGGGCCTGTATCTTGTCGGCGATATCTGCCGCTCTGGCCTTGCTGCGCGCTATCATAGCCTTGACAACATTAGAGTAATGTTCCATGTGTCTAACATCCTTTCTGATTGATTTAGTTTCCAAGCGTTACCTGTAGGGCGCAGCTGCTAAACTTTGTTCCGCCGCTGCTGGTAAGCTCTATCGTGGCGCCTTGTGCGATACTATAAGCCCACGTATTAGCTGCTGCACTAGATTTTGTGTTCCCCCAATAATGCCCTTTGCGGTGGGATACCGCCCATTTCTGGCTTAACCTGTGTTATGGCCGGAAAGCCGTTGATAAGACTTGCAAGTCCGGACGCTTCGTTGTTGCTGTCCGGGATGATGTTTTTAGTACCTTGGTCTGCGAATGCCCGCGCAAAGTTATACAGCGGTTCGTTGACGCTCATAGTATCGCCCCTTTTTATTCAGAAAGTGGCAACCATCTTACATAATTAGCGCCGCTAACGCTCCATGACGTCCCTTTAGGGACCGGGAAAGAAATAGAACAAGCACCTTGGCCGTATTTACTACGGCCTGCCGTATGCATGACTTGTAGGCCGTTGACGTACGCCGTTATAGATGTGTTATCATAACTTTTTGAAGTTATAAAGCCATCTGTAGCGGCTACGCCGCTGGTGCCTACAGTTGAATAAGCTCCCATGCTGACCGGCTTCGGTTTGGGTATCTCCCCTATAGACGTGTCTATAGCGTCCTGCACTTCGTCCATCGTCAGCGACCCGATGAATTTGAGCAGGGTTTGCCACGTCGCGCCGTCCGTGCCCGGCTCTTTTACGCCCGCTGTTGTGTCCGGTCCGTTTTCTTTTAGACATACATAGAACACATTTTTGTATAACACCATGCAGTTAATGTTGTACTGCAAGTTGTTTTTGTAGGTGTACTGACCGCCAGACTGTGCCCACAGGCAGAAGGCAGAAAGCATGTATAGAATGCCGTTAAAGTCTGCTCTCTGCGGTGGGATACCGCCCATTTCTGGCTTAACCTGTGTTATGGCCGGAAAGCCGTTGATAAGACTTGCAAGTCCGGACGCTTCGTTGTTGCTGTCCGGGATGATGTTTTTAGTACCTTGGTCTGCGAATGCCCGCGCAAAGTTATACAGCGGTTCGTTGACGCTCATAGTATCGCCCCTTTTTATTCAGAAAGTGGCAACCATCTTACATAATTAGCGCCGCTAACGCTCCATGACGTCCCTTTAGGGACCGGGAAAGAAATAGAACAAGCACCTTGGCCGTATTTACTACGGCCTGCCGTATGCATGACTTGTAGGCCGTTGACGTACGCCGTTATAGATGTGTTATCATAACTTTTTGAAGTTATAAAGCCATCTGTAGCGGCTACGCCGCTGGTGCCTACAGTTGAATAAGCTCCCATGCTGACCGGCTTCGGTTTGGGTATCTCCCCTATAGACGTGTCTATAGCGTCCTGCACTTCGTCCATCGTCAGCGACCCGATGAATTCGAGCAGGGTTTGCCACGTCGCGCCGTCTGTGCCCCTTTTTAAAATCTAGTGACGCAATCTAATGTTTCACGTGAAACATTCAATCTGATATGGTTTCTTCATCGTCCGGAACGAATATTCCGCCGTCAGGCATAAATACGCCACAGTTGAATGGCTGTAATCCGCTGCCGTCAAAGCCGAATACGTTCGATGTATCTATCATTACCAAATCCCAGCCGACGCCAGCACCTACGCACAGCGGGCCACCAACTTTGAATATAGCTAGGTCTTCATCTGACAGATACGACTTGAAAAGAAATCTGACGTGCATTGGGTACGAATTGTAATACATCCCATCTTCGGTTTGCTTTTCGACGAGGACATTTAAAACCGTAACACTGTAGTCAGGAAACAGCTGATTTATCATGTAATTCAGTGTATACAAGCTGGCGTCTGTGATGTTCGCCAGTGCTTTATAATAAAGCAGCTTCCTATATCCTTCATCATCAAGTGTTATCTTTGTGCTGGTTGACTGGTCATATATAGTACGGTCCATGCCTATGATAGCGCCCCATATGTCCAGCCCTACGCCCTGCGCCGTCGCAATGTTAAATACGTTGTCGTAAAAGGTCCAGATATCCGGCGTGGGGTCAATGTTTTCCCGGAAGTCGGCTAGTATCTGGTAAATGGTAGGACTTGCAGAATATTGTGAAAGCAGATACGGCTGCTTTTCCTCGCGTATATCGTCGCAGGCCCTTACGTCTTCATTGCCTCGAAAATCCATGTTCTGACCCCCTAAGCTTCCAGCGCAACGACGGTTATATTATCTTCTGAAAGCACCGGGATTTCATCCGCCGGAATTTCAATGCTATCTACACGGCTACCGCCAGCAGGATATCGAAGCTCCACGCCTACGAAGTCATTTACGCCCGTCTGAATTACGCTTTTATAAAAGCGGCTGGCATACAAGACTTGGGCCATTTTGACGCGGCTATAGTCGATAGTTTCGCCGTTGAAGTTGGCCAGCACGGCCTTTTTTATCAGGTTTTCGTAATCTGTAGGCAAGGATAATGTTTTCCTGATAGTAACGTATATACCCATGTTGATAGTTTCGGGTATCTGGTAGTAATACGTGTTTTCTGCCTTCGTCGTTGGGTCGATAACATCGACTTTAGTGTTGCCGTTAGTCCCGCAGCCGCCGTCTATCTTTTGATGTATAGCGTTGCCGATGTCTTCTGGCTCGCCGCCGTAGACGCTTATATACAGGCTATGCGGCGATAAAGATACTCCCATTTTGGTGATAACGTTATCGCCCCTGTTTTCGACTACCTCGCAGGCTACAACGCCGTCAAGGTCGCTAACCGCTCCTTGTACTGCCGACGCTGTGCCATGCGCGTTTTTCGATACGCTTTCAGCCCGCCGCTGCTCAAATTCGGCCTGCGTCTCGTTGTTTCTGCCGGTAACGCCAGAAGCGTCGTTTGTTACACTGTCCCAGCCCGGTACCGCAGTGATGATTTTTGTAAGCGTGTTCGGGCCTACTTCGATAGGTCCATACTGTGTGCAGCGGAAAACCGCCGTAGCTGTGCCGTTTTCATCAATCGTAGTGACTGTGGTGTTTAGAAACGTGTACCCGTTCACGTCCTGCACCAGCGCGCCATAGGGTATTATAGTACCATACGCACCCTTGATGTTCCCTGTGACGTAAGTCGGTTGGGCGACGTGCCGTGTCAGAAAGTAAATGTTTGCCAGTGCGTCCTGAAAAACGCCTGCCGCCGTTTTTGGGTTTAGCTGGTTGGCCAGCGTGAGCAGCGCGCTGTCTTTCTGATTTATCAGGATTGCCTGACCGTCGATAAGCTGCCCGGCCGGGGTTTCGGTTTCGGTGTTAAGCAGAGGTTTTGTCGGGTCAACGGCAAAGGCTTTCTGCCATTGCTCAACCAGCCGCGCCCGAATAGTTGCCGTGTCTTCTACTACAATGCCAGTGTCCGGGTTAAATGTTATTGCCATTTATCGCAGCTCCTTTCTGTTAAATCTGTATAGTGACATTCTTACTGTTAAGCGTCGTTATCTGCACTTCACCGCCATCTATGCGACCCTCGTTGTCATAGTCTATGGCAACTTCTACATCCGTCACGCCGTATATTTCGCTGACAATATCTTTTATCCGGCTTCTAAGTACCGACGCTGATACAGAAGACTTTTTGCCAAGCGTGATGTCAAAGTACGGAATGCCGCGCGTCATATCTAGCGGCGCGTCTTCGTAGAACAGGCGGCAGGCGTTGGCTGCGTTCTGTGCGACTGCATAGTCGCCCGATGTAGTGGCGATATTCCCGGCGGCGTCGACAGCTACATCCCATGCGTTATTAAGATACAGCGTATAAGCGATAGGGTCGGTGTTCGCGTAAGGGTTGAGCACTTCCTCATACTTACCGCTGACAATGATAGGTTCTGTTACTACTGGCGGGACTGGCTCCGGTCTTGGCGGTTCCAATACTTCAATTTCAAGCGTGTACGTGTTTTCGTTGTCGATTGAGCTTTGAATGCCCTCGAAGCGGAAGGGACCCAACACGGCCGGGGGCAGCTGCTCGAATGTAAACTCAAGCGTCTTTTCATCGTTCATACCATCACCGCCTAGCTGTTTTTGCAAAAATTGATAAAGTCTTCCGGCGGATTGGTGATATAGTATTCTCGGCCGTTTTTGGTTTTAATATAGTAATGGTCGAGCTTTAACTTTTTCCCCGCCTTTTCCGGGTTATCGTGATAAAACGTTTCTTTCAGCTTGAATACATCAATGCCGCCGTCAGCTGTGATATACGCTTTAAGCTCGTCGATATACTCCAGCAGCTCCGGTTTAATCATTGATATTCACCGCCTCAAAAAAACGATTAAACTGCGCCGGACTGAACGCGTCAATTCTCATGTTTTCCGTATCCAGCGTGATATAGTCGCCAACTCTGATATGCGTTCTTTCCAGCTCTAGGCCGCAGTTCTCGAAGTGGTCAAGGTAAAGCTCTGGACCGATGAAAAACAGCTCGTCACGTTCAAACGCCTGCTGCACCCATTCGGGGCAGTAGTACCCATCGGAGTTTTTCAAATCCCCGTCGAATTGATACGCCTTGAACTTCTTGGCCAGATGATATAGTTTCTCCATTTCTGCACTCTCCCTAAATTGTTGTAGTTGTTTCGAGGTATTTAATAAGCAGCGTGTTAAGTATAGTCTGGTTATATTCCGCGCCTTCCGGTATGTTGATTTTCACATAGAAAAGTGTGTTGATGTCTCCTACCTGCGAAATAGTGATAGCTTCACGCCACACTATATTGTCGGGCGACAGCGTCACCCAATCCGGATTAGTACCCGCCACGCTGATAGCTATTTCGTAGGCGTGCTCTCCGTTCGGGCAGCGCAGGGCATACGCTACCGGGTCTCCAAGTGCGCCTTTTTCCCCTGCATACTTTAGCGGATTCGCCGTTGACAGCAGCGCGCCGTCTGTGGCCCCGGCGGTGACTGACCCGCCGTAAAGTCCTAGTTGTGCCATTTGTCAAAACCTCTCTTTCTGCGATAGTGGCGGCCCGAACTGGCGGCGCCGCTCCCAAGTCGTGAAAATTTTTCACGGGTTCATTGATTTCTGGTTTTAAGTCTGCTATAATAATCACGGTACAACAAAACTTCTTATCTCGACGACACGGGGCGAAAAGAACTGTGTTTGTTTTGTGGCTTGCCACAGCTGGAAGGCGCCTGATTAGTCAGGCGCCTTTCTGTTTTTATTGTTTACATTATATCACACATTTGGTATAATGAGACTGCAATCAAAATACATCACCTTTCTTAAATCAGTGACGCGATTTAGAAAACAAAGAGGCGGCCGGAAGGCTGCTTTTTTGTTGCCATTTTTCTGATGAAGAGGTATAATATATATGAGCATAAGCTCTCTTCTACCTACACCTTTTTCAATATATTTTATTCCATCCTGACCCTAAAACAAAAAGACTGCCGAACGTTGGCAGTCTTTTTGTTTTGTCATTTTGCGGTTGCAATGCCAGCTGCGGCACCCAGCATAAAAGCCACGGCCATGAAGAACACTAAATTCATAATCATGCCGTTAGCTTTCAGAAGGTTAAAAAACTCTTTCATAGTATCAGCTCCTTTGCGTGTTGGTTTAGATAATTATACCACACGCAGCGGGGTTACTTTTTCCGGCTGGCTGACTCAAACATTGCTATCTGATACCAGATAAAGCAGCATTGCGCCGCAAAGATTAGTAACTGTGCTTCGTATTTTTCCATGTGGTCATAACGGACTATAACCGTCGTTAAAAATATCTGACTGACCAGCACCAGCAAAAACGAAACTGGTAACATTTTCATCATCTCACAACTCCTACGTTGACCGCTGTCGGTTTTTATTACAGGCGCGCTAAGTTTACCCTTGTCAAAAAGTTAAACGGCTTAAAACTCAAAAATGAATTTTCGCAACTTCTTCTTTGACTCCATTAGTAACGATGTAATAATCTGGCAGCGTTACACCTGCGTTTTTAACAAGTTTCATGTAACTTAAAACTCCACGAATACCGTCAATGTACATAAAAACTTTAGCTTCGTGTTCTTTATCTGTGTACAGTAGTTCGCTGCAATCATGGTTAAGGTCTCTAATATATCCCCGCTTCGGGATGTAGATGTATAAATTCTGCCGACGCTGGTTATATTCCCGTGCGTCTTCGTCTTCTGACTTTCCCAGCTTCTTCTTAATAAACTGGAAGGCCTTGACGGCCGCCATGACATACAGCGCCCCTATGGCTACCGTGGCTATGACGTACAGCGGTGTTATAAAAACCAGTGCTGCTAATTCCTGCAATTTGTCCATGCTTAATCTCCTTCAAGGGTAGTAGCTATTACCTTCCTATTACCCTCTTTATATAAAGCCTTTTCGATTTCTTCAAATTCTTCTGTAGTAAGTTCGCGCATAATGAATTCGCCGTTTTCGTCGACAGACAAACGCTGTGCCACAAGCTCGGCCATTTTGTCAAACTTTTCCCGCGTTGCACAGAGGGCTTCAAGCGTAAACTTGTTGCCTACTGGTACTATGCGAACTTCTTCACCAACGCCGCCAGTTAGCTTAACTTCATCCAGTATATACTCGTCGCCGTTTTCATCCGTCCTTATCTCGCGAACAATGTTGCACTTGTGTCCTATAAGCTCTACAACTCGCTGACCGCACTTGTTTTCCCTAATGCTTCTTACAAGGTACTCACGGCCGGTTATACAGTGAGCTGCAATGTCATTCTCTTTGAATTTCAACATCTTTTTCGCCTTTCTTTTATTACTGGCCATTTCCAAAACGGAAACAACCAGTTTGAGTAATAACAGGAGCAGGGCAGAAGCCCTGCTGTACATTAATTCATCGGAACAATGATAGAAAAAAACTCCTGTCCATGTCGTAGCCTGTCCCATATTGGGCAAACTCGTTGCCCAGTTTGTCGGTTTGAATTACCCGCGTATAAGTTCGCTTCCTGGTTACAAGGCTTACCAACAATACCTGCGGGTTATATTTGTTAGGGAAAATGTCTTTCACTTTGTAAACCGTGCCGCTATCGTGACGGGTATAACCGCCCTTTTTAAATTTTAGCATCGCAGCACTCCTTTGTAACACATTGACGCAGGACGGCTAAAGTGCCGTTTATAGTATCCTCATGGATAACATGCGCCCCATAGTAATCTTCTAGGATATAGCCATCATTAAGAATCAACCAATAGCCACACGAATCTTTATAGAATTCCCGCACGGCATTTTTATATTTTTTCGGGATGTAGTCTAATAATTTTTTCTTCATTTCTGCACCTTCCTTAATCGCACATTCTACGCCATGCTGCCAAAGCGCAGGCACGGTTTTTATGGATACTGTCTTTCACTTTTTGGCCGTATTGGTTGCGCACTATAAGGCGCGCTGTTCCGTCCTGTTTGTCCGTGATACTGGCAGTACAGCCGTATTCTTTATAGGTTGTTCTCATTTTTCCAACTCCTTTATATTTACTCCCTTTAATTACTTCTGATTTCTTAAATACTCTCTTACCATGCAAATATTGCGGTTAAGCTGTTCGGGTGAAAACAATCTGCGGTTGTCAATCAGCTGGCTGGCTTCGGTTATATTTTTCAGTGCCTTTTCCATCTCGGCCCTTACTAAACTTACTGCCTGTTTTTCTACCTCGTCTGCTATTTTATGGTTATATCTTGCGTCCAGATAGTCATAGGCTTCCTTTAAAATTTCTTCGTACCATTTCATTTGTTTCTCGCTGCCTGTTACCATGTATTCACTCCCTTTCTTTGAGGTGTTTCCCTTACCTCTTGACTATATTATATACCCCCCTCTGTATATTGTCAACAGTTTTCTTGAAATATTTCAAAAAAAAATACAGGGTGTTGCCCTGTATTTGGTTTTATTCGTCGAGGGGTATCAACGGTTTCTGAATCGCGATTTCTATCTCGTCATTAATAGGCGCTTCACTCAAAACCGTATACGAAACTCTGTTTATCATATAGCCTGTAGCGCCGGCTTGAAACCAGTAGCCGCCGGGCGACAGCGTAAAATCTGCAAACATTATTACCCCCGAATTGTCTGTAAAACCGAGGTTCGCTATAAAGGCGCCGAATTCGTCGTACAAGCTTACCATAGCGTTTGCTACAGGTTGCTTTGTATCATAGTCGATAACGGTTATCACCAAACTTGCCGGGCCACTTCCCCCCCGGCTCCGTTGAACAAGAGACGTCTGTTAAACACGATTTTACTGTTCCTTTCGTTAGTAATCAGTAACGTTTGGCTTTACGGCATTTATACGCTGCGAATATCTTATAAATGCACTGCCGCCTGTTCCGTCTGTTTCACTGCCATAATCGACCGTGATACGATAAGTTTTCAGCGGCGTGACACCGATATAATTCGTAGCGGCTGCGCTGTCTTCTCCCGAAGCGCTAAACCATGTTTTACCGCTAAAGTTTGAATACATGCTGCAATAGCAAGGCTCGCCGACTATGCTGCCGTTTATTCCGCCACCTACGTAAACTACATTTACACCGGCGGGAATAATAATATCAAACGTGTCATAAAATCCGCCCTCGTCAGCTTCCGTGGTACTCCATAAGTTAGTATCTACATCAGGCAGCGGCGGGGCGCTGTCCCCCCCGAATCTATTAATAGACGTCTAGTGAACACATTATGCACCCCTTTTATTTAATGTAGTCCGTTTTGTTTGGAGTTTTAGTATTTATGGACTTTGAGTAGTAAATACTGATATAACCGCTTTCCGTGCCTGTTTCGCTGTTCGTCATAACTGACAGGGTGTATTCTGCCCCACTTGTTACGCCGATATAAATATTGTCAACAATCATTTCGTATTCGTATGCTTCCAGCCACCAAACGCCAGTTTTAACCGAATGGACGTCAATTTCTACAAATCCTTCGTTTTCGTGGGAAACATCGTAAAAAACTTTTACAACGTTACATCCCTCTGGAATCTTAATAGTTACCGTTCCCGGGCCGAAGCCATCTAAAAGCAATGTATCTTGGTCGGGTAGCTCCGGAACAGGGTCGCTACCCCCCCGGGATGTGCTGACAAGCAATCGACGATTAAACATGTTGTTTCTCCCCTCTCTAGGTTATGTTGGCCGTTATAGGCAGCTTTTCAATCTCGACGTTATAGCCGCAGTACAGCACCTTGCAGGGGAAAAAGAACACACCCGTCCGCATTGTCTGCTGCCAGATATAATGATTGAACGTTATAACCGCGCCCGCAGTGTCAAGCGTCCTACCGTTGTCGACGTTGGTCAGGCGCAGCGTCCCTCTCGCACTGGTAGCGTTGGTTGACCAGTTAAAATAGTCTACCCTGTACCGTTGCCCAGCAGATACCGCTACTACTTGGCGATACAGTCTGCAGTTGTCTTCCCGTGCTGTTTGCACGGGGTGCCAGTACAGCCCAAGTCTAGTAACGTTTTCGGGTATCTCAAAAGTCGGGTTATACTCCGTATTATTGCCCACCCATTGATTACGGATAGGCACAAATGACGCTTGCGGAACGTCTACGGGTACAGGCACTTCCCCCCCCGCCTGTTATAGCGAACAATCTGCGGTTAAACATAGCGTTATCACTCCTATACAAATTCCATTACGCAGTCTACTAACTGATGATTGTGGTCTACAAACCAGCTGGCTATTTCGTTAGAGGTAAAGCCGCCCTCTGGACCGTAATACTTGCAGGCATGGCACCAGCCGACGTATTTAATCTTAAACACATTCACCACTCCCCAGTTGTCAATTATCGCTTTACAACTCAAAATCGCCCATTATCTCTAGATATCTCGAAAAATCTTCAAATATCGCCAGATATCTTTGAAAAACGTCATTATCTTTGAACGCCTTAAAAACAGCCGAAAACTTCAAATATCTCCCAAAATTAAAGATATTCAGCAGATTGCTTTACTTTTTAAAGGTTTCTGTTTCCAGCAGATAAGCGATACCGTAAATCACTACAGCCGCAGCTGTTATAAAAAATATGTCCATCATGCACCTATTATACCAAAAATGGCCTATTTTGACATTTTCAATTTTCGAGATGTCAAAATAGGCCATTTTTACCATTTCATCTACATAGATAATTTTGAGGTATTTATGCATAATTTCCTGGACTTTTACCAGCAAATTATGCACACAGCTTAAACAGGGCCGCCAGAGGTTCCCGAACCTGTATCTACGCCAGTGTGCCTGTGCGTACCAAATTCAATGCCGCCAATAGAAGCGCCCGTTGTTACATCAAGACGCTGCTGTGCCTTGATATTGCCCTGTACGGTCAAGTTGCCCGTAATGGTAGTATTACTATCTATCAGGGTGTTAGCCGTGCTCACAGTGACTTGTGACGGTCCTGTGATGTTGATATTGCCGTCCGGAAGGACTTGAATATAACAGCTTGGCGTTTTGTTCAGGAAGCCGCCAACGTAAAAGCCATCAGAGATATCAAACATCCGGAATGTACCCGGCTGCACCGGCTCGGTGATACCTACATCGACGTTAGAAACATCCTGCTTGGCGAATACTGCGAGGCCGATATCTCCAACAACCGGGTCGCAAATCACTGCCGCCGCGCCGCCCTGAATGCGCAGATACGGCAGGCTGTACATCTGCGCTGGCTGTATGACGTTGTTTTCCGCGTCCATAGAACAAGTTAAGGGCAAGACGTCAACTCGCCCTGTGGGGGCAATTCCGCCCGCCTCAACGGCCTTTACAATAACCGGGAGTGCCGTGTAAAGGTTGCCGCCCATAAACGACCGAATAAAGTAATCCAGCTGGTTATATTCCGAATTCCCGGAATACGGCGTCCGGGTCGATTGTACAGCGGTCGGGTTACGCTGCTGCTTAACTGGCGTAGTTGGCATGTCTCCTCACCTCTCTAGCTATACTGATTGTTCTGAACGAATACGGCTGAAAAAGTGCTGTTCCATGCCGCTGTAGCGCTGGTATAGGCTTCGAGGTTGTGAGTAACCTTCGTTACCTTCCAAATTCCCGATGCTTTGGGGACCTCGCTGCGCACGTCTATCAGGCCGCCAATGTCGATATTATTATCAAATATAGACGACCACTCTAAGCCGTCCTGCGTAAAAGACGGGTAGCCGCGGCCGCCGGTTTCGGCAGAGATGATAACGGCGTTGCCCGTCTTGTTTGCCCCGCTCGGAATGGTTGTAACTGTGCCGTTTTCTATAAACACTTCGCAGTCAATCATTCTGGCCAGCTTGTATATCTTCTGAACGGGACTGCCGTTTATCGTGGTATTCGATATCTGGCCGGATACGCCTTGATTTTGATAAACATACTCGGCCTCTGTGGCGAACTGCTGGAACAGCGATGTAACGTCTGCCCGTCCCTTTATCCCTGTCGGTTTAGAAGGCAGCAGGGCGGCGTAAATTCCGCTGGCCGCACTGACGCGAAACTTGACATCAGGAGTGCCTGTGTAGTCCGCCCATGCAAGTGTAAACTCGCCTTCAAAGCATTTGACCATATTCCCGCCGTTGGGGCCGACTTCGACAAGAATTAAATTCTTCTGTGACTGCTGTGGCATAAAGCCTAAAGTAGTGGCGGTGGCCATTACGTCCGGCGGCAGGCCTGCTATCCATAAATCAAGCGTCGTTTTGTCGTCGCCGCCCGGTTTAACAATCGTCGCCCCGGTGGCCAGTCCTTCAATGGTGATAGTATTGTTCCCGCCTGCAAACGTCCCCTGCCGAAGTGTGATTGTTGTCCTAATTGATTTTTGCGTAAAGCTGCCCATTTTATGCAATCTCACTTTCTAATACGTAAACCAGCTTGTAGCGTGTACCTATCTTTTCCAGCTCAATTTGGCTGTTATGGCCGTCTGTGTCGACAAACATCAGATTGCCGCTGAAATTTACTTTTGGCTGTTGTATAATCCACTGGCTACTCATACATATAGCGCCACGGCAGACTATATCAGTACCAACATCAATATCGGCAAACAGCCACCCATAACGCCAGTACAGCCTTATCTGACATATCTGACCGCCAAGAGTAACGCTGAATTTCTGGTCGGGTATAGCAGAAAGCGGAATAACCTTGTATCTGCTGTTATCGGGATTAGCATTAAGCGCCATATCTCCACCGCCTTACCATGATTTTACAATAGCCCCAATGTCATAAAGCGTACTTGTCAGCTCGTCGTTACCGTCTTCGGTGTTCTTGCTGCCCGTGTTCTGCGTTGACGTGTCACTAGGATTTTCGGCATCGCTGGTAGTAATCGCACCGCCCCCGGAGCTTACCACAACATCAGAGTAGCTGCTTTCAACCTCGCGGACTTCAATTAAAGCAAGGTCTACGATAAGCTGGCTTGTAGCGCCGTTTTCTTCAAATTTATACTCATAACTCAACAAGTTCAGGTTTTTGTATTCGCGCAGCGGCGTGACGATTGAAAACGTCTCTGTGCTGGTCCGCAACGCTTCCAGCGTGTCAAGCACCTTCTGCAAGTCGGCAGGGCTTTTGCTGGACTTGGCCAGCGTAACCGTACCCTCAAACGGCATAATTGTTTTATTATAGGCGACAAAGTAGCCTTTTTCTACCGGGTCGTAGGTAACATTGCTGTCGCCTTTAAGCCGCCAGCCAAGAAAGGCCGAAAAGTCAGTTAAGGTAGTACCGCGGGTATCCGCAAGCAGCCAGTTTGACCATTCGTTTTTTAGAAAGTCAAGTATCTTAACTGTCATTAGTCGTTCCCCCTTGTCCCGGTGGCAGTACCCCAGTACAGGCCGCTGTTTTTATTAATGCCTTTACCAATGTCGGCGGCTATGCCGTCTGCGTTGGTTGCTTGGGTGTGAATATCAATCTTGCCGATTTCAAGCGTCTTACTGCCGCCAGCTCCGGCACCTGCCAGCTGCGGCGTGATAGGTGTAAAGAACTGCTCATATCGGCCGCCAAGAAAGTCTTTAACGCCGTCCAGAGAGGGCAAGTTATCAATAATCTTTTTCAGAGTGTTCCAGGCGTTTTCAAGCGGCGTAATAAAGTAGTCGTTGATAAAACCGCCTATGGCTTTAAACACATTCATCGCTCCCACGCCCAGCATGGCTATAAAACGCAGTAACTCTAAAACTCTTATACCTAAATCTTTAAGGATATATTTCAGAATTTCCCAAGCTATTTGAGCAGCAGCCTTCAAGAAGTCCCATGCGCCTTGAATAGCCGCCATTACTTCCTCGCCCGTGCCTAGCGTCTTCCATAGGTCCTCAAACTGGCTCTTGCCGCCCTTGGCGTAGACGTATAAATCCTCTAGTATCAGGATAAGCCCGACAATGGCGGCTATAATCCACGTTATAGGATTAGTCATAATCGCTACAAACAAGCTCCACAGAGACGGCAGGACTAAGGCGCCAATGACCAGTGCTATACCGGCCAGCGCGATTTCAAAAGCAAGACTGTGTTTCTGGATAAAGGCAAATGCCGAAGTCATTGCTTTGGCCGCTTCTGTCAGAACTGGCGCAAACAGCCGCATTACAGGCAAAAAAGACATGTTCATAGTTCTGGTAAGTCTGTCCATAGCGTCGTTATAGTTGGCGGCGATAACGGTATCCTCTTTTTGGAAAACGCCAAGTTCCCGCTCGTACCTGATAAGGTCCTGCATACCTTTTTTGCCCATCTGTAGCAGGCCTATCGTACCTTCATCCAGCTGCAAGCGTTTCAGCATACCGCCAGAGGTCTGCCTGTCCATACCCTCAATAGCTCCGGCAACGTCGGTCAATACGTCGAACACGTCACGGGCTTTCCCGGCGGCGTCAAGTGTGGAAACGCCCATGCTTTCAAAAAAGGGCAGCAGTCTGCTTTTTCCGGTTATGGCAATTCTTTGCAGCTCACTGCCTAATCGTTCGGCCGTGCCATAGAACGCCTCAACGCTGCCGCCAGCAAGTTTAGACGCCGTGGCCCATGATTGCAGCTTCGGCACGTCTGCGCCTATGCGGTCAGCTATCTTGCCAAGTTCATCCGCAACGGCCGTCAGGTTTTTAACCTGCGACATTACAAAACCAACGGAAGCAAAGGCTCCCAGTTTTGCAATCGCGCCTAACTTTATCCGGTCGGCAAAGCTGCTGACTTTGCCCTCGGCCTGCTTTAGTCCTTTATCTAGGTCAGTATTATCCATTTTGACGGCTATCAGCAGCGAATCAATTATATTAGCCATAGTATACCGCCTTTACTTCAATTCTTGGACTTGGCTTTTTTCTCCATGTCCTTGTACATCAGGTTCTCGTTAATGTTGTTGATATAGATTATCTCGCACATGTCCAGCAGGTCCTCATAGCTGTAGTAGGTTTCAAGCTCTTTGAGGGTCGCAAAGCGCTGTGATATCACCAGCGCGGTCATGTTAGATACGTTTACGTATTTTTTGAGAAAACTATATCTGCCGGCTTGCCCGTCGTATTCGTCGGAGACTGGCCGGCGGCTAGAAAAAAATCAAAATTTAATTTAAACGCTTCAACGCGCAGCTTCCACAGTACCCGGAAGTCTTCAATAAATCCGTCTACCAGTTCGGGCGTGCAGGGTGTTTTGACGCCGCTTGTCGGCACATAGGAGCAGCAGGCGAGCAAATCGTCAAGCACTTTTTCCGCGTCGTCTACGTCAAGCTTTCCAAGTGATGTAATTATACTGCCAAAGTCTAAGTCTTCTAGTTTTAATTCGGTGATAGGTTTCCCGTCGGGGACGTTGATAGAAGTAGCAAAGCCGCCGTGAAGCAAGAGGGATAATGCCCGCATAAGCCAGCGCTCTTGCTTCTTGGCGGAAAATTGCGTAATCTCAAATTGAAGGTCGCGCCCTTGTCTTTCATCTCTCACCATAACAGTAATTGTTTTTCTCATTTTTCTTCTCCCTTATAGCTCCATTAGATACATTTTTCAAAGTCGAACGCGAAAGTCACAGGGTCTAATACCTGTTTTAAGTCCGGCAGTCTCTTTGCCGTGGTCAGATAGCCGTTGACATAAGTGTATGTCTTGGGCATAGACTTGATGTTGATAATCAAACTGACCTCGAAGGGTGTCATTTGATTTTCAGACGCTGCAATCAGCGCTTGAAAATACGGCAGTGACGGGCTAGACGGTTCAATAGTGATATGCACCGTCTTTTTAGACGGAGTGTAACCAGCGCTCAACTTGCCATCGACGCCCATTCTGGTAACGGCCAGAGTTTCCTCGTCTTGGTTGATTGCTTGGTCGGTGGCGAATCCCTCAACAGCAAAGCCGACGGGGAAAAGGTCATTAATAATCATAACCGCCGTAGCGTTAGCAGATGTGATGTTGCTGCTCATAGTCTAGTTTCCCCCTTTATACTACCGCTGTAAGCGGGAATTCAATTTTATTGACGCTGCCGCCGTAGGTGTACCATACAGAAATGTTTGGCGTTCCTCTGGTTGCCCTTACTTCCGGCGCCGGGTCAGTTACCCTAATGACAAAGCCGTTAGTATACAGCTCGGTACTGATATCCTCGCCAGCTTCTTGATACAGCTGTGCTTTTTGCGCTTCGGACAGTTTTACACCGGGGTCGATTACGCCATTTGTGAGCGCTCTGTTAATCGGGTCTGTAAGCCATGCTTTAATCATGGTATAGCCACGGTCTACATACGGCAGGCGTTGAGTTTGCTGCATACCGTTCAGGCAGGCAGTCTGCATAACGTTTTGCAGCCAAATCATATTGATGTAAACATCAACGAAGCCATAGCTGCCGCCACTCATAGCGCCATTGTAGAAGATGTTGAACTGCTCACTTCTGGACGCATAACGACCGTAGAAGTTGACTTTGTTGTCCAGCAGGCTTGCCTGTGTCTGGTCATCGGTGCAGGTCGGAGCAAGTCCGCTCTGTGTCTTGAACGCCCAAGAGATAGCACCCTGTTCACGGTTCCAGTCGATAGAAGCCGCGCAGCCCATGATAAACACAGATACCTCGCCGTTATCATATGTATTAATAGTGCCCTCATAGTCGTTGAATACCAGCTGTCCGGGCAACGAAGAATCACCGCCAGCAATTTGCCCAGCGTCCATGCTATATGCACAGTAAAGGAACTTGTTCAAATTGCTGTTGCTCCACGCTGCCAGTTCTAAGGCTTCTGCTGTGCTTGCTTGGTATACAGTGGTGAAGCTTACCCAGTTTTCAGACTGTTTAATCGCAGCATTCATAGTTTGGGTAGGTGTCATTGCCGCAGTACCTTGACTTACCACAGCACCAGCAGCGGCAGTAAGGCCTAAAGCAGTGGCTACGTCTGTTCCCAAAGCTTCTACGTTGCTTCCATCGGTCGCATAGGTCACGCTGGAATCGTTCCCCGTAGTGTTAGAGACGATGCGATAGTTTTTCTGGTTGGTGTTGAAAGTTACCGTTGTGCCGGTTACCTTTGCCTGAATCAAACCTGCGATATCGCTTTGAGTTTTAGCACTGGAAAAGTCCAGCCCGGTTACGGTTTTCGGCTTACCGTCCACAGAGATAGTAAATCCGCCATTTGTGATTTTTTGTAGGTCGGTTACTCCCAGTGCTTGGCTGCCTATTAAGGCGCCTGCGATAGCTTTATCCGCACGGCGGAAGAAATAAAGCGTGTTAGGTTTCTTGCTGCTGTTCGTGAAGCCTAAGAAGTAAATAACCGCAAGACGATATTCGTCGCTGTCATAGCCGAAGTATTCGCCTACTGCCTGTTGACCGGTAAAGCCCATAAGCAGCGGATATGGCATGATAGCGTTTTTAGTAAGCAGAACGCCAGCAAGTTCTAACTCTGTGGAACCAGATGAAATAACTCTTGGCGTGATGTTTACAAGTCTACTTGCAGGAATAGCCATTTTTTAGATACCCCCTTTAATTAGTTTGTTGGCGGGTGATGTACGTCAACATTTTCCAGTCTTGTCACGCTTGCCCGCTCGAAGTATTCAACCTCGATAGAATATGTTGACCACATAGACAGGTGTAGTTTGACTTGAAAGCGGTTGATAAACTGATTAGTGTCGTCTACGTAAGGCAGATACACCATGTTTTCAGCGTACAGCAGGCCAATGTCATAGTTATTATGAAAAAAATCGGCCGCATAGGCGCTACGGCTCAAGGTTTCTAGTCCTTCGGCCCTGCTCCGTGAACGGTCGATATCGGTGTCGCAAAAATCAACAGTTACAACGTATTCCCGTAATGTGGCCGTGATAACGTTACCTTCCGGGGTAACTTGGCTTTCACCTGTGTTTGTCCCTATACGGCGCGTCTGGCTCAAGTAAAACAATGTGTGCTCCCGTTCATCGCCGGGTAGCGCCATGTTGTTCTGGTTGCCCTCAAACACGCGCTGCGGGTCAAGCGTCGGCCGCATGTACTTCAACAGAAACTCGGTAACTGCGACGTTTATTTTTTTTTCTACATCAGATACAGGCATTTAGTTTCCCTCGCCTTCGTCGGGTTCTTCCGGGTCAGGCTCTGGCTCCGGCGCTGGCCGTGTTTGTAGTACCGGCGGCGTCACAAGTTGGGTGATTTCAAAATTCGCCCACCCTGCATGTGCTGACCAGTCTTCAAGCACTTTGGAGATGTGCCAGTAGGTCCCATCTTCGCGCTGGATGATATCACCTGTCCTACATAGCGGCACCCGCGATATACCGTCTACGGGCAACGGTTGACTACTGTCAACAAACATCTGCTCTGTATGCGGCATATCGGGCACGTTTTCGCTATGGTCAAGGGAGTTTTCAGCGTTCGGCTGAATCTGCGCTGCAATCGTGATTGGCTCTTTATAGTACGGCGTCACTCTCCCATACGCCACAGCCTGCCCGTCAGACTGATAAAGAGTAACTGTCTCGTCCGGGTGTACCGACGTTATTGAACCTCTCACTATAGCATGTAAATTCATCCCTAACATCTGTTATTCTCCTCTTTATTTTTCGTTGGCAATCTGCCAGCTAACAGCATTAATCATTGTCGATGTGTCAATAAGCGCCCGCTCCGGGTTGCTTACCCCTAAAGACTTCCCGTTCTTCATCTTCCGCCGTTTAGCCGCTATCGTAGCAGGCTTGTTAAGCCGTGGCTCTCCCGGCGGCCAGTTGCGAATAGTCATTTGCAAATCGGTACGCGCTGACGGTCCAAGTGCCCGCAAGGCTCGAACATATATGTCTTGTTCGATGATGTGCCCCTTGAAAATTCTTTCAAGGAAGCCCAGCCAGTCCTTACTTTTTTCCTCGACGGTCTTTTGCATAAAAGGCCGTTCAGGAACGCCGCCAAGGCCTACATTTTGAATGTAGGCGATATACGCTACACTTTTCCCGTCCGGGTACGTTGACCCCTCTGGAAAGCCTATTTCTAGCTGCGGGTTTTGCTTTGCCAGCTGGCCGACAACTCTTTTAAAGTTGCCCAGCAGTTCCCCGCTACCGCCGCCCGCCTTTAGCTCAACATGAAAGCCCATTGTACCAACGGCCCCCGCTGATATATTTTTGCATAAGCTGCCAAAGAAGGAAGCCGCATTGCGTTTGCGTGTACCAGTTGGGCTTCGCCAGTACGGCATACGAAACGGACACTTTACCTTCCGTCGCACTTGCCACGTTGCCTACTGCCAGCGGGCCGCGCATTTGCAATTCGGATAAATGACAGGTCATCAGTTCAAGGAGCTTTGCCCGCTCGTCGTAGTCTTGGACTGCGGAGGCGGGACCATTGTTGATTAAATAAGTGGCGGTGTTGAAATTGTTTTCAATTTGCGCATCCGGCAAATTGATGAACGGATACTTTGCTTTAAAGTCTTCGAGGTCGAACTCAACAATGTTGTCTTCTCTAGACATAGTTAGTCCCCCCTATTCTACCGGGGTAACTGAACCTTCTCTGCCCTCTGGCCCTGCCATTTTGGCGGCAGGCTCAAAGCCATTTCTAAGCGCTTTGCGCTCGTCTGTTTCTGCTTCGACGCTATACTTGTCGTCTTTAGTAGCGCAGAACAGTAAATGTTCTTTGATTAGCCAAAATTCCGGATAGTTTTCGCAGAACCATTCCCAAGCTGCACGGGGGACGTTAGGAGTTACGCCATAAGCGCCGACAGGGTTAATGCCCTTTTCCTTGCCCCGTAAGTGGGTATTGTTCCCGTTAAGGATAATGCGTTCAATAGTGCCTTTAGAAGTTGGGATAGTAAGTTCCAAATCCTGCGGATAGTTAAGACATAAGGTCACAGTATCAGAGGTATCAATTACAGCGCGGTTAGCGCTATTGATAGACGCTGCTTTGATCTTTTTAGCTTCCGCTGCTTTGGCTGCTTCTTCCGCCTGCTTTTCGGCTTCTTTGAGCGCCGCTTCATACGGTATAGGCTCTGCTGCTTCTTCTGTGGCTTTCACAGCTTCGGCGGCGACCTCTGCCGCCGCTTCTGCTGCTAAGGTTTCTTGTGTTTCGGTAGCTACCTCTGCTGCTTTAGCAGTTTCGGTTTTCTTCTTCGTCAATCTCGCCATTTTTCTTTTCTCCCTTACCCTAGATTATACACCAGTCATTGTAGCAACGGCAAACGGTCTGTATAAAATGCAGCCGTAGGAAGTGCCGACAAATTTCTGCTTGAAGCTAGAAGTTTCAGGCACTAAGCGCATAGCACGCATTTTTTCGGAAAAACCGAATTCGCCAGTAGGCTCGCCGTTAATGCTGCGGCAGATGAGCAGCACAGTGCTGCTGGTGGAGTTTTCCAGTTCCGGCAGTTGGGCAAATTTGATGTTCGGGGTATAGCGTTTAATCATGTCCATAACGGATACATTATAGTCAGTTGCTTTACCCAGCTCAACAGCAGAAGAAGGAGAGGTTACGAGAATCAAATCGCTGTCGTTGCGGATGTGGCCCAAAGAATTTTTAGCCAAGTTCTGGAACAACAACAGATAGTCTGCGTAAATTTCTTTAGTAGTTTTGAGCTTCCAAGTGTTGCCGCCTTCACCAGTTCCCGGAGTGATAGCAGCCGGACGGTTAGGCTCGTTCAGCAGGCCGTAGATTTCCATGTTTTCGACGCCCAGCAAATTGTATTTGTTTTGAGCAATGTCGATAGTGGTAGCTGCGGCGCGTTGTTTACGTGCTGCTAATTGCAAACGTGCTTTAGCTGCATAGTCTAGTTCACGGTCGCCATAGCGGATGTTGGTTTGAAATACGTATTGTTGACGGACCGGATAAGTCGGATTGACGTCAGCCATTCCAGCATTGCCGTAGTCGGTGTAAGCTTCTACAGCTCCGGTGATTTCGTCGACCTCAAAACGTGCATAAGATGTAGTCCAGTCGCCTTTTTTAACCTCTGCGAAAATCTCGCGGGAGTTGCGAGGCCCGGTCAGAATCTCAATAACACGCGGGTCAAGATAAGATGTAAATTCTACAGGTACACCGCTGTTCGGTTCGGTTACCATTGCGGCGTCATAAGCCAAACGCTCAATGTCAGCGTCGTTAGCCATAATGCCACGAATTTTATAGTGGTCGTCAAAAACGAAACCTTTTTCGCGCATAAGTGCTACTTGTTGGTCAATGTTCATTGGCATTTTACTGTTCCCCTTTCTTTTTTGTACTTACAGGCCATTAGGCCTCGGCGGTAGCAGGAACAACAGCCCCACGCCAGTTTGAGATGATGATTACGTCGTTTTTAGAACCGGCTTGAATTACTTCAAAGTCAGTTTCTACGGCACCATCAACGGTTGCTTGTGCAGCTTCGGTTTTGATAGTACCGTCTGCCAATACGGCAAATACTTTCTGGCCGACAGTTGCGGCGGTAGTGGTAACAGCAAAGAAATCGCCTTTTACCTCTACAGATACAGGATAACCGACAGGAACGGTGTTAGAAGCTTCTACATCAATTCCCAGCGGGTTGGTGATTTCGCGCACTGCAAAGCCCAGAGGGCGGCCAGTGCCGGTAGGTTTAACGCAGCCTTCTTTATCTGCGTCAGCCCATACGAAGCCGCCGATGTTGCAGGCAGCGCTAGCAACATAGCCTTTGGCGGTAGATACGATAGGGTTAATAGCTGCATATGCGCCCGGAATACCAATTCCGGGGTAAGTGTTTACAGTTTTTTGAAACGCCATTTTTTTACGCTCCTTTCTTATCGAACGCTGATTTTATTTAAGCCTTGCAGGTAGTCTGGTACGGAGACTGCGGAATCCATAGCAACGCGGCCAGCGCCCCATTTTTCAGTTTGTTTGCTTCTGCGCAGTGCGTCAACCATGCCTTTATAGGCGGTAGGTGCATACTCGGAAACATTGAAGCCTTCTGCTTTGAGTGCAGCAGCATAGATATCATCTGCGCTATCATAAGCCAGCGGGTCTACTTTGCGGCCTAAAAATGCTTGACAGGTTTCAGCGGCAGCATTGCGTTCGCGGAAACTTGCTTCAATTTTTTTGCGTTCTGCTGCCAAAATGCTAGGCAGTGCGTCTTCGGCCAAGTATTTTTCTTCGCCCTCGCGTTCGTGGTCGCGGTCGATACGTTTCGGGTCGGCTTTTTCGCGTTTCTCGCCGTATTTAACGCCCATTTCAAACGCTGCCCTGAAAGCAGGGTCTTTCATTTTTTCAGAAAGTTCGTCGTCTTCACCCAAGGCTTTTTTCATGCCTTCGCTTTCATGTTCTTTATCCAGCTTTTCGCGTTCGCCGGGTTTCTTTTCCAGTTCTTCACCATATTCGACGCCTTCTGCAAAGGTCATTTTGCCTTCATCGTCTTTGGCGGCTGGTTTGGTTACAGCTTCGGCGGCTTCGTCCTCTGCTTTGGTGCCTTTCAAGCTAAGCAGGAAAGCACGGATTTTGTCTTTAGCGGCAGCTTCCAAGCCGGGGAAAAGCTTATCGGTGATTTCGTCAACGGTTGCGTTTTCGTCGATATCAACACCAACATCGCGGGGAGAATATCCGCCTTCTACTTGTGCTTCTACAACTTGGATTGCTTTGAGTAAGTTGCCCAATTCGGTCTCACTCTTTTCAATTCCTAAGTCGGCATCTGCGGCAAGCACGGAGTGCAAAGCTTTTGCGCGGCGTTGTTTAAAGCGCTGCACTGGCTCGGTAATTCTAAATTTTGCCATTTCTTTTAACTCTCCTTTCGGGGTATTGTTTATAGCTAGCCCAGCGGGCATACTATCGGCAACAGCCACGTCGGAACCAGCTCGGCCACGTGGCACAAGGGCAACGTGGTTACCCTTTATATCTCTCATTATAAAGTCATATGCGACGCCGTCAACCTCGCCCGGTGTGAAGTCAGGCGTATAACGGTAGCTGCATGAAAGCTCTTTAAACTCTCCACGCTCGATTTTTCCAATCGCGTCAGCGTCCTGCACTGATATTGTGTTTCGCAAATACGGAGCGTCAAACGTGGTGTCTGTCCCGGTAGCTCCTACACGGTGCTCTTTCTGCGGCTCGTCTGCGCTGTCAAAGTGGTGTTCAAGCAGCAGCGGCAGGCCGTTGAAAGTCTCGGCCGCTTTGGCTAGCTCGTCCGGGTCACGGTATCCGTAGTATATCCCCGTGGGGTTAAGTCCCAGTTCGGCGGCTCCGGGTATCTCCCGGCCATAATAAGGATTGATACAGGCTTTGGATATCGGGCAGGCTGATACGTGCAGATATCCGTTATCATCTATCCTTCGGGCTGACGGGGCAGCGTCGAAGGTCAAATTGTTATCTTTTTCCACTTTATCACCTCTTAACTTGCATGAATAATTTTGAGGTATTTGTACGGCTTTTCACGGCATTTTATCCGCAAATTATGCACACAGTTTAAACGGTGTAAATCCTATCCCCGGGGGGTGGGTCTACCTCAAATCTACATTTGCTTTCTGCTACAGTACGTGTAAATTCAATACTTTTCTCCCTTATTATAGCAGAAAAGTGTATATTCAAAGTCCTGTAGTACGTATTTACTAGGTTTCGAGCAGTTCGCTGATGTTTGGTCTGTAAGTGCAGCGGCAGTAGGGAAGCTCGCCCGGTTTCACTTTTTTGCCTACCTCATAGTCAAACAATCCCTCGTCCAAGTCGAATTCTTTGCCGTCCATCTCCTCATGTGATTTACGGCTCGTTTTCTCGCCCGGAATATGTACCCATGTGCCAGTTTTTATACCCAGCTCCCGGGATTGGGCAAGTTCTAGCTCCTGCGTGGCCTTGTTCGTCTGGTCCATTGCAATCAGCTGCGCCTTACGCTCTGTAACACCTTCAATGTCTAGCAGCGTTTGATAAAGGCTTGCCATATCCCGGCCACGTTTGGCGCTTTCATACACGCTTTTGATGATTTTATCGAAAAATGACGGGGCAATAGTCCTAATAAGGTTTACATTCCGTTCGGCAGCTTCTTCTAGTATGCGTTCATAAGCTGGTGTTACCGTGAATTTAATCGCCACGCCTACCCTTTTTAGTTCCGCCATTAAAGCCGCCCTGTTGGTTTTATCAATCTTGTTGATAAAGCGTACAGCCGCCCGTTCTGCCCGCTCCCGATTGAAGTCCATAATGTACTGGTGGAATTTCCGCCGCAGTACCGCCAGAAGCTCGTCAAGGTTTACCTCTTGCCCCTCAATGGTGATATCATACGCCAGCTGGTCGCCCTTGAGAAACTTCTTGTAATTCTTCAAGACATAGGGGATAGCTGTTTTCATCATGGGGCGGATAATGCGGCGTATCTCGCGGGCATAGCTTTGCTGTATGCCTGCATTAAAGACGTGTGGCGGCAGGAAGGTCTGCCCTCGTCTGGTCCTTCTGCGTCTGGCCATTTACTCACCCCTGACTGCTATTCTCTGGCGGCGTGACGTTTTTTAACAGCTCTATCATCTCGCTATAGTCTGCGCTTGGTTCTTCTGTATCTTCTACATCAAAGTTAGCCATAAAATGGTTGTAAGGGCTATTATCACGCGTTTTAAGCTCCTCGCGTACTTCCTCTGGTGCCAATGCTCCCATAGCTATATAGAGGTTATCAGTTTCGGCTTGAGTGCGTCGAAGTGTAGCCATTACTTCCTCGCTCTTTTCAGAGAGTGGGTTAAATTCGACGCCGATACTTTCATCAATTTCGCCGTATTCAATGAGTTGCAGTATCTTTACCAACCGTTCAAGCGGCTTTCTAAGCTGCCTTTCCTGCTGGCTGCTGATGTGCTTGTAATGGTTTTCAAGGTCGCTTTCTCCAGTAGCGTTCATACCCTGCGGCGCAATGCCCCACAATTTAGTTGCTGGCTCCTGAAACATTGCCGCCACAAACTCCATCGCCTGCGATACGATTTCACGCACACCCGATAAAGCTGTAATCTTTACATCTACTTCTTCTTCTTCTTTGTCGATAAGGAGCACTCCGTCATTGTTCCTGTTTTTGGCAAAGTGATTTAAACGGCGGTCTATCGACGCCCAATCAGCACCGGAAAGAATTTGTGCATTGAGGTTTGTTTTGAATATGGTCAAACTGAATTTAGTAAGCAAACGTGCTTCTGCTTCCCGGCACTCGGTAAAGTGAGAAACTACGTCTAAGACGGTTTGCGCAAGTGGAATACCGAAAAAGTTATAAGCAGGTTTCAGCAGCGTAGGCAGCTCGTTTTGCGAAAAGTATAATACCCTGCTGCGGTGAATAGGTACGCCCATGACAAACCATGTCTGCGGATTGTAGTAATTCTGGCTCATTGGGTTAGTAGAATCATATTCCCCCGGCGAGATATTGAAGGCTTCCAGCAGGCGCAGGCCTTTGATTTTCTTACCTAGAAGGCCATCGGCGGTAAGCGGTATCGCGTTTACTAAGTCTTCTGGTCTTTCCCCTTCGTAGTCCATTCCTACAAGGCAGCCGCCCATATAGCCATTGTTACAGATAGCTTTATAAAACATATCTTTGACGTTCAGGCGGTTTAATTCCGATTCAAGAAATTTAATCTTCTCCCGGCTTTCTTCTTTTTCTGTGGTGAGTTTCCAGCCTTTTTCGGTCATTTCAGAAGCTATCATCTCTACGCCTGTCCGAATAAGTGGGTTCTGGGTCAGCGCCGTTAAATAGCCATAGCCAAGAAACTGCGGATAGACGTTATCACCCAACACCCGCATGGTGTGAAGTATCAAGCTGTGGCAGGCGCTAATAGCTTCATCGTTGGCGGCTTGTGCGTTTGCGTCCGGATTCCCCATAGTCTCCGGGATACCGAACATGGTCTGTACGTCTTCCAGTCGCGGTTCAATAAAGATGTTATTGTTGTTACCGCTATTAATGACGTTCAGCGCCTTTCTGTGCGTCTCATTTACAGACATAGGACTTATTACCCTACTTCTGTTTAAAAGCTCCGTACTGCGGATATTAAGCGGTTTAAACTGCTTCTTTTTCACTTTGTAATACCCCCTGATTATGAAATTCGCAAAGCGCCCTTGTTCTGGCATAAGTAGTTTACAGCGTCTATAGTGTGGTCGTTGCCGTCGGGATACGTCGCTATAAAGTTCCCGTTTTTGTCTTTTTTTAGTTCGTAGTTAGCAAACTCACGGGCAGCATTCGGGCAGCGGTTAGGGTCTATGACTATTCGCAGTAGCTCTTTGCTTAAATAGTCGTATCCAGCCTCACGGCTTCCGGGTCCCTTTTTGGCCGGTCTCACATTTATACCATAGCTTCTAAGCGTGTGCACGCTTCGGGGCTCTACATCTGATATTATAAGCTCATTTCCCGGGTTTTCTTCTCTTATGTGGTCTGCAAGCGTCCACAGCGGACACTGCACCTGATAATATTCGTTGTATATGTATAACGTTCGCCGTGCTGCGTCTAGGTTGCCGGTCATATACGCCAGCGGGTCATTAGCAAAACCAAAATCAAGGCCGCGTTTGATGTTGCCAAAACTCTTGATTTCTTCGTCCGTTATCTCACGCAGGACCAAGTTATTAAATACCTCGCCGCCAGTCCCGGTAACGTCGCCTAAAAACACATGCCGCCACCTGCGGGGTGAAAACTTACGCAGCGTTTCTGCTTCCGTTACTATCATCGGCCCTACCCATTCGGCCGGGCCATACAGGTAGTTACTCTTGTGTACTATCTTTTCAGGGGTCTTTTTCTGCGTCTCGACGTTTACCCAGCTACTTAACGACTGCGGCGGGTTGTAGGTATAGAACACCCAGAATTTATCTCCGCCACGCATGAACGATAAACGGGCGTTGTCTACTTCTTCTATGCCGTCATATTCTGCCAGTTCTTCAAACCACAGTACGGAATAGTAGCCATTGGATACCTTAATCGACTTCAAGGTGTTGCTGTCGCTAAGTCCGAAAAAGTTAATCTTCTGGCCAGTGGGCTTATAGATGATTTCAAGCGGCGACAGTCTGGCGATGAAAAATTCAGTAAGTCCCAGCTTTTCTATAGCCCATAGCATTTGTTCATAGACCGTTTTTCTAAGCGTGTTATCTCTTTTCCGGATAACAGCTACATGCGCCGCAGGATTATTTATGAGCAGCAGTATTGCCACTATGGCGGTAAACGACGACTTGAAACTGCCACGGCCGCCGCATAGCCAGTAATATGTATATGCGTGCTGCATTACTGCGTGGTACAGGCCATAAAATGCAGGACCTATACAGTCAGTCAGCTTTATCTGTTTAAGCCTTGTCTCCGGTGTCTGGTTCTGGTTCTGATAATTCATCTTCTCCCGTCACTCCCATTTGCTCTGCCAGTTCCGCAGCTCTGCGCTCCATTTCTTCCTCGCTCATGGTCGGCTGGATAGGTACGCTCTCTGCCGCCGGAAGCGCCCCCGGAATATCAACGACTATCTGCGGCGTGATATTGACGTTCACAGCCTTTTCATTAAACAGCTTATGATATCTGGCCATTCCTTCCGTGCCTGCTCTGTGCAAGCTAAGGCGCTGCACGGTCTTACCTATTAAAACGTATTCTTTATCTGGTCCTTGACCTCTGGCGGCATAGTTTAGTGTCTCGATAGTCTCGACAAGCTCGCCGCGCATTTGTCTGGTAAGATTTAACAAGGTCTCGTTTGCATCGGCGATTTCTTCCGTTTCGATTTTTTCGCGAAGCTCATTAAGATACGTCTGTACCCACGGGCGCCGCAGTATCATATACGCCCGTTTAGCCGCGTAGGTATCGCCGTAGCCTGCCGCCAGCGCGCTTTTTTTCGCATTGAAGGTCTTCATGTACTCACGGCAGAATTTCTTTTCTTGGTCGGACGCTACGCGCACGTACCCCGGTCTGATTTTGGTTACCGTCGCTATATCCTCTTTAGGTGAGCCGCCTTTTTTGGTATCCTCTTGGGAGACACGTACGCGCCCCCTATGCTGCTTTTCTATCTTTTCTTGCTGCTCCTCATATTTTTCCCAGAAGTTGTTTTCTTCTTCCGGCGTCGAAGCGTCAAGGTTTACTTTTTCCAGCTCGGCCGCTATGGCTTCCGGCGTTATCTGCTGCGCTTCCTTTTTCTTTCTCAACATCTTCACCCCACTTTATTGTTTCACGTGAAACATCTGTCTATTTGTTACATTATAACACAAGAGTAGATATTATGAATATTCTAACTATATACATGGTATAATATTGTTATATAACTTTTAGAAGGCGGTGTTTGTAATGAGTTGGCTTTTGTATGTGTGCCTTGACCTGATTTTTACCGTGCTATGTTATTTAACTAACTGGTTTGTCGTCATTTTTGCTGATGAAAAAGGGCAGCTGCCTAAAGTATTCAAGCTGTGGCAAACCTACGATAATCCCCTTGATATCCGCTGGCAGGTGCTCGAAGTCGTCCCGAAGTTCCTGCGTTATGACTTCGACAGTCATTATATTTATCATTACGAAATGAAAGGCGACGGCTATATGCGTCCCGGCTTCGTACAGCTCTGGTATAACGACTTCACCACAAAAGAACGCGTGCAGCGTTATTTCTGCCGCCTGCTGTGGCTTATGCGCAACAACGCCTACGGTTTTGGCTACTATGTCACCGGCCGGGCGGTAGACTTTTCAAAGGTTAAAGTGTTGCGAAAAATCAAGGAACTAAACAACGAACAATGGTTTAGCTATGTTCCCGGCTTTCTCGCCCCGTGGTCCTTCTACTACTGCAAGCAATACTGCCCTTGGTTCCGGGTCCGCCTGTACCTCGGCTGGAAAATGAAGTTTCTCGACGATTATACGCAGGTAAACCGCTGCCAGATAGCTTTTTCGTTCAATCCGTTCAAGGGCCTTGAAGAAGATAGCACCGGGGGGGATAAAAATGAACTGTAAAACATATGAGCCGGGAGAATTGCGCGACCTGCTCGGTCTATCCGATAGCCAGACTATAGCGGACCAATTAGCCGCCATGTCAGACTTTTCAGCTTGCATAGGCTATAACACCTGCGCCGACGTTATAAAAGGCGTCAGAAAGGCGGATTTCCCGCCCTGTAGGGCTTACCTGCTGAATGTTGGGTCAAGATGTAGCGTCGTCGTTACTAATCGTCCTGACGGAAGTATGGTATACAAGCTCTACACCTGCAAGGACTTTGCCGAAGCAAGTGAATTTACGCACTCATTAGTTGATACTCTTTATATGCCCATACCGCGCCTGATGAACCGTATCAACGAGCAGCTTACATTTATCCCCCATTCTAACCGCCTGAACGTATCAAACAACAGCTATAACGTTCTGGTGACTATTACCAACCGCCAAAACTGCACACTGACTGTCACGGACAACAATGTCGACGATATCCCCGAAATGCTGCGGGAATATGATATCACCATTGAGCCGAAACGCCTGACCAAGTGCCGCAGCGTTATAGCCTTTTACCGGGAGTTATACGGCTATAGCCGCACGGAACTAAATGACTTGACCGGTATCAGTCCCACGACACTTGATCGCTACGAACGCGGGGAAAGGTCACTTTTAAAAACCAACGTCTATTATATTATGCTGCTGGCCCGCGTTTTTAACGTAACCGTTGACCACTTACTAGAAAAAGAAATCCAGCTTAATCCGCAGGCTCTAAAAGAACTGGAAGAAGAATACTAAAAAAAGAAGGTTTCCACAAATGAAACAACTAAAAAATTCCGATTGTGTTTATATCGTTCTCGGCGGCAACGCCATGCCGCAGGAAAGGGCGGCGCAGTTTTGGACTAACGGCGGCCGACGTATTGGCCGCTACAGTAACAAAATGCAGGCCTACCGCCAATATTGCACCCTGCGCATACAAGAAGAATGCAGCAAGGCAGGTTTCTTCAAAGAGAAAACGCCGCTTCGGGCTGATTTATATTGCTTCCTGTCCGTGCCTGCGTCCAGAACAAAAAAGTTTCGGGAGCTGGTCGACCAGCGCGCAGCTTACCCCATAGTTAAACCTGACAACGATAACCTGTACAAGGCTATCACAGATAGCGCAGAAGGCGTAGCGTTCGTTAACGATAGCCAAATCATCACTACTACTATTCATAAGCGCTATACAAACGATAATCCGTTTTCTGTTCTCGTTCTTTCAGTCGTCGAAAATGACGAAGATAGTATCATATGGGACGTGTACAACAAGTTCAAGCGACATAAAAACGTGCTCGACTGACGGGCAATGTTTCACGTGAAACAAAAGCACTGTGAGAAATCCTCACAGTGCTTTTTCTATCAGCTTCTTACTTTATACCGGGAAACGTAGCCATTCAGGTTCTCTGGCGGTACTCCCACTTTGGCGGCAACATCTTTATAAATCATGCCTGCCCGAATAAGATTAAATATTTCGTCATGCAATTCCCGCCAAGGGTATATAGTACGCATTTTAAATGGCTTATACTCTGGATTTTTTTCAAGCTCCCTGAACTCGTTGTAATTTCTTTCATTGTCCTGCTCAACAACCGGGCACGTCTGTATTGTTGGCGGGGGGGCTGCCGACGCTGCCTGCTTTGGCTTTATGCAGTCCGCCGGGATGTAGTGAGCACCAAAAATGCACTCTGACAGGCCCAAAAACGGGCAGAAAACTACTCCTTCGTGTCTATGTAATCTAAAACAGTCTAAACAATTCCGCAATTTATAACGTTCCTTTCAAGGCCATATAGTCGCTATCGTATTCGAGTATGCGCCCGCGATAGCTGTTTTTTATCGGTGCTTCGGCTATAGCTCTGGCGATACGTTCGCTGTAGCCGGGGTTAAGGTCATATGTCCCGGCAGTATATGTATAAGCCGCAATCCATGAGCCACAAGTGTTGAAACTAAATTTAGGTTTTTTATAGCAATATGGCATATCCGGAAGCATGGCTTCTACATCCCTATAATTCCAATCAATCGGGCAATTACTGCATGAATCCGTGGCGGCACAGGCAAAGCAGTAACTTTCAGCCATTGGCACTATGCCGCCATTAATCGTCCATTCTGGCCAGTCCTTTTTATACTTCCGTCCGTGCGTGTCGGCGAGCCAGTTCCACAGTCGCCTGTGTAGATACCTGTAAAATACGCCGTAGCTCTTGCCGTCACGAATGCCGTTTAATTCAGCATATATCATTTTGCGCCTGTCCATAGCCTACGCTCCCATTTATCATAGTCGTCCCAGTAGTTACCGATGATTAGTACATCTTCGATTTCTTTGCGCGGGAGCGGCAGACGCACTTTTGCCGCCGCTTTGAAAACGCCTTCAAATAAATCTAGCTCAATGCGAAACAAACATATTTCCCCTTCGATATTTTGGGTTATATAGTCTCCGACAAACAGCGGAATGCGCGCAGAATTTAAGTTCTTTGCATAGACGCCTGTATATCTTTGGACTGTCAGCGGGTCTACTTCAATGGCGTACTCGCCAAAGTATATACCCATTGCCCCGGCAGGACTTCCGAAGGGTGTCGCCCCTCGCCTTTTCCAGTCTTCGTAGTTTACAATATACAGTTTTTTGCCAAACTGTACCAGCTGGCCATAGATAAGATTTTTCTCGTCCGTTATATCTTTTGGCATGGCGCGATAAAACAAGTCTGTCCGCTCCATGTATTTTAAATACTCAATGTCTTTTTCGCTTATCTCCATAGTTTACCCTTCTTCCGTATTTTTTTATGGCATCCGTCAAAAACCGCTCTACTTCGGCGGCGGCAGGAAGGCAGCTTGTCCCGGCAACAATTTTCATGTTCTTATCCCAGACAGTGACGTCCCACGGCGTCCACGGGCTAAAACGCTCGATAGGCCTATAGTAAACTACCGCCATAATTTCGCCAAGGTCAAGGAATGCCTGTATAAAAAAACGTGCATTTACAAATTCATTTATGGCGCCGTTCATCAGCTCCGGTTCGCCTACCATATATTTTCTGTACTTTCCCAAGGCATTATCTATATCGCGCTTATAAACGCAGATATGCCTTTCTGTAAGAAACGTAAGCATTTTAACGCCCCCTGACTTTATAGTAAAGCACAGCAGCGGCTATGCTTACGGTTATAGATACGCCCCATAAGATAAAAGGTTCTGCCGCCATGTTATCCACCTTTCTTTACCACGTTACCTTTGACGTCTAAAATCTGATATCGTTTCGCTTTAAGCCTGTTGACAATCAGCATTGCTTCTTTCATGCTTTCAAAATGTTCTATCATGCCGTCGCGGCGCGACAAGGCGAACGTCGGGCGGTTATCTTCTTCGATGAAACAAAAGTATCCTTTGCGGGGAATGTATAATATATAGCGTTCCCGCTTCTGCCCGACGGCTTTAGATTGCTGGCCGCCGTTTTTTGCGGTGGCCATGCGACCGTTGACATCAAATCTTGCCAGCAATACGCACGTGACGAGTGCCGCCAGTGCGGAGAATATCACAGATACTATAACTGTTGTCACACCATCCATATCGCACCATTGTACCCGTCTCTGTAAAATTTGTAATACACCGGGTTTTCTTCGTTATCTGCTTTTTCGTTCTGGTAGTTTAAAATCTCCCTGACTTTGCGGACCGCCAAAGAAAAGAACTCATTATTCAATATCAGTTGACCGTCGATATTCTGGCATTTTTCACACAAAATGTTATCCAGCTCATTAATAAGCCATGTTTCATCTGGATTGGTGCTTAAAATGCCAACTTTGACCTTTTCGCCGCCAACGTAAAACTCTTTCTTATACACGTTTGTCATAATTCGCTTTTTGCCCCCTTCGTAGAAATATACTGTTGTTTTTCTTGCCATAGCTCACACCCTTTCTATGCTTTTATTATACACCCCCCTCTGTATATTGTCAACAGTTTTATTTCGACTTTACATAAAAAAGCCCCGGAAGTCCGGGGCTTTAGATTATTCGCACTCTTTTACGGGTTCTTCTCCTGCTTCTTCTACACATTCCGGGCCAACAGATATTTCGGCTGCTTGTTCTGGAGCCTGTTCATCTGGCATATCTACAATCATGGTAGCGATTTTATAATTGACTTTGGCCAGTGCGTCACGTTCTACGGCTGCCAAGATAGCTTTGTCCAGCATATCACGCGCTTTGATTAATTCCTCTGCCGTTATCCGGTCGGGTTTGGTAAGGATAGTTACCGCCGAATTCATGCAGGCATTTACGGACCATTCAGCCAAGCTTTGAGCTTTCAGGCTTTCTTTTTGGGTAGTCTGGTAGTTCTCTACAGATAATGCTTTCATGTTTTTTCATTCTCCCTTTTGATTTTATTTACAGGCCGCCATGATAACGGCCGCCGTGGCCACGCCAATAGCAATATTTCTTTCAGCTTTTAGCCGCCGCTGCTGCTTCTTCATTTCGGCGTTGTACTTCTGCAATGATTCGTTGGCCTTGTTCAATAAGCTTGCCGTCTCTTTCTGCTGCTCCAACGCCTTCTGCTGCTCCTGCTTGGATGTTTCCAGCTCGGTCTTTAAGCTCGCTGATTCCTTCTGCAATGCTTGCACTATGCTGTTCAGCTCGTTCGATAGCGCCAACAGCTCGCTGTAACGTTTCTGCGATAGCTGATTGCTGCTGCTCAATTCGCTGAATATCTGCTGTAAGCTCGTCAATTCTTCCTGCGTTATCGTTATCACCCGTCCGCCATCCGGTGACGTAGGCGCCGACGCAGAAGCCGACTGCGGCAGTGAGCAGATAAGGCAAAGCAGAATACAGATAGTCCTTAAAGCCTTTTTTATCCACACTATCCACAAGTTATACACACCCTTCTTCTTCATCACGGTTGCAAGAGGTTATAGACGTCGGAGTTATTGAAGGTATGCCAGATAGCTTTGCCGCGGATAACGTCGCCGCCGGGCTTCGTGTATTCGTCCGCCCCAAGGTCTTCCAGCTTTATCAGGTCCCAGCGCATATCAGCGTCGCCGCTATACAGGCCGTATCCGTCCATTTCGGCCCATTCGCTATGCGTTCGGAAGGTGTTCGCAGTCACGCCGAATGGGGCCATTTTTGGCGCGCATTTGGTAATAACGGCAACGATTTTTGCCATGGCGTCAATCTGTGCGAACGTTGGCGGCACACTGCCAAAATTGACGCTGCCGTCCCGGTAAATGATAGCGTCCAGACAGCAGCACATTGATACCCCTATGTTTCCGGTGTTGCGGCCGTAGGTATGCGCAAGTACGCTATCTAATGTAACGCCATTCGGCATTAATATTTCGCCGTCATCATTTATCAGTAGGTGATAATCATTGAAATACTGTTTGTATCTGCCAGCTGTCCAGTGTCCAGTTATGGTATGCGCTGAACACGCTCTAGCTTCTGCTGCAATGTCTGTCAGCGTTACCAGCTTGCAATCTTCATGGCTTATCTGCATATCAATTCCCCCTTTTTGGAAACTCTCTATCCAACATGTAGTCAAGCACACGCTTGACTGCGTTAGCTATGCTACTATAGCCCAGCTCAACTAGATTCTCGTTGATACTGGTCATTTCGACCATAAAAATAACCATCGACACGCTGCCCGGCAGAATGTCGGAAGCGACTAGATTTATACCCAATTCATGTATGGGCGGTATGACTTTGGCGGCATAAAAGGCTACTATGATTGTTGCATTGTAAAGCAGCATTTTTTCAAGTATGCGGCTAAAGCCCCGGCTTTCTAGGTAGCCTTTCTGCCATGTTTCGCTTTTGAAAAAATAACAAATCGCTTTTCGCAGGCTGATGTTTTCTAGCGGGTCGTTCGGCTGATACGTGTCATGGATATACTTTTTACTCAAGTACACCCATTTAAGTATGGTATCAAAGACTATCATCAGCTGCGCTAATATAACGACGCCCCAAAAATTCGGCCCGAAAATCTCGTTGCCCAAAGTCCATATCACTACGGCATATGCCCATATATCGACCTTAAAAAATCTGTCTAGAACATATCTTATATTATTCCACGTTTCAGCCATGTTAAAGCCCCCTACGATTCTTTTTATTTATTATATCGTAGGGAGCTGTGCAAAAACAATTCGCAGAGGACTAGCGACAGAAATTGCAATTTGCAAAAAATGCAATTTGCAAATTACCTTGACCGCCACCCGCATTTTTTACACCTTAAATCAATAATAGGTGGATAACACAGAAGCATAACTGATTCAACGTTAGAGCTTTCACAGGCTGGACAACAACCAAGTCTCTTGGCAGCATCCATACACGCCAGCGAGAATTTGCTTTTCTGTTCCCTATCGGCGTTAAGTAACGCTGTTATAACCTTAGCTGTCTTCTTACTATCCAGCTTTAATATGGGCTTTTTCTCCGGGTCGTCCTCGTCGTAAACGGCAAATAATATAGTACCGTCTGCAACCATTCTTTCTTCATTAAACACTCAATCACCTTCATTCTGTAGCTGTTTAGCGATTTTTTCTGAAAGCTTTTTTAGGCATGGTTCACATAGGTATATCTGACTATTTTTGTAGCTGCTTGGGATAAAAAAACTTCCTAAAGATATGCGGCAATACACTTCATATGCTGCCTTTTTCTTATCACAGCAATCACATAAACCTGCTGCCTTAACCTTCCTGACATTAATCATTTCCCGCTATTTCTCGCATTCCACTTTTTAACAAGCTCCAATATGCCATCTTGTACGCTGCCATATAAAACCTTGCCACAGCTTTCACACTGGATGAAAAATTTCTTGTCAACTTTAAGCCGGGGCTTTTTGTTCCCGCACTCTTGGCAGGCGTTTATCTTGACATTTAATGTTCCGGTGTTTCTCTTTCTTCTGGTTCTGCTGGTCCTGTTGGTAGTAGTCATTTTTATTCCCCTTTCTTGCAGCAAGGCAGGCCGCTTGTGCGGCCTGCTATACACTTCCCTAATTAGTTATATAAATTTTTCTTGCTGCCTGCGTCGTTTCGTTCGGCTTTTAAAGCCTTCAATAGTTCTACCATGTCGCCCTCTAGCTCTGTGGACAGTTTTTTGTCAGATTGTATGCTTTCAATTAATTTATCCACAAGCTTCATCATTTCCACGTTTTCCTTATGGTGTTTTAGCGATATCTTACCAAGCTGTTCAATATAGTTTTCAATTCTCGCTTGAGACATGGCCAGAATTTTCAAGCTACAGTTGTTATACAGGCTGTAGCTTTCTTCTGTAACGTCTCTGCTAGTAAAGAGATGTAGAACAAAATGCGCGCCTTCTGGTTCTAAAAATTCTTCAAGCTCTTTAAGCTTATTGATTATCGCTTCCCGTCTGGCCTCGTCAATGCTCATTTTCTACGACCTCTTTTATCAACATTTTCTTAAAAGTCTCACCCGCATTTTCGGGGGGGACTTCTTCATCATAAAAAGCCCTTTCATTAGTTACTGTTCTTTTGATTGCTTCTGCCAAAAACATCTCTGGTTTAATGCCAAAGCCTTCCTGTGCCGAACACAGTAATTGAACAACGCTATTAATACACCTGTCGAGACTTACCCGGTTAGCCATGACTAAATAGCCACTTGCTTCTTCTGTGTCCAAACTTTCAACTTGTGCCAGTGCAATAATGTTGACCCCATATTTTTTCTCTAAATTTAAAATTTCGTCGTTTAAGTTTGAAACTTCTTCATTTAGATTTTCTCTTGTAATAATCATAACTACACCTCTTTCAATTTTTAGATATAACCTTTGTCGTCCAACGCTTGAATAACAATGTCTGAATTGTATTCTTTAAGCTTTTTCTTGGCCCAGTACATATCAATAAGCCACCAGAACAGGAAGCCGCCGCCAGTTAGCAGCATTGCAGCGCCGCCTACATAGTCCTTAATATAAAACCGGTGGAAGCCGCCTACTCCAAAAACTGCCCAAAGATGTTTCATCTTGCTATAGCTCCTGATTTTTCGGCTGCAACGGCGGAAGATGATTTCCCGCTGCTCCGGCGTAAGATTTTCTAAAGCATTTATGCAAAGGTCGTCTAAAGCGTTTTCATAGTCTCCAAACTTGCCAAGCCGATGTTGCGGCTTCACTTCTTGGAGCGGTGGAAGTTTAACGCCACCATAGCCCAATGTCTCTCTTAAATTATCCAATACCTTCATTCCCTGACCCCCTAACTAATCACTCAAAAGCGTAACCGTTTTTTTCTAAAAGCGAATATCCTTCATCTGTCTTACTGGCGCACAACTTGCCGTTGAGGTCTTTCGGAACGTCACCGATTATTTTTTGCGCTCGTAGAAGCGAATATCCTACACTTTTGTCACGCTCTTTAAAAAACTTTTTCGCTAATGCTCTGGCTTCACTATAGTTGTAAGCGAATGTTACTACACTTTCTAGGTCTTCACGGTTGGCCACGCTCACGCAGTAAGCGTTTACGTAGTCATACTGTTTTATCATTGGCAACTTTACATCACCTCACAATCATACCTGAACGCCATATATCGCGCTCAACAATGGCTTCTGCCAATGCCCCGCCGTAGCTCCACCCAAAGGAGATAACAGCTGCGGCTGCTGCCAGCATGACGATAGCCAGACAAGCTAACAAAAACATCTCTTTTTTCTTCATTCAATCCACCTTACTAATAAATATACAAGCCATATTCCATACAGGATAAATATAGCAGCCGCTATATCACAGCTTAATATTTTTCGTACCTTCTGTATTATTATTCTTTTGTTGGGTCTCGTCTATTGTTCCCCCCTTTCTTTGTCTATATTATATACCCCCCTATATACATTGTCAACACTTTTATTTTGAATTTTTATCCCTGTCGATATATTCACTATATCCCGGCTCGTCTTCCAGCCCCTCGAAAAACTCTGAAACGGTCATTCCTAAGCCACTAGCAACTTTAGCGATGTTTTTCATCGATAAAGTTTCCGTTCTGCCTACTTCAAACTTGGACAGCGTACCATATCTTACACCGGAACGTCGTGCAAGTTCAGCAGGCCAGATACCTTTTTTGCTGTATTCGCTGTAAATCTTCTTAATTATAAACCGATTAAGCGGTGTAGCTGCTTCCAGCTTCTTTAGTAGCAGCTTTCTGCCTGCTGTCCATTTGGGCAGGACTTTGAAAGTATCTTCATATTTTCTCTCTTGATTCATCTTTTGCACTCTCCTTGCGTGTATCTACATAAGTATATATTAATACACTATAGTGCATTTGTCCACAGGCTTTGATGGTTTTTGATGTCCCTGTTTGAGCTGGTAGGCATAGAAACCCCTTACCACGAAAAAGACAAGTATATAGTATGTCTTAATCGCGTAAATAAGGGATTTTCTATAAAGTAAAGACGGTAGTCCCCGCCGTCGCTGTATAGGTTTTGGCAAATACTGCACATCATCACACCTCTACGTCCTAGCTCTGTGCTTTTCCCCCGTGCTTTCGCACCCGTAGCCGCCAGCCGTGCATTTTATAGGGTATGGCTCCCTAACCGCTGCACACGGTACCACGATAGGCCTTTGCCGTCTCGCCTGTATAGGCCCTTTATCATAACCTATACAGCACATGTACTTATATCTGCGCTCATACATGCGGGGCAATGATTTTATATACTTGGCACATTGCAGGACCAACAGTTTTTTATACTAGGTCTGTGTACGCCTAGTCGCTGTTAAAGCGGTTTCTGTTATTTAGTTTTAGATAAAGTCGCCATTTGCTTTTATATAATTGTTGACAATGTATGTCGATATTGATAGAATAGTTACAGAAGCTTAAACCGGCCCTGTTTTGGGCAAAACTAAAGTAGGCTCCATGATTCAGATTTTTTAAAATCGAGTTCATGTAGTTGTAGAAGTCATAAACCGGTATACACTGGCCTTATGAAGTCACAGTTTGAAGT
>ERZ839823.581-NODE-581-length-49764-cov-5.355489_pt1 | contig 49764 bp, 34 predicted proteins | sample MGYA00519862_ERZ839823 | MGnify/ENA primary metagenome ERZ839823 (study PRJEB31850, sample SAMEA3708853) | human gut metagenome | biome: human gut; feature: human-associated habitat; material: faeces | place: China | collected 2014 ...
GCGCGTTCGACACGCAGCACGCGGCCATCACCGGCGAGGTCCGACAGCCCCATGGAACCCAGCATCGCCGGCAGGCTCTTCGCAAGCCCCTGACGGCCCAGACGGCATCCGACATATACGGTCCGCCCGTCGCCATACCCGTTGGCCACGATGGCCGGCACCTCGTTCATGCCGGTCCAGCGTTCCGCCTTATAGGAGGCCAGTACCGTGGACGTGTCGGCCGTGGACGTGATCACGTCGGCGAAGTCATGCGCCACCGTGCCATTGTCCAGGTCGAGGTGATCCAATGCGCCCGGCATGTCGTTGCCCATCGGGGCGAACTCTTCGACGCGCACGCCGACGACGTCACGAATCGAGCCCGGGTAGCCGCCAAGCCAGATGTGGTCGTTCTCGTCACCCAATCCGGTGTAGTACGTCACGAACAACTTGCCGCCGTTCGCCACGAACTCCCGAACCCTACGGCTCGTCTCTTCGGACAGCATATACACGCACGGCAGCACGGCAATCTCGTAGGAATCCCAATCGGACCGCACCGGAACCACGTCGGCGGTGATGCCGTTGTCGGCAAGCGCGCGGAACCAATCCAACGGCTCGGTCCAATGATCGACCTGCTGGGTCGGGTTCGCGGTGTACTCGGTGGCCCACTGGGACTCGTAGTCGAACACGACGGCGACCTTGGACTTGACCGTCTTGGTGCCCATCAGACCCTCGTCGGACAGACGTCCCAGATCGGCGCCCAGCTCGCACACATCACGGAAGATCTGCGAATCCTCGCCCGCATGCGGCACCATCGAGGAGTGCCACTTCTCCGCGCCGGCCTTGGACTGTCGCCACTGGAAATAGCAGATGGCATCGGCGCCCATGGCGACCTGCGCGAGGGAGTCGCGCACGACCGAGCCCGGCTCCGCACGGTAGTTGATCGGACGCCAATTCACCGCGGAGGTGGAATGCTCCATCTGGAACCACGGTTCCTTGCGTGAAATGCCGTCCATCAGCGACGCGGCATACGCAACCTCGTCGAAATGGGCCTCGCCCGGCGTGAAGTAGTGGTCGTTGGAGACGAAATCGACCTCCGCACCCCAGTCGTCATAGTCAAGCATCGAGCCGCCGGCGGACACCATGAAATTGGTGGTCAGCGGCAGACCCGGCGTGATGGACTCCAGCACGTCACGTTCGGCGATGTAGAGCTCCTTGAGCGCGTCGGAGCTGAACCGCTTGTAGTCGAGCAGCTTGCCCGGGTTCATGAAGTTGCCGTCACCGATGTAGCGAGGCGGGATGATCTCGGAGAAATCGTTCATGTGCTGGGCCCAGAACGCTGTTCCCCAGGCCTCGTTCACCGCGTCGATGGTCTTGTAGCGCTTCTTGCACCACTTCTGGAAGGCGCGCATGGCGTCGTCCGAGTAGTCGAAGCGGTTGTGGCAGCCGTATTCGTTGCTCACGTGCCAGGCCACCACGTATGGGTTGCCCTTGTAGTGCTCGGCCATACGACGGCACAGGTTCAGCGCGTACTCGCGGAACACAGGGCTCGTCGGGCGCCAATGCTCACGGGCACCCGGCCACACGGTGTCGCCGCGCTCGTCCTTCCACAGCACCTCCGGATGGGCCTGGGTCAGCCACATCGGCGGGGAGGCGGTGGCGGAGGCGAGGTCTACAGCGATGCCCTCCTTGCCGAGCTTATCGATGGCACGGTCCAGCCAGTCGAAATCGTACTTGCCTTCCTCCGGCTCGATCTTCGCCCATGAGAAGATGCCGACTGATACAAGGTTGACGCCGGCCTTCTTCATCAGACGGATATCATCGTCCCAGACCTCCTCCGGCCATTGGTCGGGATTGTAATCACCGCCATACCAGAGACGGGATTCGGCGCCCTTCAGCGGCTGCGGCCAACTGTGCTTTCTGCGTTTACTCATGTTCCGCTCCATTACTTGTTCATTGTCTGACGCCCCCGGCCGAACCGTCGCATCGACGAAAAAACAACTGTGACATGCGAGCGGGCTGGTGCCATATCGCGCCAGCCCGCATCGCACACGGTGAGCGTCCCTCCATATCATATACATGTTCCGTATGGAGAGCCAGCCGCTAGGCGCACGTCAAGACCGTCAGACGAACGTGACGCATGCTGCAAGCGGACACTGGCCCTCCCGCGAGATCACTCCTTGACGGCGCCGGCGGCGAGGCCGGACTGCCAGTACTTCTGCAGGCACAGGAACGCGATGACCAGCGGGATGATCGTGATCAGCGAGCCCGTGATGACCAAGTTCTGGATGGCTTGGCCGCCCGCAGTGGACGCTTGGTCCTTCCACTGGTTCAGACCGATGGTCAGCGGGAACCAGTCCGAGTCCTTCAACATGATCAGCGGCAGAAAGCAGTCGTTCCACGTGGCAACGATCGTGAACAGGGCCGCCAGCGCGATGCCCGGCACCGAGATCGAGCCGATGATCACCGCGGACACGGCCTTGCGGCCCGGGAAGCGGAACTTCGTCAAAGCGTAGCCGCCCATGATCGCCAGCAGGGTCGCGCCGCCCGCGCCCACCACCACGTAGATCAGCGTGTTGACCAGCCAGCGCGCGAAGATGCCGTCGTCATAGGTGAACACCGTCACGATGTTGTCCCACAGCGCGAACGTCTTGCCAAAGCCCAGGCCGAACGCGCCCGTGAAGTCCGATTGGGTCTTCGTCGCGTTGATGAGCATGGAGACGAACGGGAACAGGCAGCAGACCGCGAAGATCGGCACGATGAACACGAACACCAACGCGAACGGCCACATGAACTTCCAACCACGCCAATCCCGCTTGTGCTTATTCACACGAGCCAAAGGCGACACACTCACCGATGTCATGCCCCTCTCCTTCGAAGGACTCGAAGCGAAGCACACCGCACAGAACTTGCCACAACGCAACAGCTCATTGAACTTGTTCCGCGAGATGCACCCTCTATAAATGTTTGCGTTACCATAATATCAACATTGTTGGAATTGTCCACTTGAGGGTACGGCAAGTCATCAGGAAATAGTCTATACTGATGGTAACCAAAACATAGAAATGCCAAAAGAACAAGCAGGAACCATGGATCATTCGCAACCCGCTTCCATGCAGGACGTGGCGAAAGCCGCCAGCGTGTCGCCCCAGACGGTCTCACGAGTCGCCAACGGAAGCAATGCCGTCCGGCCGGAAACACGGCAGCGTGTGGAAGCCGCCATGGCCAAACTGGGTTACCGGCCCAACTATGCGGCCAGGGCGCTTAAGCACGGCAAGTTCAAGGATGTCGGCGTCGTGCTGTTCAACATGCTCACCTATGGCAACGCGCGTATCCTCGGCGGCATCGCCGACGCGGCGAACAGCAATGGTTACGCCATCACGATGCAGTCCTTCGGACGCAATCGGGAACGCACCCTGCATGCCGCCATCGAGCGTATGAAGCAGCTTCCCGTGGACGGCGTCATCGCCGTCATGGAGGAGCACGTGACGGACTTCTCGGAGTTCCGCCCGCCCAAGGAGCTGCCGGTCGTTATCATCTCCGAGGATCCCGCGAACTACTGCCCCACCATCGATGCCGACCAGTACGGCTGCTCAGCCGCCGTCGTGGACTATCTGCTCAGCAAGGGGCACAAGACCGTCTACCACATCGCCGGGCCGTCCTCATCGCGAGCCGCGGAAAGCCGCGCGCAGGGGTGGCACGACACGCTCGACCAACTGGGGCTGCGCATCCCTCCGACCTATATGGGCGACTGGGAGGCGGACAGCGGATATCAAGCCGGACTCGCACTGGCTCACGACCCCGATTGCACCGCGATCTATGCGGCCAACGACCAGATGGCGTATGGCGCGATGCTCGGATTGCAGGCCGCCGGCAAACGCGTGCCGGAAGACGTCAGCATCGTCGGAGTGGACGATTCGCTGAGCGGGACGATTCCACGGCTGTCGCTGACCACCATGCGCATGAAATTCAACGACATCGGACGCGAGGCGTTCTTCATGACCAAGCGTCTGTGCGAGGGCCTTCGAGTGCCTTCGGGCGTGAAGACCGTGGTTCCCGCGGAGCTGGTGGAACGCGGGTCGGTGCGCGACCTGGAATCCTAGACGACGAATCTCAAGCGATAATGGCTTCGGTCTCGCCGGTGTCGAACGGGCGAGGCCGAGGCCATTATCCGTTCAGCGCCGGCGATTCGTCAGAGGTTCGCCGGCTACATAACGCCTTACGTTCTCCAATGCGATACATCCGGTCGATGCCTTCCGCCGTGCGGGTCGGGTCACGACGCACTCCCAGCGTGTTCGCGCCCATGGCCTTGCATATGCTGGCGAAATGCGAGCCGATGCCCCCGGTGCCGACCACCAGCACCGTGGAGCCGCGCACGCTCAGCGCACGGCCGACATCGTGCCATCGCCGCTCCCCTTGTTGACGGGCATATATCGACATTGTAGGCGCACGGAATATTGCCGCGACGCCGGTGATAAAAATGACGATGCGCCGGCCCGTCTTTTCTAGGAGACGGGCCGGCGCATCAGACGGCCGGAGAACCGATGTTACCGGTTGGACTTACGCTTGGCTTCAAGCGTCACGACCGCACCCGCTACCATCGCGAGCGCAGCGAAGACAACGCCCATTGTGGAGGCGCCGGTCTTTGCGATCACGTCGCCGGGCTTCTTGCCGTCGCCGGGCTTGTTGCCTTCACCAGGCTTGTTGCCTTCACCAGGCTTTTCACCTTCACCGCCGGGGGGCGTCGGCTTGGTCTTCAGCGCGTCGATCGCCGCAGACAGAGCCGCCTCGGCGGCATCGACATCATCCTGGCTCACCTTGTCGTCGTCATAGACCTTGAGCGCTGCGGCGAGCTTGTCATCAAGCACCTTGAGCGACTCGTCCGTATAGGCGGAACGGTCGATCGCCTGAGCCTTGGTGATCGTGGCGTGCAGCTTGTCCTTGTTGACTTCGGTCGGAGGCTTCTCGCCACCCTTCTTGGTGAACGTCAGCTCATACGTGACTGGGGACGTCACACCATCCGGGAAGCGGTATCCGTCGGCGGGCTCGGCGGTGACCGTGACGGTCACGTTCTCATCGCCCACGTTCACTACGGAACCAGCGGCCAACACCTTGCCGTCGACCTTGTACACGACTCCCTCGATGTCGGGGATGGTGTATGTATCGGCATCATCGTCCACTGTCGGCTTCTGCGGGGTGGCGACCTTGTCCTCCTCTACGGCCGTGGGCAGCAACTCGACATTCATTTCCGCCGCGGAGCCGAAGTTCGATCCGGAATAATCGGTCTTGATGACAAACTTGACGTACCGTCCGTTCTTGGGGGTCAGCTTGATGCGCTGCGTGTAGGCGACGTTCTTCAACGTGCCCGAGGCCACAGAGGCTCCAAAATCGTTGGGATCGTCGGAGACATACACCTCGTAATCCTTGGCGGCACCGTTATTGTTGCCGTCGATACGGGCGAGGTAGTCGAAGTAGGCGACGTTCTCACGCGATTCGCCGAGATCGAGAGTCACCCAATGCGGGGCGGACGCGGCGGTCGGGCTGTACTGGGAGTGCCAGTTCGTCGACGAGTCGCCGTCGAGCGCCTTCGCCGCCTCTGCGCCGGAGTTCTGCGACGACTGGGCGTGCACGCTGATCTCATCCTGCGGGACATACACGCGGGAGGCCGGTGCAGTGGCGGAATCGGCCACGACCCAGCCGGCGTCGTCCTTGCCGAGTGCCTTCAGCGCCTGCTTCAGCGTCAGCCCGGCGGTCATGCCGTCGAAGCTCGCGGTGGTGGCTTTGTCGCTTTCGCCGTATGTCGTCACGGTGATGGGCTCGTCCTTGGTGCCGTAGCCGAAGACGGCGAAGTCCCCGGTCAGCTCGGTGCCCGCCTTGACGAAGATCACGGAGCCTGGCGCGACGGTCACATCGTGCAGCTGCTCGATCGACGTCATGGGCTTGTCCTTCGTGAATCCATCTCCCGCGGTCTGCGCCGTCGGGTCGATGTAGTAGGCGCGGGCGCCGGTCTGAATCTCGGATTCGGTGTGGAACACCTCAAGACGGCTCAGACGCACCGGACCGCGGGAGGAGTTGACCACCAGACGGATGGCATCGATGTTCTGGGACGTGAAGCGAAGGTCGCGCTGCTGCCCGACCGTCGTCATAGTCGCCAGATTCGTCCATGTTCCATTGACTCGTCCCTGCAGGGTGGCGCTTTCGATCTGCTGGCCGGCATTGCGCACGTCCTCGGAGATCTTCACTGCATCCACGGCGACAGCGCTGCCCAGATCGATGGTGTACGTCGGCGTATTGCCCACGGCCTCGTCGGAGGAGAGCTTCGAACCGTCGGTCAGCTTCGGGGCCGCTACCGCGGTGCCGTTCGCGGACGCGGCGACGGTCGCGCTCTTGCCCAGGGCAAGATCGGTGCCGTAGCGTCGGGCGAGCTCCTCGCCCAGCCCCTTAAGTCCCGCGGCATCCGCATCGGCGAGCTTGCCGGTATCGGACGGTGGGACGTTCAGCAGATACTGCGAGTTGCGTCCCGTGGACTGCTCGTAGTACTTCACGACTTGAGCTACGGACGCCGGCGATTGGTTGGCATGGTAGAACCATCCGGGCCGGTTCTTGGCGTCGACTTCGGCCGGATACCAGTGCAGCTGGTTGGCGGCGCCGCTGCGGATCTCGGACAGCACGCTCGACATGCTGCCAAGCGTACCGTCGGGGGCCATCTGGCCAGGCTTGAGCGACACCTTGTCTACGCCGTCGTTGTATGCCGCCTGCGGGCTCCACTCGGTCTGACGGGCCCAGCCGTCCTCGTTGCCCACCCATCGGGCATCGTATGCGGCGTTGGCCTGAATTGCCTGGGGCTGAAGCCGGCGGATCATCTCGTAGAACACGCCATAGTCGTAATGCTCAGTGCCTGCGGTGTTGCCTTGGGCACCGTCGAACCAGACCTCGGAGATGTCGCCGTACTCAGTCAGCAGCTCATAGAGCTGGTTGAGCATGTAGGCGCCGTAATCCGTGGCCTTGTACTTGAACGTGGGCAGTTTGCCGGAAGCCACCTTGCCGGCGCGGTCGTCGTTCTTTACCAGCGTGGGGATCGTGCGCTCGACGCGTGCGGAGTTGTTGCCCCAGACGCCCTTCTTCTCCATGTAGGAATCGGCCGGCGAATAGTAGATGCCGACCTTCAGGCCGTACTTCTTCGCCGAGGCGACAATCTTGCGGAACAGATCCTTCTCCCCCGTGCGCTTGGCGACGGCGGTGTTTGCCCAGTCGTGCTCGGTGTTGTACCGCGAGTCGTACAGCTCGAAGCCGTCATGGTGCTTGACCGTCACCATGATCATCTTGAAGCCACCGTCGGCGAAGGACTTCGCCCACTGGTCGGTGTCGAGGCCGGTCGGGTCGATGCGGGAGGGATCCTCGTTACCGTGACCCCACTCCTGGTTGTAGTACGTGTTGATGCCGTAATGAAGGAATCCGATCTGACCCCAGTCGATGTAGTCGGCCTGCCCTTCGGTCGGACGCAGCTTGGACAGCTTGGTCTTAAGCGCGGCCTCGCACTCGGCGGGCTCCACGTCGAAGGTATTCGCCTCCTTGATGCCCGACGTGTCGCAGCTGACCTGAGAGTAGACCAGCTTGAATTCGTTGGTGGTGAAGTTCGCGGAGGTTTTGGCCAGGCGGATCTCGCTCAGCGAGCCGACGAAGCCGCGGCTGAGCGCGGCGGAATGCACTTCGTTGCCGAAGCCGACCTTGCCCTTGATGCCCGAATTCAGGTAAGCCAGACCGGTGATGTCCTTGGTCTGGGCGTCGCCGCCATCCACGCGCATGACGAGCTTCGCGCCGGTGCCGGCCTCATTGGGCACGTACGCCACCGACACGACGTGCTCCGCACCCGTGGCGGCCGCGGACTCGATCTTGTGGTCGGTCCAATTATTGCCGGACTTGGTGGAGGCGCCGAACACGAGCTTGTTCGACTCGTAGCGCAGGAACAGGTTGCCGCCCGCGCCGAACAGGGTCTGGTTGTCGCCGGTCTGCGTCGGGGTGAAGCGCAGCTCCGCGACCAGCGGCGTGGTGAGGGCCTCGTTGTTACCGAGGGTGAAGTCCGTGGGCGTGAAATCGAATCCGGCCGTGCCGCCGCCCAGCGTGACGGCGGAGTTCGAGATGGACGGATTGGCTGAGCGCGACACCAGCGAGCCCAGCATCTGCTCGCCGCTCGCCGCGGTATATGAAGTGCCGCTGAACGTGCCGTTGAAATCGACATGCAGCAGCTGGGATGCGTCAAGAATCTCCCACGGGGCGTTCGAATCGGCGACACGCACGCGGAACACGTCACCGGCAAGACCGCGGCTCGCCGCGCCGGAAGCGGGGTTCACCTCGTAGCCGATCCCGAACTTGTTCTTGACGGAATCGCTGACGGCCGCGAGCTCACCGGCCGCGGAGGTGGCGGTCTCGCCGGCCACGCCATCCACCGACAACTGCAACGTCGAGGCAGCGCCGTCGGCTCCCGGCAGATATGTCAGCTGGATGATGTGCTTCACATTGTTGGAAGGCAGCGTCACGGACTTCTTGTAGTCATTCCATGTACTGCCGGAAGGGTTCGTGGAGAAGCCGTATTCGAGGTTGCTGCCGTTCGCCCGCACGAAGATGTTGCCCATGGCGGAGAACAATGTGGCGAGGTTGTTGGGCGTCTGCTTCGTACGGTATTCCATTTCGGCGCGGAATCCCTTGTTCGCCTTCCCGCTCGCGCTGAAGCTCGCGGTCGAGGTGAATGTCACGCCGTTGGTGCCGCCAGCGAGGGTGATGCCGCCGCCGTCAAGCTTGGTCGGTATGCTGCCGTGCTTGGCCACGGAGCCCCTCGCCACCTCGTCGCCACCTGTGGTGTAAGTGTCTGCAGCGAACGTGCCGCCGAACGACACATCGAGGTATTCCGTCGGATCCGCCGCCACCGCGACGTTCGGCAATGCCACGAACGCGAGCGCCGAGACCGCTATCAATGCGGTGAGTCTGCGCAGCCACGAACGCGAGCATCCTCTTGATGCTGTGTGTAGCATATTTCAATCCTCTATGATTTTGAACATTCTTGTACTTCTTGCCGGAATCTTTGCCTCGGAGGCACGACATCGTTCCGCCAAGTGTTCGGATTCCCGCAGACAGTCTATCAGATCAGGCTGATTTAAGGTACCCCGTTGTCTAAATGAAAGTGCAACACCCGTTAGATTGGAGATTGTCCGGATAACCAGTCCGAAGGGATGTCGCACCTATGGGATGAGCATGTTCGCGCCTGTCGGAAGAGGGACGCCAGGTCATCCGGATCGAGATCGGCAACGGCGCCGGCATCCGCGGGATCGGTCTGATGCCCGGCCGCAACGCCTCGACGGTCAGCAGGGAGATCAGACGCAACACGTGGTTCCCGTCCGACGAGAACGAGTCCTACCGGCCGAAACGGCTGAAGACGGCCCCGTGGACGGGCGGATACTACATCGCCGGCCCCGCGCAGCGCAAGGCCGACCGCCGGCAGGCCCCTCCACGGGGCTCCCGCGCGGCACATCCACGGCAGGGCGTTGACGAACGTGTGGTTGCCGCGCCGCCACGTTGCCGCGCCGGCGCGGCAACGGATGCGCGACCCTCATGAACCGGTCAAGCATGATGCCATACCTCGGCATACACATACGACAACTATCACGCAAAACTTAAATAGCGTAAACACACCCTAGATGCCATTGTAGGCCACTCAACTACGGTATACGTTTGCATTCTCCATTCCAGCCCCCGCGTTAGAATGACTTATAAATCGGTTCGCTTTAAGCAATACCCCAAGGGTGTGGCAGTACTCTTGGGGTATTTTCATCAGGCGGGAACCGCCAAACATGTTCGAATGGACAAAACCCCGGCAACCGAAAGCACCCGGGATCCATCAGCATGAGGCAATTACACGCCGAACGGCACGGCATGTGCATAAGCTGTCTCGGGGGCAATGTCGATAGTGCTGTTATCCCATTCGACAGTACTCACACCGGCTCTGGCCGTCCTGAAAACATTCGGGTCACGCAACCGCTTGAACACGCCATCGTCCATATAGGGCGACATGTCAAGCACGCCGCAATGGCCATCGGAAAAACGCAAAGCCACGTGCGAGCCATCCAACGCCACAGCGTCAGTAACCCACACTTCATCGGGAACGCTCACAATAAACCTCGTTTCATAGGGCAAGCGGAGCAATCGGATAAACATTAGCTTTTCGTGGGCTGCCGCGCCCGTAAAGAGCGCCGGCGGCCCCGGCGGATCAGTCCGCCGAAGAATCGGAATCAGGATCAAGCAGTTTACGCGGATTACGCACCTTGAGCGCGTCGCAAATACGTATCGCAACATCGAGACTCATTCCGCTCGACGGGCGCACGCCGGTCTCGAAGGCCGCTATACGCTGTCGTGTCACGCCGGTTTTCTCGGCCAACTCGCGTTGCGTCATTCCGCGTTTCGTTCTCAAATCCTTCAACCCCATGCCTCACTCCTTTCGATGGTGAGGCGATTGTAAGCCACTCAGACGGCCCGGGGCAATTCCATGCCGGACACCGCGCCACGTTGGCGACTCGACGACGGTTCGGCCCTGCGCGATGTGAGGGTGCAACGGTGTAACAGCCGCTATAAGGGTCATTTCAATCCACGCACCCCGTGAGGGGTGCGACTGCGAGAATGGACTTCGTATTCCAAGATACGGGCACTCCGACCACTCCTTAGCATCGATTGTACGGTACAATCCATCCGTATCTTCCCCGATACGCAATCGCTGAATCGACATGCCAGCAGATCATTCACTCTTGAGTTATCAAACAACAAGAAGAACACGCACCGTCCCCAAAAACTATAATCTGCGGTACGAACGACTCAGTGCTTCATGAGAGCTCAGGGCTCACACCGCACAAGACAACTTGGCAGAACACAACGAACATCGCGAACGGCTGCGCCGCGGACCGGCTCACTGCCAGCCAGCTCAACAGCGGCGCGATTCCGCCGAGCGTCAAGGCGGTGTGACATGGGAATGAAGCACTCTGGGCACAGATTCGTAAGCAGGAATCTGGCTTTGCCGACTGTGTACAGCGTGAACAGCTCTTACTCTGATCACAGTGCTCCAATGCATTCGTCCGGCTAAATGATGATGTCGGGACGTTTCTCGGAATATTCCACGAACGTCCACTGGTTCACGACGTGGAAATCGTTGTTCTCAGAATCGTCGAAATCAAGCAGCCGAACGATGTCATCGCGCTCTTCCTTGCCGTCAAAGAAGTGCACTTCAACTCCTGATTGCAGGTAGTCATTGAATATCTCGTTGCATTGCTCCAGACTGCCGATCTCGATGTTCTGAATCTTCCGGATGGCCTCCTCGACGGCTGCTTCCGGCAGATTTCTGTTGATTCGTCGCAACGCATCCGGGAGAATATCAGGAAGGAATACGTCGCGATACGAGTCGTCGGTGCGGCGAACATCGGGCCCGTACAGGTGCTCATATCCAAGTTTTTCCGTCATATGATCGATGATCAGATTTTCGTACCATTCCTCGTTCAACGGATCCATGGATGTGATGTTGTTCAGAGAACACTCCGAGACCGTACGAGATTCGACTTTGGAAACAGCCATTGCTTACCCCACAAACATATGGATTCTCACGCAAACCACCTTTCGGTTAGTCTATCAACCAGCCTATCGTTTGGGTGTAATCAACATGGTTGCCGCAGATTTCTAGTGGCGGTTGCAACACCTGAAGTTTGAGTGGCCTTCCGCGGTCGCGTTGTTGGTTGTTGAGGTTATCACACGGCGTTGAGCCTGAAACCACGACACAAAACCTTCAGGCGTTGCAACCACCACTAGAATCCTCCTCACATCATGCCCAACTCCAAACGCGAAGTTAAAACATGTGATGAATTTGCGCGATAACCGGCATGACGGATGACGACAATGCATCTTTAACCATGTGAGAGCGAAGAAACGCCATATTCAAAAACTGCATGCCGACCGCATTGAACAGTTGAACAAATACCTGACGCAACCTTTATAGCATACCGCGGAACAACAAAAGTGGTCCCGCCGTTGAACGGCAGGACCACTTCATGCATTCCACGCGCCCGTGCGTCACGCAGCGGGCGCGGTCGGCTCACCACGGCGTCACGCCTTGACGACCTCCACACCCAGCTCGGCGCCTTCCTTCACCGCGAAGGAGGTGGCCAGCGTCTCATGGGCGATCAGATCGCGGAACCGCTCGACATCGGCCACATTGGCGGACGGCACGGTCAGCACCAGGGCGATGCGATCGGCGATGTCCAGGTCGGCGGCCTTGCGGGCGTCCTGCACGGCGCGAATCACGTCGCGGGCGTAGCCCTCGGCCTCCAGGTCGGCGGTCAGCACGGTATCGAGAATCACGAAACCGCCGGTGGGCAGAGCGGCCGACACGGAAGCGTCGGCCTCGGCGGCGTTCTCCTCCTCCACGCGGTTGATTAACTCGTATTCGCCGGCCTCCAGCGCAACCTCGCCGTTCGGCGTCTCGACGACCGGAGCACCGGTCGCGGCATCAACGTGCCAGGCACCGGTCTTGGACGCCTTGATGGCGAACTGGACCTGCTTGCCGAGGCGCGGTCCGGCGGCGCGGGCGTTGACCTTCAGCTCGTGCACGATCTTCAGCCCCTGCGAACCGGCATCCTCCATCGTGCAGAACTCAATATCCTTTATATTAAGCTCTGACTTGAGAATTTCATCGTACGCCTTGACGGCGTCCACATCCTCGACCACGACGGTGAGCTTGGCGAGCGGCTGGCGCACACGGATCTGGGCGGCCTTGCGCAACGACAGAGTGCCGGAGACGATCTCGCGCACCTTCTCCATCGCGTCCACCAGTGCCGGGTCGTCGACCAGCACACGGCCAAGCTCGGTCGCCTCACCGGTCTTCTCGTCCGCGACGTACGGCCAATCGGCCAGATGCACGGATTCACCGCCGGTCAGGCCACGCCACACGGATTCGGACTCCATCGGGGCGAGCGGCGCGAGAACGCGCATGAACACCTCAAGCACGGTGTACAGCGTGTTGAACGCGTTCGCGTCCTCCTTCCAGAAGCGGTCACGGGTGTTGCGGATGTACCAGTTGGTGAGCACGTCGATGAAGTCACTTGCCGCATCGCACGCGTCAGAAATCGCGAACTCGTCGAGCGACTTCTCTACACGCTCTACGAGCCTGCGGGTGCGGGCCAGCAGGTAACGGTCCATCTCGGGCAGACCCGCCACCTCATCCGCGCGCAGCTGACGGGCGTCGAAGCCGGCCCCGCCATTGGCCGCGTTCGCATACAGCGTGAAGAAGTAGTAGGAGCTCCACACCGGCAGCATGACCTGGCGCACGGTGTCGCGGATGCCCTCAGCGGTAACAATGAGGTTGCCGCCGCGCAGGATTGGCGACGACATAAGGAACCAGCGCATGGCGTCGGAACCGTACTTGTCGAACACGCCGTTCACGTCCGGGTAGTTGCGCAGGTGCTTCGACATCTTCTGGCCGTCGGAACCGAGCACGATGCCGTGGCAGATCACGTTCTTGAACGCCGGGCGGTCGAACAGCGCGGTGGCCATCACGTGCAGCAGGTAGAACCAGCCGCGAGTCTGGCCGATGTATTCGACAATGTAATCGGCCGGGAAGTGCTGCTCGAACTTCTCCTTGTTCTCGAACGGGTAGTGGAACTGCGCGAACGACATCGAACCGGATTCGAACCAGCAGTCGAGCACGTCGCTGATACGGTGCATGTGGCTCTTGCCGGTCGGGTCGTCCGGGTTGACGCGCGTGAGGTTGTCGATCCACGGACGGTGCATGTTGACGTTGCCGTCCTTGTCGCGCGGGTAGTCGCCGAAGTCGGCCTTGAGCTCCTCCAACGAACCGTACACGTCGACGCGCGGGTACTTCGGGTCATCGCTCACCCACACCGGGATCGGCGAACCCCAGAAGCGGTTGCGGGAGATCGACCAGTCGCGCGCGTTGGCGAGCCACTTACCGAACTGGCCGTCCTTGACATTCTCAGGAATCCAGTTGATCTGCTGGTTGAGCTCCAACAGGCGCGGCTTGATCTTCGTCACCGACACGAACCAGGAGCTCACAGGCTTGTAGATCAGCGGCGTGGCGCAACGCCAGCAATGCGGGTAGGAGTGCACATAGCTCTTCTCCTGGAACAGGATCGCGCGATGCTCGGCCGGGATCTCGGCCAGCGGGCCGTCTCCGTTGCGCAGGTTGCGCAGAATCGGCTTGTTCGCGTCGAACACGTACATACCCTCGTAATCGGGGCACTGCGCGGTGAAGCGGCAGCCGGCGTCGAGCACGTCAGTGCTCTTGATGCCGTGCGCGTTCAGCGTGTTCATATCGTCCTCACCATAGGGAGCCTGGTGAACCAGGCCGGTACCCTCGACGGTGTCTACGTAGTCCGCGGTAAAGATTTGGTAGCCTTCGAGCCCCGGCACGTTGCCCTCAGACTCGGCTTTGTCGCCAGCGAAGTACGGGAACACCGGCCAGTAACGCCAACCGGCCATCTCGGAGCCCTTGAGCTCGCGCACGACCTCGTAATCCTCGCCGAGCTCCTTCTCGTACTTGGAGAGCAGGGGCTTGCCGAAGTAGAACTTCTTGCCGGCGTACTTGCCCTGCGTCGGGCGCACCTCGACATAGTCAATGTCAGCGCCGACGACGATCGCGAAGTTGGTGGGCACGGTCCACGGCGTGGTGGTCCAGAAGACCGCGTAGGCGTCCTCCTCGTCGCGCAGCTTCACGGCCACCGACACGGTGGTGTCCTGACGATCCTGATACACGTCGGCGTCCATGCGCAGCTCGTGCGCCGAAAGCGGCGTCTGATCCTTCGGGCAGTACGGCAGCACGCGGTAGCCCTGGTACGCCAGGCCCTTCTCGTACAGCTGCTTGAACGCCCACATCACCGACTCCATGTACGGGATGTTCAGCGTCTTGTACCCGTGCTCGAAGTCGACCCAGCGGGCCTGACGATGCACGTAATCCTGCCATTCGTGCGTGTACTTCAGGACGGAGGCGCGGCAGGCGTCATTGAACTTGTCGATGCCCATCTTCTCGATCTGGTCGACCGAGTCGATGCCGAGCTCCTTCTGCGCCTCCAGCTCGGCGGGCAGACCGTGCGTGTCCCAGCCGAACACGCGGTTGACCTTGCGGCCCTTCATGGTCTGGTAGCGCGGGATCACGTCCTTCGCGTAACCGGTCAGCAGGTGGCCGTAGTGCGGCAGGCCGTTCGCGAACGGCGGGCCGTCGAAGAACACGAACTCGTTCTGACTATGGTCGCCGGAAGGGTTGCGTTCAACGGACTTGTTGAAGGTGTCGTCCTTGTCCCAATACTTCAGGACGGTTTCCTCCATGTTGGGGAAACTCGGGTTCGGCGCGACGCTGGCGGTCTCGCCGCCCTCGTTCGCCTTGGGATACACGTGGGAATTGGTGGTTTCGCTCACCATTGCTCTCCTCGATGTCGCATTGCACTGGTCCTACGGGAGCTGGCTATAGCGAACCATTCACGGGAAGAACAGGGATTGAGACGGCCGTTCGCCACACCGGCGGCATATATGCGCCGGCGATGTCCTCGCGGCCGGAACCCTTGTTCCGCCCGGAACGGCCGTCATGGCCATTCCCGCCTACGAGGACGATGATCGGCGGCATGCCCTCAGGCTGCCGACCGCCACCGCGGTACCACCTCGCTTGTCGCTCGCATCCGGCCATCCTAAGACGGCGAAAACTCGCGACCGCTTGTGTTCGGCTGTGACGGGCCGATCCCGTCGGTTCTACTCAGCTTCGTGCCGTCGACGTTCGATCGACCGTCATGAAGCTTTTCTTCCGAAGACTCCCCGCTGATAACGGATCATCGCCTTGACTTCGGTGCATATCCTATCACGGTGTGTGGCCGACGGAACCGGGGTGTCCGCGAACGCCGTCTGCTCGCGGCCAGGCAATCATGCGAGGCCCGAAATCCGACCATCATGCCGGATGTACGCCGACGCTCAATCGCGCACGATGCTGCCGACGATCCCCGAGACAATGGACATGATGAGAGAGCCGAGCACCGCCCACCAGAACCCGTGCACCAGCACGCCAACACCGAACAGACTGATTGCCAACCATGAGGCGAGCCGCATGAACAGCCAGTTGATGACCAGATACAGCAGCCCGAACGTGAGAATCGAAAACGGCAGCGCGATCAGCTGCGTCACCGGCTTGATCGAGGCGTTGATCAGCGCCATGAACAGCGCGAACACTGCGATTCCCAAAATCGGAGGCTGCCCCACCGCGGTCATGCCGGGCAGAAGCACCACCATCACCGCGGCCGCAACCGTCAGCACCAGCCATCGTATCAGAAAATCCTTCATGGCGTCCATCTTATGCCATCCAGGCCGTCACCGATCGGTTGCGATGTGCCGGTTCGGTGCATTCATCATATGTCGGGCACGATCATCGAGAACGATTGCACTTAAGGGCACAATCGCCGCCTAAAGACCCAGACCACCCTCAGTCGGCTCCGCCGACAGCTCCCGCCAGCAGGAGCCAGCATGCAACTCCAATACGACGTCAGGGCGGAAATCGTCGATTACGTTCCGCGGATTCTTCGGCTACCATGCAAACAGGAGGACGACGATGACTACAAAGGAAACGGCGACCACGACGAAGCAGGCGGCCGCCCGGCAACGGGCGTTCGCGCAACTGGACGCGACCTTCCGCTCAGGAGTCACCCGGCCACTGTGCTGGCGAAAGGCGCAACTCGACGCGATGGCCCGAATGCTGAGGCAGAATGCCACCGTCATCGCCCGTGCGGTACGCGCCGACCTGGGCAAACCCGCCGCGGAGACCGCGCTGATGGAAATCGGGCTGGTGCTCGATGAGATTCGCTTCATCAAGCCACGCCTCGGCAGGTGGGCGGCGCGGCATCCCAAGCCGATGCATTACCTGCTGCAGCCCGCAGTCGGCTGGACAGTCGCCGAGCCGAAAGGCGTGGCGCTCATCATCTCGCCGTGGAACTATCCGGTGCTGCTCAGTTTCGAGCCTATGGCGGACGCGATCGCCGCAGGCAATTGCGTGTGCATGAAACCATCGGAGCTGTCTCCGCACACCAGCGGCGTGATGGCGGACCTCATCGCACGGTACATGGACCCGCAGGCGTTCCGCGTGGTTCAGGGAGGACCGCAGGAGACGACAAAGCTGCTGGAGCAGCCGTTCAATCACATCTTCTACACCGGCGGAGGAAAAGTCGGTTCGATAGTCATGGCCGCCGCCGCGAAGCATCTCACACCGGTCACTTTGGAGCTCGGAGGCAAGTCGCCGGTGTTCGTCGACCGTACCGCGAACCTCGACGTCGCCGCGCGGCGCATTGCCTGGGGACGGTTCATCAACGCCGGGCAGACCTGCGTGGCACCCGACTATGTGCTCGCAACGTCCGATGTCATCGAGCCGCTGGCCGGAAAGATCGCCGAGGCCGTCACGCGGTTCTTCGGCTCAGACCCGCAACATTCCGACAGTTTCGGACGCATCATCAACGCCCGGCATTTCGACCGGCTGACTGCGCTGCTGCCCGATCCGAAGAGCCCCGCCACCGGACGCACGGTATGCGGTGGCAATACCAGACGCGATGACCTCTACATCGCACCGACCGTGCTATTGGGTGTCAAACCCGATGCGCTGATGATGCAGGAGGAGATATTCGGCCCGATTCTGCCCATTTTGGAAGTCGCCGACGCGAAGGCCGCAGTGGAATTCATCAACGCCCGGCCACGCCCGCTGGCGGCCTACGCGTTCACGGGCAGCAAGAGGGTACGGCGGATGTTCGAGCGCGAAGTCAGTTGCGGAGCGCTGGGATTCAACCTGCCGCTTGGCCATCTGATCTCCAGTTGGCTGCCGTTCGGCGGCGTGGGAGCTTCGGGCATGGGCTCATATCACGGCAAGGCCGGGTTCCTGGAGTTCAGTCATGTCAAGACCGTGGTCGGCAAGCCCGCGGTGCCGGATACGCTTTCGTTGGTGTATCCGCCGTATGACGGCTTGAAGAAGATACTGATTTCGGCGGTCAGTCATACGCCGAGAGTGCGGTAGCGGGACACGGCGCACCTCCCGCTGACGGGAGGTGACGCGCAGCGCCAGCGGGTGGTGACCACCCCAGTCGGCTCAGCCGACAGCCCCCGTCAGCGGGGACGTTACAGTGTTCCAGTCAGCTCCGCCGACAGCCCTTCGGGCCCTGCAATTATGGACGGGCTAAGCATGACTGTTCCGCTGGCTCATTGTCGTTCGCTCTTCGCCTACAAACAGCACCGCTGTTTGCTTGACGGCTCAGCCCGTCAACGGGGGCATAACGTAAAAGCCCCTCGCGATGAGGGGCTTTATCGATGAGTAGGACTTGTTACTTGGCTTCGTTGGTGGTGAGCATGGCCTTGGTGACCTGTTGGTAGAGATCCTCGTAGCCGCCGGGCGTGGAGGCGGGCAGCACGACGGTCTTGGTGTTGTTCGACTCGGATAGCGAGCGCATCACATCAAGGTACTGGTTGAACAGCACGACGTTGTTGACGTCGTTGATGTCCATGCCCACGGCCTGCAGGCTCTTGATCTGGTCGACGATGCCGTTTGCGATCTCACGACGGTAGTTGGCCTGGCCCTCACCCTGGAGTCGGGTCTTCTCGGCGTCCGCAGCGGCCTGCGTCTCGATCTGGATGCGCTGCGCCTCGGCACGCTGGCGGGTGGCCTCCTTCTCACGCTGCGCGGCGTTGATGGAGTCCATCGCGCTCTTGACCTGCGGGCTCGGGTCAATGGCGGTGATCAGCGTCTTGACGACGGTGAAGCCGAAGCGCGCCATCTCGGCGCCGACCGTCTTCTGCACGTCGAAGGCGACGTCGTCCTTGCGGGCGAAGGCGTCATCGAGGCTGAGCGCCGGGATCGCGGAACGCAGCGCGTCCTCCATGTAGCTCCTGAGCTGTCCGGCTGGATCGCGCAGCTCATAGTATGCGGTGGCGACGTTCTCAGGATTGACACGGAACTGCGTCGAAGCGACGACCGTGACGAACACGTTGTCGAGCGTCTTGGTTTCCAGCTGCACGTTCAGCTGGGAGACTCGCATGTTCGTCTTCGTCGAGATGCGGTCGACGAACGGGATCTTGGCGTGGATGCCGGCGAACTGGACCTTATTGTATTTGCCGAACCGTTCGATGATGTATGCCTGCTGTTGCGGCACGATGAAAATCGAGGCGCACAGCACGGCGAGGACGATGACGACGATGACGCCCGATATGATCAGAGCACCTGTCATTCCCACCAGAACACCCATCATTCCTCCTTGCCTGGTGTTGCCGCACCCTACTTCGGGCGCGATGTCTATTCCATCCTATCCGAAAACGACGGGCTTTCAGTGAAAGCTCACATAGAATTCAAGAGTTGTTCGCCGTGTGGCCCTTCTTCGTCTCACCGTACGGGACGGCGGCATGCCCGCGTCTACTCCCCGTATGCGCCGGCTATGGCCCGGTCAAGGTCGGCCATCAGGTCTCCCGCGTCCTCAAGACCGATGGACAGACGAATCAGATCGTCGCTCACACCGGCGGCCTTGCGATACGATTCCGGCACCTCGCGGTGAGTGATGTTCGCGGGGTCGACGATCAGCGACCTTGCGTCGCCGATATTTGGCACGTATGAGAACAGCTTCACGCCGTCGAGGATGCGACGCACACGGTCCGCGCCGCCTTCCACCTTGAACGAGAGGATCTGGCCGACGCCTCGGGGGAAGTATTTCCCGGCGAGCGCATGATACGGCGAGTCCGGCAACCCTGAATAATTCACCGACACGACATGCGGCGTGTGTTCGAGGTGCCCGGCGATGGCCGTCGCCGTTTCGACCTGGCGGGCGACCCGCTGCGGCAGCGTCTCCAGTCCGATCAGCTGCAGGTATGCGTTGAACGGGCTTTGCACGGCACCGAACGTGCGCAGGTATTTGACGCGGATGCGCCTGATGAACGCTTCGGAGCCAAACGCCCCGGAGAAGCTGCGCTGGTTGCCGTCGATGTCGGCGATGACCTGCTCAGGCCGCGTGAATTGCAGGAAACGGCCGTTCGCCCAGTCGAACCGTCCGGCGTCGACGATCACGCCGCCGATGGCGTTGCCATGCCCGGTGATGCCCTTGGTGGTCGAATGCACAACGATGTCGGCGCCGAATTCGATCGGGCGCAGCAGGTACGGCGTCGGCACGGTGTTGTCGAGAATCAGCGCCAGTCCGTGCCGGTGCGCCAGATCGGCCAGCGGACGGATATCGGTGATGGCGGTGTTCGGGTTGGCGACCGTCTCGGCGAAGATGGCACGGGTCGCGGGACCGATCAGAGACTCGATCTCATGCAGGTCGTTGATGTCCTTGACGAAATCAGCGTGGATGCCGAACTGCGGCAGGAAGTCGCCGAGCGCATCGACTGACGCCCCATACAGGTTCGTCGGCGCGATGATGCGGCCACCGCCCTCCCCCGCGCACATCAGCGCGTATGACACCGCGGCCATGCCCGACGACACCGCCACCGCGCTGACGCCACCCTCCAGGGCGGCGAGCCGGCGTTCGAGCGCATCGACGGTCGGATTGGCGACTCTGGAATACTCGAACCCGGATATCTCACCGGCGGCCAGATCACGGCCACGAGCGGCGTTCTCCAAATCGAAGGCGGCGGAGGCGTAGATGGGTACGCTGACCGCATTGTCGTTGCGGTTCGCATTATACCCGCCATGAACCGCAAGCGTGCTGAAATCAGCCATTCCCAAATCCCTTTCATCCGCATGACCGCCAAAACAACGAACACCGACCGCCATATTTCTTCAAGACACGACAGTGCGGGCGTCATTGCCATGAACGTCGACGCCCGCACGGCCCGCACCGCATGATAGGCACGGTACGCGACCCTATGCGGCCACTTCCGTCGTCAGCCGGTCGAGCACCTGACCGCTTACGCCGTCGATGTCCAGCGCCTCGAACGCCTTGTCGAAGCCCTGCCCCAGATCCTCGATCAGGTCAGACACGTCCTCGATGCCCACCGACAGACGCACCAGCTCGTCGGTGATGCCCACCTTGAGACGCTCCTCGCGAGGCAGCTCGAAATGCGTCATGCGGCATGGCAGCTCGGCGAGGCTTTCCACCGCGCCCAGACTGACGGCGAGATGGAACACGTGCAGGTTGTCGAGCACGATGGACGGGTCGACCCCCGGCACCACTTCGAAGGACAGCACGCCGCCGAACCCCTTGAGTCCATTCTCGGCGAGCAGACGGTTGCGGTCGCCATACACGCCCGGGTAATGCACGGCCCGAACGAGCGGATGCGCCAGCAGGTATTCCGCCACGGCCTGTGCGTTGCGCTGCTGACACTCCATGCGCAGCGCCAACGTCTGGATGCCACGGCGCACGTCGTTGCATTCGGTCGGGGCGAGCACGCCGCCGAACCGGTTCTGCGCGAAGTAGATGCCATTGCCAACCTCATCGTCCAACACCACCACAAGGCCGGCGTTCACCTCGGAATGGCCTGCCAGGTATTTGGTGGCCGAATGGATGACGATATCCGCGCCCAAATCGAGCGGCTGCTGCAGGTACGGGGTGACGAACGTGTTGTCGACGATGGACAGCGCGCCGTATCGGTGCGCGATGGCCGAGATGCGGTTGACGTTGCTGATCTGCAGCAGCGGGTTGGTCAGCGTCTCGAAATATACGGCGCTGGCCGCGCGGCCGCCTCTGTCGCGCCCGCTGATCGCGGCGTCGAGCGCCTCGTAGTCGGCGGTGTCGACGCTGTCGAACTCCAGCCCGCGCTCGGCGAAGTACTCGTTGAACAGCGAATACGTGCCGCCGTAGATGTTCTTGCCGACCACGATGCGGTCCCCGGATTTGAAGATGGACAGCACCGCGTGAATCGCGGCGAGTCCGGACGCGAACGCGAAGCCGCGAGTCCCGTGCTCCAGCTGGGCGATCTGCTTTTCCAGAAAGTCGCGGGTCGGGTTGCCGCTGCGCGCATAATCCCAGCGGGGCATGGCGTTGACCGATTCGACAGCGTATGTGGATGAGTTGTAGATGGGCGGGTTGACGGCTCCGGTGTTGTTGTCGTTGACCGGCAATCCGTGGACCAGCTGAGTGTTGAACCTCGTCATGAGCACCCCCTGCGGTTTTTTCTTGGCGGGTTTCCCGATGAACCCCGCGTGACCCTTATGAAGGTAGTCAGCGGCCGGCGGCCTCGCAACCCGGACGGCATACACATTATTTATAGGATGCTCAAAACCCTTGCAAACACTGGATTTTCACGACTTGCACAGCATCTTTGACGACCGGCAAGAGCCACTTGCGACACGCACGGAATATTCTGGCGGCAACCAAGGCGCGACTAAGTGCGACATGGCTTCGCGCAGAAACCAACGCCACGACCCATCGGCCATCGTGATGTTCGTCACATCCGGGCCCTGTAGGGCATTTGGTCTCACCCCGGCAGCGGAATCGGGCGATATGCTGGAGTGACGCCGGCGGGATCCACGCGCCGGAGGGACCCAAGCAAAGGAGCTCGCCCATGACCACCGTAGCCATCGTCGGATGCACTCACGCGGGAACGTTCGCCGCCACATCCATCCTCAAGCAGCATCCCGACTGGACGATCCACGTATTCGAACGCAACGACTCGCTGTCGTTCCTTTCCTGCGGCATCGCGCTGTGGGTCGGCGACCACGTGTCCGATCCGAAGCGCATGTTCTATTCGTCGCCGAAGGCCCTCGCCGAAGCCGGCGCCACGATGCACATGCGCCACGACGTGCTCGATGTGGATGTCGCCGGCAAGGTGTTGCGCGCCCGTGACATGAACACCGGGGAAGTCGGCGAATACCGATACGACAAGCTGGTGATCACCACCGGTTCCGCGCCCGTGGTGCCGCCGATCGACGGGCTGGACGAGGCGCTCGAATCGGGACGCGTGCTGCTGTGCAAGAACTGGGACCATGCGATGGCGATCAAGGAGCGTGCGGGCAGCGCGAAATCGGCCGTCGTGATCGGCGCGGGGTACATCGGCGCGGAGATCGCCGAGCAGTTCAGCGAAATCGGCGTGAAGACCACGCTGGTGGATGCGCTGGACCGCGTGCTGGCGAACAATTTCGACGCGACCATCACCGATGACGTGGAGCAGGCGTTCGACGAGCATGGCGTGACCCTGGCGCTCGGCCAGAAGGTGACGGCGTTCCGGCCGGCGGCCGGCAGCGACGGGATCGAGGGCTCCGGCGTGACCGTGGTCACCGAGAAGGGCGAGTACACGGCCGATGTGGCGATCCTGGGCGCCGGATTCCGCCCGAACACCGCGTTGTTCGCGGATCAGCTGCGTATGCTGAAGAACGGGGCGATCGTCATCGACGACTACATGCGCGCCTCATTGCCGGACAACACGGTGCTCGACGACGTGTTCGCGGCGGGCGACAGCGCCACGGTCCGATACAACCCGACCGGCGCGGACGATTACATCCCGCTCGCCACCAATGCGGTGCGGCAGGGGCTGCTCATCGGCGAGAACATCGTCGCCGCGACGAAGCGGTATCCCGGCACGCAGGCCACCAGCGCAGTGCAGTTGTACGATCTGGCGATGTCCGCCACGGGACTCACCGCCGGCGGCGCGAAACGCCGAGGCATCGCCGCGAAATCGACGACGATCACGCAGGATTACCGCCCCGATTTCATGCTCACCACCACGCCGGTGACGACCACGCTGGTGTGGAGCCCGGTCACCCGACGCATCCTGGGTGCGCAGTTCCTGTCGAAGCATGACATCTCGCAAGCGGCGAACGTCGTGTCCGTGGCCATTCAGGCGGGGTTCACGATCGATCAGCTCGCCGGCGCCGACCTGTTCTTCCAGCCGAACTTCAGCCAGCCGATCAATTTCGTCGGAGCCGTGGCCATTCAGGCAGTGGCCGAAAGCTGACCCCAATCGTTGACTCGCGCTCAACGCGGACGCGAAAGCCCCGATCATTGGGAAACGGCCATTCCGGTTCTCGTATCCGCGGCTAATGCGAGCGCACGATTCGCATCAGCCGCGTGACCTGTTCGGCGGTGCGGGCCACGTTCGCACGGGCGTCGCGCAGCAGCTCATCGAGGCTCGCGGCACTCGGCGCGGCATCGAAGACCGCATCGATGCCGCGCCCGTGCAGACACTCGATGCCGTCGCCGACGCGGCCGGCGATGGCAATCACCGGTTTGCCGTGCCGCTTCGCCACGGAGGCGACCCCGACCGGCGTCTTGCCGAACATGGTCTGCGCGTCAATCGAACCTTCGCCGGTGAACACGATGTCCGCCCATTGCGCGGCGGCATCCAGCCCGGATTGCTCGATCACCAAGTCGATGCCCGGGCGAAAATCGGCGTGCAGCACGGCGAGCAGCGCCATGCCGATGCCGCCCGCCGCCCCGGCTCCGGGATGATCGGCGATGGGCATGCGGGTACGGTGGCCAGGACGGGAACGGTGGCCAGGAGACGATGATTCAGCCACGGCCGCTTCGACTTTTCCGCCATCGCCATTCCGTTCGGCGGGCACCTGTTCAGCGAGCGCACGTTCGATGACCGACGAGACGTGCCGCAGGGCGCCGTCCAACAGCGTCACGTCTTCGCGACTCGCGCCCTTCTGCGGGCCGAACACCGCGCTGGCGCCCTCGGGGCCGGTCAGCGGATTGGTCACATCGCAGGCGGCGATGACATGCACGTCGCCAAGCCGTCTGTCCAGGCCGCTCAGGTCAACGCGCTCCACTTCGGCGAGCGCCGCCCCGCCCGGCCGCACGTCACGCCCGTCATGGTCAAGCAGCCGCACCCCCAACGCCTGCAGGAGACCGCAGCCCGCGTCGTTGGTGGCGCTGCCGCCGAGCCCGACGATGATCGTCTCGGCGCCGGCGTCGAGCGCGGCCCGGATCAGTTCGCCCGTGCCGTATGACGTCGTGGCCTTCGGGTCGCGTTCGGATGGGCGCAGCAGCGCCAGTCCGCTGGCGGCGGCGGTCTCCACGACCGCGGTGCGGCCGTCGCCGAGCAGCGCGAACCCGGCCTGCACCGGGCGTCCGAGGGGATCGTGCGCGCCGGCCGTCAGCATCGTGCCGCCGGTGGCGTCGGCCAGCGCCCGCGCGGTTCCCTCTCCCCCGTCAGCCATGGGCAGGCATCGTATTTCGGCGTCGGGGTCGCCGCGGCGGATGCCTTCGGCCATGACCCGTGCCGCCTCGGCGGCGGTCAGGCTCTCCTTGAAGGAATCAGGCGCACATAGGTATCGCATCGCCGGATCACGCCTGCTATTCGGTGCGCAGCGCGGTGGCCGGGTCCTGCTTGGCGGCCTTGCGCGACGGAATCAGGCCGCCGATAAGGGTGAGCACCATGCTGAGCACCACCAGGATCACCGCTCCGGCCACCGGCAGCGCGGCGTTCACGTCGTTGGTGCCGATGAAATGGTGCAGCACCTGGTTGCCTGGTATGAGCAGCAGCAGCGTCACGCCTATGCCGATCAGGCCGGCGCACAGGCCGATGAGTCCGGTCTCCGCGTTGAACACCTGCGACACATTGCGCTTCGAGGCGCCCATCGCGCGCAGGATGCCGATCTCCTTGGTGCGTTCCAGCACCGAGATGTACGTGATGATGCCGATCATGATCGACGACACCACCAGCGACACGGACACGAACGCGATCAGCACATAGGAGATCACGTTGATGATCGTCGTCACCGAGCTCATCATCAGGCCGACGTAATCGGTGTAGACGATCTTGTCGGCCTTGGGCACGGTCTTGTTGTAGTCGGTGATGGCCTTGGACACGTGGTCCTTGTCCTCGAAGCTGTCGGTGTAGATGTTGATCGTCGAGGGCGCATCCCGGCTCACCACGCCGAACGCGGCGAGGTTGTCGTCATACGTGCCGGTCGAGACGTACTGGTCGTAGATCTTGACCAGCACGTCCTGCGAGGCGGTGGCGATGTACTGGTCGAAGCTGTCGGCGAGCTGCTGCTCGCTCATCGCCGCCATCCGCTGCCCGCCCGCGGCTGACTGCCCGGCCTGCCCGGGCTGAGCCGACTGCGCTGACTGCGACTGCATCATGGCCTTGGCCATGTTCGCCTTGTCGCTCACGCCGAGCGAGGCCACATAGGTCTTGGCATCAGCGGCCTTCGCCGCGTCGTCCGACGGCGAGAACGCCAGGCCGTTGAGCACGTCGCGGGTCTTGTCCTTCTCCTGGTCGGTGACGATGGCGCTGGAGTTCGCATGGTCGATCAGCTCGTCGGTCAGTGCGCGGGTGTAGCCGATTCCGGTGGCCAGCGGCGTGGCGGAGGCGTCCTTGATCGGCTTGACCACGCCCACGATCTTCAGCTGCTCCGCCGAGTCGAAGCGCTCTGCGATGGCGTCCGCGTCGTCGCCGATGTACGTGTAGTCGCCGTTCGCGTCTTTCACGTACTGGTCTGCGGCGGGTATCATGGCCAGCTTCTGCCCCATCGCCGTCGCGTAGTCGATCTTGCCGGTGGGTGTCTTGACCGTCTCGCCGTCGTTGAGCTTGTTCATCATGTCGGTGTAGTCGCTGGCCTTGAGCAGGCCCAGCTCATACAGCGTGGTGAGCGGTACCTTGTTGTCGTCGTCAAGCACGAGCACGACCTGGTCCTTGCCGGTCGGCCATGCGCCCTTGACCACGTGGTAGTTGTCGGTGATGACCTTGCTGATGAGCTGATCGTCCTTCGCCCCCGGCATGATTTCATGGAACGAGTCGGGCGACGCGCTCGTGTCGGTCTTGCCGGTCAGCACCGTCATCTGCATGCTCGTCATGTCGGACATGCTCGACGACTGGCCCATCGAGCTCATCCGCGCAGCGTTCGATGTCGAATCGGACTTGGCACCGATGGTGACGCCGTTCGCGGTGACCAGCGTGCCGTCGGGATCGTGGCTGAACACGGAGAACTTCACGTCGTACGTGTATTGGATGCCGGTTTCGCCGACATATTGGCGAACCTCGCTGTTGGGGTCGTCCAGATACTTCTTGAAATCGGCGAGGTTGTTCTTCGTGATGCTGCTCGTCAGGCTGGAGGTCTGCTTGATGCTGCGGTCGTCCGGGTAGATGCCATCGTTCTTCGCCGATTTGCCTCCGGTCTCCTTGCCGCCCGCCTGGGCGCCCATGATGCTGGTCATGTCGAAGGTCTGCGAGTCGATGGTGATCGGATAGGCGGTCATCGTGTCGCGCTGGATGCTGTCGATGTACGCGTTGACGCCGGTGGAAACCGACAGGATCAGGGCGATGCCGATGATGCCGATAGACCCGGCAAACGAGGTGAGCAGCGTACGGCCCTTCTTGGTCCTCAGATTGTTGAAGCTCAGCGCGATGGACGTGGCGAGCGACATCGAGGCCTTGCCCAGCCTCTTGTGTACGGGTGCCTCGGACGCGCCCTCCTCGACCTCGTACGGGTCGGAATCGCTGCGGATCACGCCGTCGCGCAGCCGGACGGTTCTGGTGGCGTACTGCTCGGCGAGCTCGGGATTATGTGTGACCATGACCACCAGACGGTCCTTCGCCACCTCCTTGAGCAGGTTCATGATCTGCACGGACGTGTCGGAGTCGAGCGCTCCGGTCGGCTCGTCGGCCAGCACGATGTCCGGGTCGTTGACCAGGGCGCGGGCGATGGCGACGCGCTGCATCTGCCCGCCGGACAGCTGGTTCGGCTTCTTGTTGATGTGGTCGCCCAGCCCGACCTGTTCGAGGGCCTTGCGGGCACGCTCCCGCCGTTCGGTACGGGATACGCCGGAGATCGTCAGCGCGAGCTCCACGTTCGACAGAATCGTCTGGTGCGGAATCAGGTTGTAGCTTTGGAACACGAAGCCGATCGTGTGGTTGCGGTACGAATCCCAGTCACGGTCCTTGTACCGTTTGGTGGAGACCCCGTTGATGATCAGGTCGCCGCTGTCGTACCGGTCCAGGCCGCCGATGATGTTGAGCAGCGTGGTCTTGCCGGAACCCGACGGGCCCAATATCGCCACGAATTCGCTGTCGCGCAGGTTCAGGCTGACGTCATCCAACGCCTTCTGCACAAAATCGCCGGTCTTGTATTGCTTGGAAATCGACTTGATCTGCAGCACGATGCTCCCCTTATTACCCATGGGTGGTTCGTCGTATGTCTCCATGATTTGCGGTATGACACCACTGTATCCGACCCGTTCCCCCAGCGCCTCGTGATTCACCGCAAGCATGGGGAATAAAACCGACAACAAACGACTTTGTGTCGCTTTGGCATGACGGAACCGTGACGGCCCTCGCGCGTCAAGTGTGTGTATCAAGCATGCTTTGCGTTTTTTTAGCGCCCCCCTCAGCAGTTTTCCCATACAGTCGAAACCATGACAGGACTCACTACATCTGAAGTCGAAGAACGCCGCGCGCGAGGCGAGGGCGAAACCGGGGCGCGAAGCGTCACCAAATCGACAGGCGCGATACTGCGCGAGAACATCTGCACGCTGTTCAACGCACTGAACTTCGCTATAGCGATACTGCTGTTCGCGGTCGGCGCGTACTCCAACATGCTGTTCATCGCGATCATCATCCTCAACATCGTCATCGGCATCGTGCAGGAATTCAAGGCGAAGAAACTCGTCGACGAGCTGACGATCCTCAACCAGCCGCACGCGGTGGTGCTGCGCGACGGCAAGGAGACGACCATCGAGGCCGGCGACATCGTCAAGGACGATGTCATGGTGCTGGATTCCGGCAAGCAGATCTGCAACGACGCCGTGGTCATCGACGGCCGTCTGGAAGTCAACGAATCGCTGCTGACCGGCGAAAGCGACTCCATCGACAAGACCGCCGGCAGCGAGCTGTATTCCGGCAGCTCGGTGATTTCCGGCCGCGCGTACGCCCGTGTGACGCACGTCGGCGACGAGAACTACACGAATTCGCTGATCAACGAGGTGCGCCAGGAGAAGCGCGTGCACTCCGAGCTGCTGGATTCGATGCGCAAGGTCACCCGGTTCACCAGCTTCCTGATCATCCCGCTGGGCGTGCTGCTGTTCGTCGAGGCGATGTTCCTGCGGCACTCCGGCACGTACGACGCCGTGGTGTCGTCCGCCGCGGCGCTGCTCGGCATGCTGCCGAAGGGACTGGTGCTGCTGATCTCCGTGTCGCTGGCCACCGGCGTGATCCGCCTCGCGAAGGCCAAGATCCTCGTGCAGAACATCTATTCGCTGGAGACGCTGGCGCATGTGGACGTGCTGTGCCTCGACAAGACCGGCACGCTGACGGACGGCAACATGAGCGTGGACCGGATCGTGCCGCTCGGCGAGCGCGGTGCCGCCGAGGATTCCGACGCGCTGCTGCGCGCCTACCTGGACGCCAGCGAGGACAACAACGTGACCATCGCGGCGCTGCGCGCCCATTTCGGTGCCGACGGCTCCACCGCCGATGCCGGGCAGCCCGCGGCACCCGCCGGCGACGGCCGTTTCGCCGCGCAGGCCATCATCCCGTTCTCGTCGAAGCGCAAATGGGGCGCCATCACGATGCGCGCAACAGCTGGTGCGGCAGACGCGCCTCGCCACACGCAGGAGGGCGAGTCGGCCGCGGCGGCGACCGGAACCGTGTTCCTGGGCGCCCCGGAGCGCATCCTTGGCGTGAACCTGCCCGATGAGGCGGCCGCGCTGATGGGTCAGGGACTGCGTCTGATCGCCGTCGGATACCTGCCCGGCGCGTGGACGGACGAGGAGCGTCTGCCGGATGCGCTGCAGCCGATGTTCCTGATCGCGCTGCGCGACAACATCCGCCCGCGGGCCAAGGAGACGCTGGCGTACTTCCGCGACCAGGGCGTCGACGTGAAGGTCATCTCCGGCGACCATCCCGACACCGTCGCCGCCGTCGCCCGGCAGGCCGGCCTGGAGCGTTGGCGTGACGTCATCGACATGACCTCGGTGCCGGCGGACGCCCCGGATTCCACGTTCGACGACGTCGCCGGCCGATACACGGTGTTCTCTCGCGTCACCCCCAAGCAGAAGCGCCAGCTGGTGCAGGCGATGCAGCGGGCCGGGCATCAGGTCGCGATGACCGGCGACGGCGTGAATGACCTGCTCGCCCTGCGCGAGGCCGACTGCTCGATCGCCATCGCCTCCGGGTCGGACGCCGCGCGCCAGATCTCGCAGGTCGTGCTGCTCGACTCCGATTTCACCTACCTGCCGCAGGTGGTGCTGGAGGGCCGCAAGGTCGTCAACAACGTGACCCGCACGGCCGCCGTGTTCTTCATCAAGACGATCTACTCGGTGCTGGTGTCGTTCTTCTGCCTGGCTTTGAACGTCCCGTTCCCGTTCATTCCGATCCAGATCACGCTTGTCGATGCCTGCATCGAGGCGTGGCCGTCGTTCCTGACGATATTCGAATCGGACACGCGACGCATCCGCGGCCGGTTCCTGCCCACTGCGCTCGGCAAGGCGGCGCCGTTCGCGATCGTCGTCACCGGCATGATCATCGCATTCAGCCTCATCGCTCCGTTCGGCGAGACGCAGAACCGCACGGTCATGTTCGCGCTGCTGGTCGCCGCGTCGATGGTCGCCGTGATCAAGAGCTGCGTGCCGTTCACGAAGATCCGCGTGTTCGTCTGCGTGACGATGGTGCTGGGTGCCCCGTTCGCGCTGCTCATCCTGCCGCACCTGTTCGAAGTGGTTGCGATGACCGGCCCGATGTGGGCATGGTTCGCGGTGGCGTTCGTGGTGATGATGGCCGTCACCGCCGCGATCATCGCGGCGCAGCGGGCATGGCTGCGGTCCCGGCGCTGACCGGCGAGCGATTCCCCGTGATGCCGGCGTGGCTTGGCATCAGATGCGTCTGGACTTTCGGCGGGAGCGGCAGCAGTCGTGTTGTCCACAGGGACGATAGACTGTATGCGGTTTCATTGTTTTTCCGTGAATCCCCGCAGGGGCTGTGTCGCCGAACGGCCGCAGCGGCGGTCTGGCAGCGGCAGCCGAGATCGGCCGGATCCCGTAATAATGCAGCTTGCGCAGCACGTGTGCATAGGCCTCGTCCAGCGTCCTGCGCTGCTCCTCGATGGCGGCGCCGGTCCTCAAGCAGCGCGACGATGTCGTCGATATGCTCCGGCTCGTCGGCCTCGAACGCGAAGAACCGCTTGAGGTCCTCGATGGACATGTCGGCGACCTCGCGGATTGTGCATCGTTCCATGCTCGACATCGTAGCCGCGAGGATGACACGCCGGCGCCCTTGCACTCAAGCCAACTTGAAGCGTGACAATGGAGACATCGGACCGATCGACGACACCTGGAGGCACCCATGTTCGAACCCACCGGCACCTACGCGCCCGCCACGACGCGCTACGACACCATGCTGTACAAGCGCTGCGGCGCCAGCGGCCTGAAGCTCCCGGCCATATCGCTGGGCTTCTGGCACAACTTCGGCGACATCACGCCCTACGACCAGATGAAGGCCCTGGTGCTCACCGCATTCGACCACGGCATCACGCACTTCGACCTGGCCAACAACTACGGCCCCGAACCCGGCGCCGCGGAGAAGAACGCGGGACGGCTGATCCGGCAATACCTCGCCGCCCACCGCGACGAACTGGTCATCAGCACCAAGGCCGGCTACGAGATGTGGTCGGGCCCGTACGGCGATTGGGGCAGCCGCAAATACCTGCTCGCCTCACTCGACCAGAGCCTGGAACGCCTGGGACTCGACTACGTCGACATCTTCTACCATCACCGTCCGGACCCCGAGACCCCTTTGGAGGAAACGATGGGCGCGCTCGCCCAGGCCGTCGCCAGCGGCAAGGTGCTCTATGTGGGCCTGTCGAACTACGACGGGCCACAGCTGGAGCGGGCGGCGACGATCCTCGATGAACTGCACGTGCCGTTCATCATCAACCAGAACAAATACAACATCTTCGACCGCACCGTCGAGCGCAACGGGCTCAAGGACACCGCCAAGCACCTGGGCAAGGGTCTCATCACGTTCTGCCCGCTCGCGCAGGGTCTGCTGACCGACCGGTATCTCAACGGCATCCCCGCGGATTCGCGCGTGGCGCACGATCCGCGCTTCCTGCACGCCGACGACGTGACGCGCGTCCACGGCCAGATCATGGCCCTGAACGAGATCGCCAAGCAGCGCGGGCAGACGCTCGCCGAGATGTCGCTCGCCTGGCTGCTGCACGACGACGCCGTGACCAGCGTGCTCGCCGGCGCATCCAAGCCGCAGCAAATCATCGACAACATCGGGGCGCTGAAGAACACGGACTTCAGCGACGAGGAGCTGAAAGCCATCGACGAGATCTCCATGCAGTGACGAATACCGCTGGAAGTCGCATCCGGAAACGGCTCCCAGCGTACCGGAAGGAAACGTACCGGCATATATTCATGCCAATCACAGCACAGCTTCCAAGATGGTGGAGTGATATGGAGGTTGTCGGCAAGAGCCGGCGAGGTCACTCAAGGTAACCCCACAATTGAAACCCCCTTCTCTCCTCTCCTTCTCACCCGGCCCTTTTGGGCCGGGTTTCCTTTTCTTCGGAGCCTGCGACACCGGAAAGCCGACGACGGCGAATCGTATCGCAATGGTGATGTACAGTAGTGAGTTCGCCACGACCATTACGAGGCGGCTTCATGCCGCCGGGAGGAGACACCGATGCTGCCCGACGGGACACTGCCCGACGATTATGTCGTACTGGATCTGGAAACCACCGGTGTCAGCTGGTATCGGGACACCATCATCGAGTTCGGAGCGGTGAAGGTCGTCGACCGCAAGCCCGTCGACACCTATCAGCAGTTGGTCAATCCGATGCGCAATCTCAATCCGTTCATCACGCAGCTGACCGGCATCACGCCGGACATGCTCGAACCGGCACCGACGCTGGACACCGTGCTGCCCGACTTCCTGCGCTGGTGCGGCGACGACGCGATGATCGGGCACAACATCATGCAGTTCGACATCAAGTTCATCGACCTGGCGGCGCAGCGCATCCTGCACCATGCGGTGCCGAACCGCATCATCGATACGTTGCAGATGAGCCGGAGCATGTACCCGCAGTACAACCGACACCGGCTGGTCGACCTGATCCAGCGTTTCGACATCGCCGACGTCGAGGAGCACCGCGCGCTGTCGGACGCCGAGCAGACACAGATGTGCTTCGAATACATGCGCGACGAGCAGCGTCGCAGAGACTGCTGAGAGCGGAGCGAGCTGACTGATGGCATTGGGCGTTGGCGCGCGGTCTCTGACGCCGCCCGCCAACGCCCAATGCCATCGGCGCAGTTTTCTGCTTCCGTCAGCGCTGATTCAGGGGGATGTAGGCGCGCTCCACCTCGCCGGTGTACACCTGACGCGGACGACCGATCTTCGTGTTCGGGTCGGCGAGCATCTCGCGGTACTGGGCGATCCATCCGGGGATGCGACCAAGCGCGAACAGCGTGGTGAACATCGCCGGATCGAAACCGATCGCGCGGTATATCAGGCCGGTGTAGAAGTCGACATTCGGATACAAGTGACGTGACACGAAATACTCGTCGTTGAGCGCGATGTCCTCAAGCTCAACCGCGACGTCGAACAGGGCGCGCTCGTCGGCGGGAAGCTTGCGGGTGTCCTCACGCGCGATGATCTTCTCCAGATACAGGCGCGCGATCGCGGCACGCGGATCATACGACTTGTACACGCGATGCCCCAGGCCTGAGATGCGATGCCCCTCGGCCTTCGCGTCCTCCACGAACTGGCGGACGGACTTGCCGGAGTCGCGGATCGCCTTCAACTGACGCAACACGGCCTCGTTCGCGCCGCCATGCAACGGCCCGGACAGCGCGTTGATGCCGGCGGAGATCGCCGCATACAGGTTCGCGTGGGCGGAGCCGGCGATGCGGACCACCGACGTGGAGCAATTCTGCCCATGGTCGGCATGGATGATGAGCAGACGGCCGAGCGCGTGCACGTACAGCGGGTCGGAATCGAACCGCTCGTATGGCACGGCGAAGCACATGCGCAGGAAATCGTCGACGTAGCCGCGGGCGAGGTCCGGGTAGAGCATCGGCTCATCGCGGCGGCGCCGGAAAATGTAGCTGACCACCGTGCGCGCCTTCGCCATGATGATCTTCGCGGCCTCATCCAGCTGGTCGGAGTCGGTGATGTCGGTGGTGTCGGGGTAGAACGCCGCAAGCGCGTTCACCGCCGCAGCGAGCACGCTCATCGGATGGGCGGCACGGGGGAACGAGCCCATGAACGTGCGGAAATCCTCGCCCACCATGGTCTTGTGGTTGATGTCGCTGCAAAACCGGTCGTATTCCGCCTGCGTCGGCAGGTCGCCGTGTCGCAGCAGCCACGCGACCTCAAGGAAATCGGAATGCTCGCACAGCTGCTCGATGGGGTAGCCCCGGTAGCGCAGGATCGACCGATTGCCGTCTATGAACGTGATCTTCGATTCGCACTGCGCCGTGGTCAGGAAGCCGGGATCAAGCGTGACCCAGCCGTCATTGCGCAGCTTGGAGACCACGATGCCATCCGGGCCGGCCGAAGCCTTGACGACCGGCAGCGTGTACTGATTCGAATCCACATGAAGTTCAGCTGTCGCCATGCACGCTCCTTAATCCCTTGATTGAGTCGTTCGAATTGTCAAGTCGTCGAAATTATCGAATTCGTCGTCCCGGTGCCTTGTATTGGACACACTATATTGCGTGCATGTTTCCACCAAAAACGCCGCTCCAGCACGTGGACATCATCACATGCCAAAGCGGCGACGGCATCGCCCGATACAGGCCGTGGGCGATGGACGACCGGTTGCCGGTCAGTCGCGGGTGGTCAGGATGACCGGACCGTTCTCGGTGATGGCGATCGTGTGCTCGCTGTGGGCGCCACGCGACCCGTCCTCGGAACGCAGCGTCCAGCCGTCCTTGGGGTCCTGGTAGATCTCGTCGGTGGTCTTGAGGAACCACGGTTCGATGGCGATGACCAGACCCGGGCGCAGGCGGTAGCCGTGGCCGGCCTTGCCGTCGTTGGCGACGTGCGGGTCTCCGTGCATGATGTGGCCGACGCCATGGCCGCCGAATTCCAAGTTGATCGGGTAGCCGTACGAACGGGCGATGTCGCCGATGGTGGAGGACACGTCGCCCAGACGGTTGCCCGGACGGGCCGCGTCAATGCCGGCGGCGAGCGCCTCCTCGGTGCACTTGATGAGCTTGAGGTCGCTCGGGTCGGGGTCGTTGCCGACCACGAAGCTGATGGCGGAGTCGCCGACCCAGCCGTTGACGCTGATGGCCAGATCAAGGCTGACGAGGTCCCCGTCCTTGAGGTTGTAGTCGAACGGGATGCCATGCAGCACTGCGTCGTTGACCGACGTGCAGATGTAGTGCGCGAACGGGCCGGTGCCGAAGTCCGGCGCATAATCCACGTAGCACGATTCGGCGCCCTTGCGGTCGACGATCTTCTTGTGCACGTACTCGTCGATCTCCAGCAGGTTGGTGCCGACCTTCGTCATGGCCTTGAGTTCCTTGAGAATCTCGCCGACGAAACGACCGGCCGGCTTCATCTCCTCGATTTCCTTAGCGGTTTTCAGTTCGATCATGCAACCCAGCCTACTGTGCGGGGGTTACTTACGCCTCGGACGGCCGAACTTGAACGCGCGGACCATCGAGGAAACACCCATGACGATCAGCGCACATCCGCAGAAAATCACCAGGAACAGCATCGACGAGACCGGCGAGACCAGTACGACGAGACCGGCGATAATCGAGATGATCGCGTACAGCACCGCCCAGCCGGAGCTCGGCAGGCGCCATGATTCGGCGAGCGCCATCACGCCTTCCATCATCCAGCCGAGGCCAACCACCATCGTGATGAACACTGCGAGCGCCTGTCCGGACAGGGCCGCGTTCTTCAGCATGAGTACACCGCCGACCGACAGCATTATGCCGATGAGGATGTCCAGGATGCGCCATCCGGCCGGCAGTCCCAATGTGACGATGGCGCTGACGATGCGGATCACGCCGGAGACCACGAAGTAGATGCCGAGTGCGACGGCCGCGACGCCGAGCGTCTTGCCGGGCCAGATCAGCAGCGCGACGCCGAGCACGATCGCCGCGACGCCGATGATGCCGTACAGGCCGCGGATCGCGTTCTTCGCCTTCTGCGGCAGCATCTCCTCGATCAGCCGGAACGGGCTGAAGTCCTCCCAGCCGCCCTGCCCTTGCTGCTGGCCGGGCTGCTGTTGGCCGAACGGCGGCTGGTAGGCGTAGGGCTGGCCGTACGGGCGGCCTGGCTGGTCGGATGCGGTGCCTGGCTGCGTCTGGTATTGGCCGGATGCGGTGCCGTCCTGCGGCGCTCCCCCGTACGGGTATTGCTGGCCCGCAGGCTGGCCTTGAGGCGCGTAGGCTCCGTATTCCGGCTCTCCGGCACGGCCGGCCTGTTCGTTCCCGCCGGGCTGTCCGCCGTCACCGCGCCCGCTGTCGCCATGTCCGTCGCTGTGCGGGAAAGGCCCGCCATCGTATGTGCTCATCATGACTCCTTCACCATTCATGCGGCCTGCCGTCAACCGTGTGCGGGCATCCGAAGCGGGCCACTTCGATATCGTCACCGTCACCACCATATTCTAGACAAGTTGTCTAATTCATGCCATCAACACAATCCGTCGTTCCGTCCAATACCTTGCGTGTCGTTCGCTATGGGAAAAAACGGGCCGCGGAAGGTCAGAAGGAACGTCACCGAACCCGGATAGTATGAGACCATGACCACAGATTTGACGTCCGGCCTCGATACGGCCGCTTTTTCCTCTGTTATCAAACCATCCGACGATCTGTTCCGTTTCGTCAACGGCCCTTGGATCGACACGTACCGACTGCCTGACGACAAGGCGCGCTACGGTTCCTTCGACAAGCTCGCGGAAGACGCCGAGAGCCAGATCCGCGACATCCTGGAGGACGAGGACTGCCCCGCAGCCAAGTCGCAGGCGCTGTACCGCTCGTTCATGGACACCGACGCCATCGAGGCGGCCGGTGCCACGCCGATCAGGCCCGCCCTCGACGCCATCGACCACGCCGCCGACAAGGCGGCGCTGACCCGCACCATCGGAGCCCTCAAGCCCATCGACATGGGGCCGGACGTCTTCGACATCGCCGTATTCGGCGACCCCAAGAACCCCGACACGAACGTCGTGCACCTCGAACAGTCCGGCATCGGCCTGCCCGACGAAGCCTACTACCGCGAGGACCACTACGCCCCGATCCGCGAAGCCTACGTCGACATGGTCGCCAAGCAGCTGCGTCTGGCCGGCTACGGCGATGAGGAGACCACCCGCGCACAGGCGGACCGCTTCCTCGATGTCGAGACCCGCATCGCCGCGAACCACTGGGACAACGTCGCCACGCGCGACTCGCAGAAGACCTACAACCCGACCGATTTCGTCACGCTGAGCGACGAATTGGCCCACTTCAACATCGCGGCGTGGGCCGACGCCTGGCAGGGCGCCTACGACGCCACGCCGGCGGCGAAGACCCAGCCGGTGGACCTGACGGCCGCGCTGCAGCACACCATCGTCCACGAGCCCAGCTTCCTCAAGGGCTTCGACGCCTTCTGGAACAACGCTGACCTTGACGACCTCAAGCTGTGGGCCCGCGTGCACGTCATCATCGGCACCGCGAGCCTGCTCAGCCACGACTACGACGTCGCCAACTTCGACTTCTACGGCAAAGTGCTGTCCGGCACCACCCAGCAGCGCGACCGCTGGCGTCGCGGTGTCTCCCTGGTCAACGGCGTTTGCGGCGAGGACGTCGGCCGCGAATACGTCAAGCGTCACTTCCCCGAAAGCTCCAAGCAGCGTATGGGGCAGCTGGTCGACAACCTGATCGACGCCTACCGCGTGTCGATCACCAACAGCGACTGGCTCGGCGAGGAGACCAAGGCCAAGGCGCTGGAGAAGCTGTCGAAGTTCACGCCGATGATCGGCTACACCGAGCGTTGGCGCGACTACACCGCGTTCGACGTTCATGCCGACGCCGGCCTGGTGGCGAACATGCAGGCCGCGGCGCTCTACGAGTGGGGCTTCCAGCTGTCCAAGGCCGGCAAGCCGGTCGACAAGGGCGAGTGGCTGATGAACCCGCAGACCGTGAACGCCTACTACGAGCCGAGCATGAACGTCATCGTGTTCCCTGCGGCCATTCTGCAGCCTCCTTTCTTCAATCCGGATGCCGAGGACGCCGCGAACTACGGCGGCATCGGCGCGGTGATCGGCCACGAGATCGGCCACGGCTTCGACGACCAGGGCGCACAGTACGACGGTGACGGCGTGCTCAACGACTGGTGGACGACCGACGACAAGGCCAACTTCGAGAAGCGCACAAAGGCGCTCATCGAGCAGTACAATGCCTTCGTGCCTACGCAACTGGCCGAGAAGTACGCCGACGAGCCGAACAAGGCGCCGCACGTCAACGGAGCGCTGACCATCGGCGAGAACATCGGCGACCTCGGCGGCGTGAACATCGCGCTGAAGGCCTACGCGTTCGCGCTCGACGAGGCCGCGGGACGCGACAAGGACGGCTCCGCGAAGGCTATCGAGGAGTCACTGTCCGCGGCCCCGGTGATGGACGGATGGACCGGCCTGCAGCGTTTCTTCCTGAGCTACGCCTCGATCTGGCGCTCGAAGAACCGTGACGAGCTCGCCGAGAAATACCTGCAGATCGACCCGCACTCCCCCGCCGAATGCCGCACGAACGGCATCGTGCGCAACGTGGACCTGTTCTACCGTGCGTTTGATGTGACTCCTGACAGCGCCATGTGGCTCGACCCCGATAAGCGCGTACGCATCTGGTAATCCGTTGCCGGCAGGCAGGCTGAACCGCGCCTACCTGCCGGCAGATCATCAGAATTCGGCTTCTCCCGCCGGCCGCATGTCCTCGGTCGTCGACTCATCGAGCGGCGATTCGGCGAATCCCGAACCGAACTCCTGCGCCTGTGAGGTCTCCTGCGTCTGTGAGGTCTGCGGATTATCGGTCGGGGTTTCTTCGCCCAGATTATCGAACGTCACCGGCGTTGGATGCACCGGGTGCGCATCCGCCTGCTGTCCCGCGCCCGCCGTTGCCGTGCCGCCTGCCGCCGTTGCCGTGCCGCCGCCCGGCGATGGCGGCAGGCCGGGATTCGCCGGCGTGCCGTTCCCCTGCGCCGGGGCGTCACGATCCGATTTCTGGAACTTCTTCAGTTCCGACACCCCGTAATTGATGTCGTGGCCGATATTGGTGGCCTCCACAACGATGCGGGATCGCCTCTCATCGTTCTGGGTCGTCCATTCCTCCGTGCTGAGCACACCGGTCACGATCGCCGCCTCCCCCACGTGCAATGACATGCGAGCGTTGGACGCGAGCGTCCTGAACGCCTTCACGGTAATCCATGTGGTCGGCATGTTGCGCCATTCGCCGGTTCCGCCGTCCCGGTACCGCCGCGTGCTGCCCATCCGAAACGAGCATCCCTCGACTCCCCCGCTGCGCCCGAACGGCACCGGCATCGATCCGACGAACCCGGTGATGGTCACCGTCCCCTGTTGTATGGCCATGTCGGACTCCTTTCCTTCCCTGTACTGACGTTGGACCGCCGATCCCCCTTCGGCGGTGTACTCACTATCGCAGATTTCCCGCCGGCATCACATGGTTTTCGGACAATGTGGTCGAAGGCTACCCCTTTGGCGTGTTGTGGACAGCATGTGGATAGAAAACCGGTTATCCACAATCACGCCGTCAATGCCCGGCTCATTCATGACCGGCTATGCTGGGTTCGGTATCGCAGACGAACAGCAAGGGGAATATCATGGGCAAACCGCCATGGATGCGACAGACCCGTGTCACCGCCGACGGGGAAACCGAATTCCACGACACCGGCTTCCCCACCAGTTTCCTGTCCATATTCATCGGCCTGAGTATGCCGAGGAATCCCCGCAAAGCGTTCTCGATGCACCGGGCCGTATGGTGGACGGTCGCCTGGCTGGCACTGTTCGCGGCGTTCACCGCCATACAGGCATGGTATACATTCCAGACCCGTGACAGCGCGCGGATGGGGGAATGGTATCTGCACATGTTCGGCATCACCCTGGCGGGCGACTGGTGGCCGATCGCGGTTCTGCCCGTGCTGTTTGGCCCCGGGGGCGTCGTGTTATGGATATTGGGCGGCGTCTTCAACAATCGGCCCTGGATCGTCGCCATCGCCAATGTTCTCGTCCTGCAATTCATCATCAGCGCATTGGGCGCTTCCATCGGACACTTCGCCATGTTTCTGACGTTCGGTCCGCATGTGCCGGGACTGACCGATTCGACCACCGGCCGCGCAGCAGAGCAGCTGTATGTCTCCAGCTCACCGCAGACATGGATTCCCGGTCTCATCACCGCCGGCATCGCCCTGACGCTTGCCGTAATCATGGCCGCTGTCACTGGGGCGAGCAGCGCAAGGCAGAACGGCACGGCGATGAATCGTCTGCGCATCATCGCGTACGTCTTATCCTGCCTGGGATTCGTCGCATTGCTCATAGCAATCTGCATAGTGCTTGCATTTCTGCGCAACAAGCAGACCAACATCCTGCTGGCGGTATTGGCGTTCCTGACGCTGATCGCATGGATTCCCGGAGAAATGAAGTCGATACGCCGCTGCGTCGCGGAACAACGTGATGCTTCATGGCAGTGCGTCGCGGGCAGCTTCCTGGCATTGGACCTGATATTCGTGCCGATGCTAGCCGCCACCGCCCTCACCTCATGGTGACAGACATGCGCCAGTCGGGCCCCCATCCTGCGAAAGTCCCATCCGAGCATGCGTAAACGGGACTTTCGCTGGGTGAAGAAGGAATAAAACGCAGAAGTGGGGGGTCTTTCGCATGAAAGACCCCCCACTTCGAGCGATCAGGAGAAGCAGCCGGACTACTTGCCGAGCAGCGTGTCCAGACGCGACGCCAGCGTCTGCGCAGCGTCGGCGACCGGCACGGCGACGGAATCGGAGCTGTCACGGTTGCGGATCTCGATTGTTCCGTTATTCACGGTGTCACGGCCGGCGACTGCAATCAGCGGCACGCCGATCAGCTCGGCGTCCTTGAACTTGACGCCCGGGGAGACCTTCTTGCGGTCGTCGTAGATGACCTCGATGCCGCGCTCCTCCAGTTCTGCGACCAGCTTCTCGGCCGCGTCGAACGCCGCCGCATCCTTGCCGGTGGCGACGACGTGCACCTGGGCGGGCGCGATGACGGTCGGCCATGCCAGACCGCGCTCGTCATGATGCGTCTCAGCGATGCAGGCGAGCACGCGGGAGACACCGATGCCGTAGCAGCCCATCCACACGGGCACAGTCTTGCCGTTCTGGTCGAGCACCTTGAGGTCAAGCGCCTTGGAGTACTTGAGGCCAAGCTGGAACACCTGGCCAATCTCCACGCCGCGCTCGAAGCTCAGCGGGCCGGAACCATCCGGGCTCATGTCGCCATGACGCACCTCGACCGCCTCGACGGTGCCGTCGGCCTTGAAATCACGGCCGTACACGGCGTGGAAACGGTGCTTGCCCGCCTCGTCGCCGCCGATGATCCACTCAGTGCCCTCAGCCACGTGCGCGTCGATGAAGAAGCGCACCGGTTCGGCGACGCCCGCGGCCTCGCCCTGCTTGCCGAAGACCATCGGCCCCATGTAGCCGGCCACCATCTCGGGATGGGCCTTGAAATCGTCCTCGGTGGATTCCTCCAGCTCGGAGGGCGCGAACTGCGCCTCAAGACGCTTCATATCGACCTGACGGTCACCGGGCAGCGCCACGGCGATGACCTCGCGCCACGGCCCCTCATGATCATCATCCTCGGGGTGCAGCACAGTCACGGCCACGGTCTTCAACGTGTCGGCGGCAGTCCATTCGCGACCGTCCTCACGCGGGTACAGACGGTTGGCGGTGGCGACCAGATCCTCGATGGTCTTGGAATCCGGGGTTTCACGGCTTTCCATCGCGGGCACGGCGGAGCTGTCCACGGCCGGCAGCTCTGGGGTGGTCAGCGCCTCGACGTTCCACGCCTTGCCGGAGGGCGCCAGCGCGAACGTGTCCTCACCAATCGCCATGGGAGCCAGGAACTCCTCGGACGCGGAACCACCCATCGGGCCGGACATCGCGAACACGGGCACGTACTTCAGGTCGAGACGCTGGAAGATGCGCTCGTAGGCGCCGCGCTCGTCGTAGTACGCCTTCTTCATGCCCTCCTCGTCGATGGTGAACGAGTAAGCGTCCTTCATGATGAACTCACGGCCGCGGATCAGGCCCGCGCGCGGGCGGAACTCGTCGCGGTACTTGGTCTGGATCTGGTAGAGCGTGACCGGCAGGTCCTTGTACGAGGAGTACATATCCTTGACCAGCAGCGTGAACATTTCCTCATGCGTGGGGGCGAGCAGGTAGTCGGCCTCGTGACGGTCCTTCAGACGGAACAGGTTCTCGCCGTATTCCTCCCAGCGGTGGGTGGCCTCATACGGCTCGCGCGGCAGCAGCGCCGGGAAGTGGACCTCCTGGGCGCCGATGCCGTCGATCTCCTCGCGGACGATGGCCTCGATCTTGTTGAGGACCTTCAGACCCAGCGGCAGCCAGGTCCAGATACCGGGAGCCGCCTTGCGCACATAGCCGGCGCGCAGCAGCAGTTTCGCCGAATCGGTGTCGGCGTCGGCGGGATCCTCGCGCAGCGTGCGCAGGAACATGGTGGACATTCGAAGTGCTTTGGAACTCATGGGTTCCAAGGTATTCGCGTTCGGGGACATTGCGGGCCCGGTTCAGTTCGGCAAACCCGCAGTATTGAAAAAGGCCACCCACCCGGAGCTCACCGAGCGAGCGGCCTTCGTATTGGCCTCGCGGCCGTGCCGCTCTTATCGCGTCATCCGGCGCAGCCGTTCGAGGGTAATGCCGGCCGCCAGCATGGCCATCGCCAGGACGGTCACCAGCGACATGTCGATACCGGTATGGGCCAGCGAATCGGCCGCGGACGTCTTGCCCCCCGGCAACTGCGCCCATGTTCGCGCCCGGCTTGGCGGAAGACGAGCCATCACCCGACGTGCCACCCGGCACGGTACCGGGCTTGTTCTGCTCATTGCCGCCCGGCGCGGTGCTGTTCGGTCTGGGCTGCGTGACGATAGCACTGCGGGCGGTTCATCAGAAAGGCCGTCAACCGTTGCGCGCATGGTCCCTGTACGCCTCTTTCTCTTTGCCCGTGTCGCTGATTGCTGTGCGACCTGCCGATGCTGCCGAGATACATGTCTGAAGCCGTCAGCGTGGCTGTCTTCACTATGCTCGCAGGAGCCGCCTGTCTTATCGGCCCGGGCAATATGTCGCCGAGCGCATCATCGTCGCTTTCATCAGCGCTTTGAGCCTTACCGTCATCGCGATCGCCGATTTCAGCAATCGCATGGTTGAGAAAAACCTCGTGGCGATTGCCGCATATGTGCTGCTGCCGGCATTGGCCGCCACCGCATGGCTGCGTACATGCCATCCGATGGCCGACAGCGCGACCCGCAACCTGCGCTGGATATTCGGTGCCGCCGCGCGCTACGAGGCAAGCCTCAAATCGGTGCAATCGCTCGCAAAACGCATCTCACAGCTGCGCTAGCGCACCGCTACCCGGCGAAAGTCCCATCAGCACCATCTCAAATGGGACTTTCGCGGGATTGATGTCTTCCTCCGCCCAATAACAGTCCCATATCCGAAAGCAGCCACCGCTAGAACAGCTCGGCTTGTTCGAATTCGCCAGCAGGCTCGTCCTCGTGAGGCGTTTGCGGCCGGAACGCAGCCACGCCCTCGCCCAGCCGCGCGCTGGCGGCCTGTGACCTGCCGCGCAAATCGCCGTCGAGCATCACTGCATCCGCCGAAACCGCGAACATGCGCTCGTTGACGCCGGCAAGATACAATCCGCCCATGCGTTCCACACGCGAGAGCGCCACATATCCCATGCCGGGCGCGAACGTGCGGCTCAGATCCATCACCGCCCGGTCGAGGGTCATCCCCTGCGACTTGTGGATGGTGATCGCCCATGCGCATCGCAACGGCACCTGCGCCACGGACGCCATCACCGTGTCGCCGTCCATCATCTCCCACGTGGCCTGCTTCATCGTGACGATGTTGCCGTTCTCGAATTCCACGATGGGCCAGCCGCCCTTGTTCTCGTTGGCGAAGCCGCGCACGGTACCGAGCGAACCGTTGACATACTGGTGGTCGGCGTCGTTGCGCAGTGCCATGACGGCGGCACCGGTCTTGAGCACGAGGCACTCCGGTGCCAGCATGTTGCGCTTGAGCCGTTCGACCAGGTGGGCCGGCCCCATCTGGTCGGCATGGAACTCGTGCGGCTCCTCGCCTATCCGCGCAAGCCTGGAATCGTTGAGATTATCGGCCTGCCGGTTGACGGGGAACAGGTGGACCGCCACCTCGCCCGGCTTCGGTGTCACACCGAGCCGCGTGACGAGCGCGTCACGGTCATCCTGATCCACGCATCCGGCGCGGATGTCGGTGAGCACGTGCAGCAGCCGGCCGTCGTCCTGACGATGCTGCTCGGTCAGATAGCAGATGACCGGCGCGAGTTCGCCCCACACCAGCGATTCGGTGACGAATCCTTCCGGATTGAGTCCGGCCTTCGCGTACCGTTCACGGGACGCCACGAAATCCGGGCCGGGCGGCAGCACGTCGCGGTCGCGCCCGGACACGGAGACCGGCGGCAGCTGGAAGAAGTCGCCGGACAGTACCACTTGCAATCCGCCGAACGGCCGAGGATCATGCCGCACTTCACGGCACACCTGATCGACCATGTCGAACAGCCAAGCGTGCATCATCGACACCTCGTCGATGATGAGCACGTCGGCCGCCTGTATCTTGCGCCGACGACGGGTCTTGATGGTCTTCAGCAGATTTGGCGTCAGCACGTTGGCGAGTCCGACGCCGCTCCACGAGTGGATGGTCTGGCCGTCGATATGCGTGGCGGCGATGCCCGTTGACGCGGTGACGGCCACGTTCGCGCCGTCTGCGCGCGCCTGCCGGATGAACTCGTTCAGCACGTACGTCTTTCCTGCGCCGGGCGCACCCGTCAGGAACACGTTCGCGCCGGCGTTCAGAATCGCGAGCGCCTCAGACTGCCGCATATGCCCTCCTTAAGCTCATGCATCATGCACGATCCGCGCGCCCTGGCGTATGACATCGCTCGCCCGCGGGCTCAGACCAGCCGGCGGACCACCTGCAGCACGCCGTGCTCGGTGTTGGCCGGCGCGATGTACCGCGCCGCGCGTTTCAGATCCGGATGCGCGTTGGCCATGGCGAACGACCATTCGCCGGCGTCGAGCATCTGCAAATCGTTGAGATAGTCGCCGAACACCGCCGTCTGCGCGGGCGTGACGCCGAGATGCCGCTGCAGCGCGACGACACCCTGCCGCTTGTCGGTTCCGGGATTCATGATATCGACCCAGTGCGCTCCGGATACCACCACCTGATGGGTGCGTTCCACATCGCCCAGCAGGTCCGCGGCCATGCCTTGCGCGTCGCCGAAATCGAAGATCGCCAGTTTGAGCACGGTTTCGTCCTCGGTCTCCAGCACCTCGTGCAGGTCGTCCACGATGCGCAGCGCCTTGTAGTATTTGGAGCATTCCTCGACAAACGGCCTGTCCTGCCGCTGGATGTACGCCGTGTTCAGACCGCATATCACGAGTCCGATGTCATGCGAGCCCGACGCCACCGCGGCGTCCACCAGATCGATCAGCGTACGCGTGATGTCCCAGCTCACCCCGTGCACGTCGATGACGTTGTCGTCGGCGACCACGACGTTGCCGTTCTCCGCGATATACGACATGGCGCCGTCGACGCGGTCCGCGAACATGGATCGCAGCGTGGCGAGCTGGCGGCCGGAAGCCGGCACGAACTCGACACCCTTGGCGTGCAGCTCGTCGAGCAGCGGCCAGAAGTCATCGGGGATGTTGCTGTCGCCGTCCAGCAGCGTGCCATCCATGTCCGCCACGATCAGGCGGATGTCGCGCGGCTTGTCGCAGATGGCGGTCCAATCGTTCGCGGTCATGGTGTCGTTCCTCTCAGTCGTGTGCGTGACGTTTTCTGTTTTTCGAGACCGGCCGTCTACTTATTCAGCAGGCTGGTGGCGACGATCTGGTCGGCGATGGCCTTCGACTCGGCCTCGTTCGGCCCGGGAGCCGGCGCCATGAACGCCTGACGGTAGTAGCGAAGCTCGTCCAGCGACTCGATGATGTCGGCGAGGGCGCGGTGCCCGCCGTTCTTGGCGGGGCGGTTCTCATACACCGCGGGGTACCAGCGGCGCGCGAGCTCCTTCAGCGTGCTCACGTCCACGCTGCGGTAGTGCAGATGGCTCATGAGACCCGGCATGTAATGGTCGAGGAATTTCTTGTCGGAGCCGATGGTGTTGCCCGCGAGCAGCGGCCTGACTCCGTCCGGCGTGAACCGCAGCACGTATTCGGTGACCTTGCGTTCCGCCTCTTCGAGGCTCAGGCCGTGCTCCCATTCGTTGATGAGCCCGGAACGGGTGTGCATGGCGCGCACGAAGTCGTTCATGTGCGCGACGGCGGCGTCGGACGGCTTGATGACGTAGTCCACGCCTTCGTCCAACACGTTGAGGTCGAAATCGGTAGGCACCACTGACACCTCGACGAGCTCGTCGCCACCGAAGATGTCAAGTCCCGTCATCTCGCAATCAATCCAGATCAGGCGCGAATCCTTCGCGCTGTACGTTTCCGCATCATGGCTGTCGACCATCGCAAGCCGCCTTTCCTGCTGTGTTTTCCTAGGGAACGTTACAGGCTATAGCAGACCGGGGACGCGCCGTCAGGCCAGCGGGAAAGAGAGCAGCATCGTAGTGCCGGACGGGGACGAGGACTCCACCGCGACCGAGCCCCCATACCGGTTCGCCACGTCACGGGCGAGCGCGAGGTCGAGCCCGTACCCTTGGCGCGCGGTGCCGTCATCGTCCCGGGCGAAGCGGCGGAACAGTCGTTCGGGATCGCCGCCGATGCCCGGCCCATGGTCGGACACGCGGATCTGCGCCCATTTGCGATGACGCGCACACCCGAGCAACACGGCCCTGCCGTCCGGATCCTTGATGATGCCGGAGTGCGGCTTGAGCACGCCCAGTCGCCCACCACCACGCTGGCCGTCTGGGCGTTGAACCCCCGCAGCAGCGCGCGCAGCCGGGCCTGTAGTTCGATGAAGTGGAACGGCTTGGTCAGGTAGTCGTTCGCGCCGCAGCCCAGCCCTTCCACGATGTCGTCCACCTGCGCGAGCGCGGTCAGCATCAGCGCGGGTGTAGTGACGCCGGAGCCGCGCAGGGCGCGAATCAAATCCAGCCCGTCGCCGTCGGGCAGCCGGCGGTCGACGATCAGCGCGTCATGCTCTTGCCCTATCCAATTATGACCCCGCTAAAGCGCCGCTAAGAAGACACGCGGGCACGACGGAAGCTTGGTGTCGCGGCACGACATGACCCGCCGCTTCGGGGGAAACGGGACGGATATAATCTTGGACATTCGGGACGCGGCCGGCCGCGCGCCATTACGGCAGCGCAGGAACGGCAGCGGTACATGCATACGGCCAGGAGGACTACATGGCAGAGGAAACGCAATCTATCACGACGCGGCACGACGCCGAGACCGACCCGGCACTGTGGTGGCGGCAAGCCGTGGTCTACCAGGTCTACCCGCGCAGCTTCCAGGACACCACCGGCTCCGGTCTGGGCGACATCAATGGCATCACCGGGCGGATCCCCTATCTGCGGCAGCTGGGCGTCGACGCGATCTGGCTGTCGCCCTTCTACCCGAGCGAACTCGCGGACGGCGGCTACGACGTGGCCGACTACCGTGACGTGGATCCGAAGCTCGGCTCGATGGACGACTTCGACCGGCTGGCCGCCGCCGCGCATGCGGCAGACATCAAAGTGGTGGTGGACATCGTGCCCAATCACAGCTCCCACCTGCACCCCTGGTTCCGTCAGGCGCTGGCGGACGGCCCCGGCTCCCCCGCGCGCGACCGGTACATCTTCCGCGACGGCAAGGGCCCGAACGGCGACGAGCCGCCGACCCGCTGGCAGAACCATTTCGGAGGTCCGGCATGGACGCGCGTGGACGACGGCCAATGGTACCTGCACATGTTCGCCAAGGAGCAGCCCGACTGGAACTGGAAGAACCCGGACGTGCGCGCCGATTTCCTTGAGACGCTGCGTTTCTGGTGCGATCACGGCGTGGACGGGTTCCGCATCGATGTGGCGCACGGGCTCGCCAAGGACCTCGACCGCGACGACCTCGACGACTACGTGGTGATGAGCACGAACGACATGCCCGCGGACGGATCCCACCCAGTGCTCGACCGCGACGAGGTGCACGACATCTACCGTGAGTGGCGCCGCGAGGTGTTCAACCGCTACGATCCCCCGCGCTTCGCGGTCGCCGAGGCATGGGTCCGGCCGGAACGCCAGTACCTGTACGCGTCACCGGATGAACTGGGGCAGGTGTTCAACTTCGAGTTCGCCAAGGCGGATTGGACCTTCGACGCGATGAGCAAAGCCATCGACGAGGGGCTGGCGTGCGCCGAGATGTCGGGCTCGACGTCCACCTGGGTGATGAGCAACCATGATGTGCCGCGCCACGCCACGCGTTACGCGCTGCCGCAAGTGCCGACCGGCGAATACCATCAGATCGCCAACGACTGGCTGCTGCGTGACGGCACCACCTATATCGAGGATCGCCAGGCCGGCGCATTGCGGGCACGCGCCGCACTGATGCTCGAAATGGCGCTGCCCGGCTCGGCCTACGTGTATCAGGGCGAGGAGCTGGGCCTGTTCGAGGTGGCGGATATTCCATGGGACCGCATCGAGGATCCCTCCGGTCTGCGCACCTCGCGGGCGCAGTCCACCAAGGGCCGTGACGGCTGCCGCGTGCCGCTGCCCTGGGTCGCGTCCGACGTGCCCGAGACGTACACGTCCGACAAGAGGCACGTCCATGCCGGCTCGTTCGGGTTCTCCCCTGCCGTCAGTGACGCCGAACCACACCTCCCGCAGCCCGCGTGGTTCAAGGATTTCGCCATGGACATCCAGGACGCCGACGACGGCTCCATGCTGAACTTCTATCGTCGCGTGCTGCGGCTGCGTCACGAGATGCAGACTCCGGACACCAGTTGCACGCTGCTTCCCGAGAACCGTCCGAGCGGCATGCGCGACGGCGCCGACGGCCAGCCCGGCGGCGTGATCGCCTACCGTCGTGCCAACGGTTGGGCGAATCTGACGAATTTCGGCGCCACACCGGTTTCGCTGCCCAACGGCGAGGTGCTGCTCTCGTCCGCGCCGCTCACCGATGACGGCCAGCTGCCGCAGGATACGTCCGTCTGGATGCGGCTGCAGTAGGCCTGCCCGCGCCCGCCACGATGCGGGCGGCGGAGCCGATTCGACGCGGTCGGGCCTATATGCAAGATGGCGGGCTCCCCTCGCAAATCGTGAGGGGAGCCCGCCATCATATTCATATGAGCCGAATCCTATGAACCGATCGGCATCGGCCTATCAGTTGTGGAAGCCGGTGTAGTTCGGCGCTTCGGTGGTCATCACGATGTCGTGCGGATGCGACTCGCGCAGGCCGGCGTCGGTGATGCGAATGAAGCGGCCCTTCTCCTGCAGCTCGGCGATGTTGTGCGCGCCCACATAGAACATGGACTGGTGCAGGCCGCCGATCAGCTGGTACAGCACGGCGTTCAGCGGCCCGCGGTACGGCACCTCGCCCTCGACGCCTTCCGGAACGACCTTGTCGTTGGAGGTGACGTCGGCCTGGAAGTAACGGTCCTTGGAGTAGGACTTCTTGCCGCGCGGGGCCA
>ERZ839823.594-NODE-594-length-49227-cov-46.259477_pt1 | contig 49227 bp, 48 predicted proteins | sample MGYA00519862_ERZ839823 | MGnify/ENA primary metagenome ERZ839823 (study PRJEB31850, sample SAMEA3708853) | human gut metagenome | biome: human gut; feature: human-associated habitat; material: faeces | place: China | collected 2014 ...
GTGAAGGCTTACCTCGATATTGATGTTTTCGCGGATGCCATGCTCTGTGATATTCGCTTCAAGGTGCCATACATCGGTGAGCTGATCCGCGATTCGGATTGCCCCGCCGTGGAGGATTACAACGATTTTGCTGAAGCCTTGGAGGACATCTGGCAGCAGGACGGTGCGCTCCTGACCTACGCCGCCGTGCTGGAGGCTGAGAAGCCGGAGACCCTGCACCGTGCCTGTGATCTCCTGCAAGATCTGGACAACTACCAGCGCATCACGGAGGGCGCCTATGGTTACGGTCAGCAGCGATTGCAGGAAACGCTGGGGCTGGATGACGAGGCCATCTATGAGCTGGACGGCTACATGGATTTTGAGCAATACGGTCAGGACCGCATGGAAAATGACGGTGTAACGGAAACGGAGTTCGGTCTGCTGCGCCGCTTGGACCCGCCCTTCCCGGAGCAGACGCAGGGGCAGAGGATGATGTAAGCAAAAGCGGCTCGACCCATTTGGATCAAGCCGCTTGATAAGCAGACAAACTGGAAGTTATAAAGGCCTTTGCAAATACACCATATCTACCAACTGTATTCCACTCTCATAGATTGGGTGGTCGTAATTATCTGTAAAAAAATTGGGTATGCTGTGTGAGCGAACAAAACCACACTTTTCATAAAACGGGATTGAAAGCGGACTATCTCCTGTTCCCACTTGCATAATAGAGTATTTTCCTGTATATCGGTGAATTAAGAAGTTAATTAGGGTTTTTCCGTAACCGCAACCTTGATATTCTGGCTTTACAGCAATATTCTTGATTTCAAGAATCCCGTTTCCCTCGTCGGTAATGATACACTCTGCTTTCACGCCGTTATCATCAAGTACATACATGGTTCCCTTTTCAAGATAGCGGTGAATCATATCTTCCTGCTCATCTGCTAATAGGAGCAAATCCAGATATTGTTTTTTATTCTCTTTAACTTCAACAATTTTCATTAATCACACCTTCAACTTCCGATTTGTTTGCCACATCATAGCACACCCCCCGAAATGTGTAAAGCCAAATTCCACACCGAAAGGAGGCTTAACCTTGAAAGATGCAACACAACTTCATATCCGACCTGCCCGCCCGGAGGAGGCGGGCTTATTTTATACCCCGCACCCCGAAGAAGATAAGCGGCTGGGTACCGTTGGCCATGTCCGCATGGACTTTGGCCGCAGTGGAAACGAGTTCTGGCATACCTGGTGGCCCCGCGGCCCGGAGGAGCTGAACAGCCCCGCATTCAAGCTGGAACTGCAGGAGGTCGTGGACACGCTGCGGGAGAGTGTGCTGAAAAACCGCTTCGCTATGGAGCGTTTCTGCTATGAACACGGCGGGAAAATCAGCGGCGGCTGGACACAAAACTACGGTTACGTCGTGGAAACCGAGCATTACCGCTACTGCCTGCGCTGCAATCCGTCCCCCGGAGATTATAACTGCTACTGTACGGCCTATGATCTGGATGTGCAGCGGCAGAACATGGCGCAGGAGGAAGCACCTCACCTGAATATGGGAGGCATGATATGAGCATAGGAGCGGCTTGTGCCAGAGGACCTCCCACCCTGTCAGACCATTGTAAATCTTTCCATTGACTTACGGATGGTTGTGTGGTAGTTGTTTGTGCTACCAAAAACACGAAAGGAGAACCGCACATGAGAAAGAAGATTATGACCCTGATGATGGGGGCGCTCCTGCTGCTCACAGCCTGTGGGCAGACGGGGAACAGCTCCCCATCGACGATGCTGCCGGTGGCGGCGGTTCGGAGCGCGGCACAGGTCATCGCGCCAGCGGAGGGCAAGACGCAGGGCGATGCTGAGAGCCCGCCTACCGTGGAGACTGTCGAGGAGACTCAGGACTCAGGCGGTGAGCAGACTCCGAAACCCGCCGAGGACGCGGAAACACCTTCCGACAAGACGGAGGAAACACCGCCTACACCTACTGGAGAGGAGCAGTCCGACGTACCGGAGCAGCCGACTACGCCCGAACAGCCGGTAACGCCTGCACCTGCACCGACACCGGCAGAGGAGCAGGAGCAGCCGGTACAGGAGATTGCTCCCGAACCTGCACCCGCGTCGGAGCCCATCGCCAGCGGAGACATCTACTCCATCGCGGAGGCTATCCAAGCGGGCAACGAGTACGCAAGAGCGCAGTACGGCGTGACCATCGACACCGGCATGACCGCCGCCGACTCCAGCTACTTTCCCGGCACGGCGGACAGCGTGGCATGGCTGGCGGAGAATGGCGGACAGGCGGCACTGACCGCCGCCGTAAAGGGCAACGTGGACGCCACCTTCGCCTGCCTCGCCGCCATGGACGGCGCAGAAACGGTCAGCGCGTATGCGCGGTTCAACTGCACCGCCCGCTACAATGCGGCATCGGACGAATACATCGTGGTGGTGCTGTACGGATAAACCAACTGAATACCCGACCAAAAGGCCGACAGCGTATGCTGCCGGCCTTTTGCGTTGGGGGAAAGGAACGCTATGAAGAAAACCATTCCCAAGCTGCTGACACTTGTGTGTCTGCTGGTGGCTGTCATGGGGCTGTCCATCGTGACCGCCCACGCCGCCACGGTCACGGGCACCGTCAGCAGCGGCAACGAGTACCGCTACCACGAGGACAAGACGCCTGTGTCCCAGTGGGGACCGTACACCAGCAACAAGCTCAAGTATTTCACCCGGAACGACACCAGGGAAACTGTCCCTGCCTACTGTATGGAGCCGGAGGTGCGCTCCGCCAGCGGCGATTTGCAGTATTCCTCCACATCGTGGAGCGACCTGACGTGGAATCAACGGTATGCTGTGACGCTGGCTATGGCCTACGGTTACGGCGGCAATTACGGCTTCAATATGCACCCGGACTGCGCGCAGCTGGCAACACAGGCGGTGGTGTGGGAGTTCGTGTGCGGCTACCGCAGCCCGGTGTATCCCTACACGCTGTATGACACCACCTGCGCCAACCTGTTCCACTATGCGGGCGACGACGTGGCGGTGGCGTACAACATCATTATTGACCGCATTATGAACCACGGCAAGATCCCCAGCTTTGCGGTGAAGTACCGTAACCAGCTTTCGGACGCCAACGCTATTACGTTGACGTGGGACGGCAGCAAATACACCGGCACGGCCACCGACACAAACGGCGTGCTGCCGCAGTACTACTTCAGCACTAATATCAGCGGCGTGACGGTCAATCAGAGCTGGAACACGCTGACCGTGACGGCCACAAAGGACGCAGCGGCGCAGCTGAACGGCTATATCAGCAGCGACTACGGCTACTCGCTGGATGTGGAGGGCACAGAGTCCGTGCTGCTGGAGCCCAGCAACGGCAGCAGCTACCAGGCGTGTGCGGCGCTGACCTCACTGCCCGACCCCGTGTGGGCGTACATTCATTTTAAGGTCAAAATTGTGGAGGAAAAGGGCAGCATCACCGTCCGTAAGGTAGACGTGACGGGCAGCCCGCTCACCGGTGCGGAGCTGATGCTGGAGACTTCCGCAGATGGCAAGACTTGGTCGGAGGTGGGCAGAGTGACCACTGACAAAACTGGCATTGCCAAGTGGAGCGACCTCAAAACCGGTGCACAGTACCGTGTGACGGAGACCAAAGCCCCAGCAGGGTACACGCTACTGACAGAGCCGCTGTTCACAGGAACGTTGGACAGCAATAACCGAGACATTACCATCACCGCCTGCAACAATGCGGGATTTGCCCTGCCGTTCACGGGCGGCACGGGATTTACAACCTATTTCCTGTTTGCAGCACTCATGCTTTGCGTGGGTGTTTATTTTTGCAAAAAATCTAACATCAAAAAGGAGACAACCGAATGAAAAAGATCCATCGCGTACTAGCCATGCTCATGGCCGCTATCATGGCTCTGAGCCTCATCACCACGGCATTTGCCGAGCCGACCATCGACCCCGGCAAAAAAGCATCCCTGAGCATCTATAAGTACGACATCACCAAGGCCAGCAATGACGGCGCGTGGAATGTGGAGTCCTATGTTTCCACCGGTCTGCATGATGATACCGTTATTGACAAGCTGGCAAAGTACGCCATCCAGGGCGTGGAGTTCACCTACCTTCGCGTTGCTGACATCACCATGAACAGTGAGGTCGTGGATGGTCAGCGTCAGGTGGGCGTACTGTATGGCTTCGATAGCTCCGACCGCAGCACCGACGTGCTGTCCGCCATCGGTCTGACCGCCGCGGATGCCCACAAGAGCGAGGGCGGTATCAACTACTTCACCAGCGATATGCTCAACAATAAGCTGTCCGCTGCGCTGACTGCCAATGCCACCACTGTCAAGAATGCTCTGGAGGCCGCTGTGAAGAACAGTGGTGTTGCTATGGCGGAGACCGATGCCACCGGACACACCTCCGCTGATCAGTTGGAGCAGGGCTTGTATCTCGTTGTGGAGACTCGCGTCCCTGAAAATGTCACCTCCACCTGCAATCCCTTCTTCGTGTCCCTGCCCATGACCACCATCGACGGCACAGCATGGAACTATGACGTTACGGTTTACCCGAAAAATCAGACCGGCAATCCTACACTGGATAAGACCGTGCGTGAAGCAAAGAACTCCACCGGCAAGAACAACGGCAGCCTGACTGACATCACCGATGGGTACGCTCACACTGCCACCGCCTCCGTGGGCGACACGGTGGACTATCAGATCATCAGCACCCTGCCCACCATCACCTCCAAGGCGTCTTCTCTCAGCGAATATACTTATGTTGATACCATGTCCAAGGGCATCCGCTACAACAAGAACGATGTGGTTATCGAGTTTTTCCGCGATGCTGGCTGCACCGACAAGATCACTACCTGGGGTGAGGATTCCGGCAAGTTCACCGTGGCCTATGATGCCGCTGCTAACACCATGACCATCCGCATGACCGAGGCTGGTCTGAGCGAGATCAACGAGGAGGCCACCGTTTATACCGACAGCGTCAAGCGTGGGTACTCCGACTGCACCATGCGCCTCACCTACGCCGCCACCCTGACCGCCGACGCCAAGATGGGCGATACCGACAATCCCAACGAGGTCGTGCTGACGTGGCGCAGAACGAACAACACCTACTTTGATACCCTCAAGGACTGCTGCCATGTGTACACCTACGGCATTGACGTTCTCAAGCAGTTTTCTGACAACGGCGGCAACCTGCAGAACGTGAAGTTCCGGCTGCACAATGACACCGATGATGTATTCGTGATTGCCGAGCAGAAGGATGGCGTGTACTACGCCAAAGGATTTGCTGCTAAGAAGGCTGATGCCACTACGTTCATCCCCAACAGCAGCGGCCACATCGTAGTCAAGGGGCTGGAGGATGACACCTACTCCCTGACCGAGACTGCCACCGACAAGGGTTACATTTTGCTGAAGGAAGCGGTCAAGATCGTTATCAAGACCGCTGAGAGCGGCCAGTGTGAGAAGTGCGGCACTAAGCTGCTGACCGCCTCCGCCACCGTCAACGGCAAGGATGTCACCATGAGCGACGGCAACGCCATTGTGCCTCTGACCGTGGTCAATAACCCCGGCTTCGACCTGCCCAAGACCGGCGGCTACGGCACGTGGATGTTCACCATCGGCGGCGTGGCTCTGCTGGGTGCGGCGGCTTTCATCGTGATCCGCAGCCGTAAGCACAAGAACGAGCAGTGAAACGCTGGCTACTGGCGGCAGTCTGCGGCGTTGCGGCACTGAGCCTGATGCTTTACCCATTGGTAGGAGAACTTCTGAGTGAAAAATACCACTCGGACATTGAGACCGCCTACACCGCCGCCATCGAGGACAGCAACGCTGACGAATTAGAGCAACAGCGGCAAGCAGCGCAGCAGTACAACGCCATGCTGTCCGGCGCAGCCATTGCAGAGGGAGGGGCTTCTGCCCCTCCCTTGCCGTATGCGGAACAACTCACGGTGGGAGGCGTCATGGCCTATGTGGACATCCCCAAAATCAACGTGTATCTGCCGGTGCAGCACGGCACGGACGCGGACACGCTGGAGAAATCCGTGGGTCATGTGGTAGGGACATCCCTGCCGGTGGGCGGCAGCAGCACCCATGCGGTGCTGTCGGCACACAGCGGCATGGCAAGCTCCAAACTGTTTTCGGACATAGACCAGCTTGCAGAGGGCGACACGTTTTACATCCATGTGCTGGGAGAGGTGTTAGCATACAAGGCGGATGCCATCCACACGGTATTGCCTACGGACACATCGCGGCTCCAAATCGAAGACGGCAAAGACTATGTAACATTGGTGACCTGCACCCCGTTCGGCATCAACACTCACCGGCTACTGGTGCGAGGGCATCGTGTGCCGTATACGCCAGAACAGGAAACGGAGGTTGCCGAAACACAGAAGGTCACTTCCTCGTGGACGCGACATTACCTTACCGGCCTGACCATCGGCCTTGGCGCGGTGGCGGTAATCGGTGGTGCTTACTTTTTGGTAAGGAGGAAACGCCATGCGTAAGACACCTTTTGTACTGGCTGCGCTGTTGGCCGTGGCGGGCATCTGCGTCATGCTGTGGCCGGCGTTCACGGGACAAAGGCTGCAAGCCGACACAGATGAGGCCGTGCAGAGCTTCCTTGAAGAACGAAAGCCGGAGCAGCAGTACCCTGAGCTGTTGGCGGCTCTACAAGAGTATAACCGCCAGCTTTACGCAGAAAAGCAGTGCAACCTCACCGACCTCGAAGCCTGTGAGGAGCCTGCCGCCGACCTGACCACCTACGGCATCGAAGATGAGATCATCGGCGTGTTGGAGATACCCGCTATGGAGCTGACCATGCCGGTCTATCTGGGCGCGTCCGACGCTCACCTTGCCGCAGGCGCGGCGGTGTTGGGAAACACATCCGCGCCCATCGGCGGCGACAACACCAGCTGTGTCATCGCCGGCCACCGGGGCTGGCGCGGTGCGGACTACTTCCGGCATATAGACCGCTTACAGATTGGCGATACCGTTACGCTGACAAATCTATGGGAGACGTTGACCTACACGGTGGCTGACATTCAGATCATCCAGCCACACGAGGTGGACAAGCTCAAAATCCAGCAAGGACGCGACCTACTGACGCTTCTGACCTGCCATCCCTACGCTTCGGGTGGGCGGCAGCGATATGTGGTGTGCTGCGAGAGAACGGAGGTGAGATAACTATAAGCATTTTCGGCAAGGTGACCTTCGTAGGGGACGATGATATCTTCTACGACGATGCAGACGCTTTTCTGGACTGCATCCGGGAGGAATTGCCCTACCGCGATACCACGGGGTTTCGCTATGAAGTCCTGACAGACGATCCCGCTATCCGCAAGGCAGCAGATGACATCCTGTTTGACTTTCTTGGTGAGGAAAACCCCTGTGAGCTGGAAGACTACAAACAGACGATGGGAGGAATTTAGTATGAACGTAAATCGGGAGATGCTGGCGTTCCTGCGGAAACAGTACCCTGTGGGTACACGCATCCGGCTGGACTCCATGCAGGATCCGTATGCACCGGTGGAGGAAGGCACGACGGGGAAACTGGACTATATCGACGACGCCGGGCAGTTCCATATGAAGTGGGACAACGGACGGACGCTGGCGCTCATCCCCGGCGTGGACATCTTTACTGTTTTGCCGCCCGAGCTCAGTATGACGAAGCTGTATATGCCGCTTACCGCCGAGCTTTATGAGCCGGATGTGTATGGCAATATGCAGGAAGAACCGGAGCTGCTGACCGGACACGACCTGACCGCGTATGAGGATCATATCCGCAGCGCACTGGTGAAGTATCGGATGCCGGAGGAGGTCAACCGCGGCATCATGCACTGGTACGACGCGGCGGACAGTGTGAACGACAAGGTGCGCTCCGTCACCTTCGACGTGGAGCGGCGAAACGGCAAGCTGTGGGGTATCGCGGAATGTCAGATCAGCGGCGAGTTGTCGGCGGCAGAGCTGACCACGCTGAAGGAATATATTGAAGGACAGGCGTCGGACGGCTGGGGCGAGGGCTTCGAGCAGCACGAGATTGCCGTTGGACGTGGCAGCGAGCTGTATGTGCATCTGTGGCAGGATGAGGACTGGAGCATCCAGACGGAGCAGGAGCGCTTCCGCGCCCACTTCGAAAAGCTGCCGGAGATGTGCTTCACGCTGCTGCCGGGCACGGGACAGCTTATCTGCATCAAACGCGGCGAAAGCGGGTACTACCCCAGCGATTGGTCTACCGGTGACGCCCACGAGAACCGCCGTATCGCGGATGAGCAGAACAGAAAGAGGGGCGTGACGCCTGCACAGGAGGAGGCTATGAAGATCGGCAGCATGTGCGGCTGGGATGTACCCGGTGCAGACCCGGACAACTGTGAGGACATCGTACAGCGCCGTGGGGGGATAGAGCTTGGATAAAAAGATTATCTCCATATACATGGGCAATCCCGACAACAGCAATCACGCAGAGCTGGAGCTGCCCGCCACGCCGTGGGAACTGGTGGATGCCATAGACAGGCTGCGTCTGTCAGAGGGACAGGAACCCTATTGGCAGGTGGAGGACATGGGCCGATATGACTTCCTTGCCCCGCACCTTGACGGATACGACTTGTACCAGTTTAACGCACTGGCAGAGAAGCTCCGTACATTCAGCGATGTGGATGCCGTGGCCTTTGAGGGCTTAGTGCAGATGGAGCTTGACAAGCTATGGCAGAACAACGGCGGTGAGTTGACGCTCCGGCGAGTACTGGATCTGGCATACAGCGTGGATTGCTGCCATGTGGTGCCGGGGATCACGGACGATGCCGCGCTGGGACAGTTCTACGTGGAGAACGATTTTCTCCCGGATTTGGCAACCGTGCCGGACAGCGTATTGGAAATGCTGGACTACGAGAAGATCGGCAGATCGATGCGGGAGGGTGAGGGCGGCGTACTTACGCCCCACGGCTATGTGATGCAGGAGTCCGAGCTGCGGCAGACCCCGTCCAACTTGGGCAGGCCGCCACGAAAGCCGCCGTATATGATCTATTTCCTCTGCGTCAGCGACGTCCGTGCCGTAAAGCTGTATCTACCCGCAAAGCAGGCGGAACTGGACGCCGTACTGGACTGCCTGGAGGTGGACAGCTGGCAGGAGGTGCGGCTGGAGGAGTGCGACGCCGCCATGCCGGAGATGTGGCGCTTCACGGATATGGCCTATGACGGCATGGAGCAGATCAACCGATTTGCACAGTGCCTGGAGGAACTGGACAGAAATAACGAACTGATAAAGTTCAAGGCTGTGGCCGGTCAGCTGGACATCAGAAGCCTGGACGATGCGTTTGCACTGGCAGAGCATCTGAGCGAATATGCCCTTGAGCCGGGGATCCATTCGCTGGAGGAATTGGCGAGGGAGGAGCTCTCCGTCATCGTGGGAGACCCGGATGGTGACCTGCTGATGCGGTATCTGAATATGGACGCCTACGGCGCAGCGCTGTTATGGCGGGATAAGGGAGTTTTCAGTGACTACGGCTATATCTGCCGCCCAGACGGACAGCCGCTGCAAGTACCGCGGCAAGGCGTGGACATGACCATGCAGTAAAATTTAACAACAATGGGACCGCTTTCCGAAAAGGGACGGCGATCCCTCTTTTGCGTCCTTTTCGGTGAACGGTCACCGGAAGGGAGTGCAAGAATGACGAAGGAAACCTTTGCCCTGTATCTGGAAAATGGATTTAAGGGGCGCAGAAATGTGATCAGCAGCCGGGAATTGGAGCGTGTGCTGGGCATCAGCGGGAACGAGCTGCGGCGGCGCGTCAACCGTCTGCGGCAGGACACCGTACCCATCGCGGCAGACCAGCGGGGCTACTACTTCGCGGAAACGGCGGCGGAGGTCTATGATACCATCCGCGGCTTGCAGAAAATGCGCAGCGGACTGGACGCGGCTATCTCCGAGCTGGAGCGTGCGTTGGAGAAATTTGATGCGTGACAGCCTGGTAAAACTCATGCCTTGGATGGGCGGTAAGGGACAGCTTATGTGGGCCATACAGATGCTCCTGCCTATCCACTATAAAACACTGGTGGATGTGTTTGGCGGCAGCGGTATCATCACGCTGAATACCGCCGTGCCGAAGGGGTGTCTGCAAATATATAACGACCTGAACCACGACCTGTATAACCTGCTTTTCTGCGTCAAGCACCGCCCTATGGCCCTGACGAAAGAACTGAGCTTTCTCCCTATCAATGCCCGTGATGAATTTGATGTGCTGCGCAGACAGCTGCAGGGCGAGGACTTCACACAGCTGTATCTGGATGAGGAGCTGCAGCTGGCAGAGCAGATGTTCCCACCGCCGGAGGCGGAGGAGGTCAAGCGGCTGCTGCAAAGCCGTGCGGAGCTGTCGGATGTGCGCCGCGCCGCCGCTATCTACAAGCTGCAGCGATACAGCTATAACGGCAACGGCGACAGTTATGGTGTGAGCTCCTGCGATATACAGCGGTTTTTTCGGGATATTTGGGAGTGTTCTCACCGCCTGAAGGATGTAGCACTGGAGAATAAGGATTTCGAGAGCATCATCACCACCCATAATGACCCGCAGACCACGGTCTATTGTGACCCGCCCTATTATGAGGCGGAGCGTTACGCGGTGGAGTTTCCCCGCAGTGACCATCAACGGCTCCATGACGTACTGGCGCAACACAGGGGCTTCGCCATGGTGTCCTATAACAACTGCGACTATATTCGCAGGCTCTACGAGGACTTTTTCATTTATGAAGTGGAGCGTCCCAACAGCCAATCCAAGAAGAAAAATGACATATACCGGGAATACATCATGACCAACTATGACCCCCGTGTTTTTGCGTCGCAAATGACGATATTCGGCGATTACAGCAGCGATGGGAAGATATGCCGACTGGTGCATGTCCCGGAACGACCTTTGAGAACCTGAGGAGGAACTATCATGAAGAACGAAATGACACTGGACAAGACCGGCCTGACCATCCCCGGCAGTGAGTTGGCAGAATGCGGCATGGCGGGCGTAGATCTGTCTGCCCAGATGACGCACAGCCTTCTGCTGCTTATGCCTCGTGAGATGACAGCGTTACAAACGGCAGACGCACTGGCCGGACTGTTTGACGCGGCATCGCAGCTTGTGTCTGCCCTACTGGACGCCTGTCGTATGCCCTGCTGCAAGAACTGCGATTCGGACGTGAGGGAATTCGACCTCGATGCCGTGCCTGCGCCGATCCGAAAGCTGCTGCTGGATAGCGGCTGCTGCCCGGCCCTGCTGGAATGCTATCTGGAGGAAGGAGATGTGGTCTATGCTGCCGAATGAGGCAATGTACCCCTACACGGCGAAGGAGGCGCGGGACAGAGGCGAGCTGGAGGTGTGGCGTGCCAATTTTCGCACCAACTGTGCCTGTGCCGGGGCGATAGAGCTGGCGATCCGTCGGGACTTTGACGGAATGCATCTCAAGGACGGCTGCGCCAAAAGTGTCATTGACCAGTACGGCTATAGGCGTGTGGGGTATGTGCTGGCCAACACCTTGCAGCTGCACGCCTATGACGGACGCTACCATGAGACCAATAAGAGATGGAGCAGAACTATCTTCGTGCCCGAGGACGGCGGACACCGCCATACCTTCCTCATTGGCAGCCATCCTGCTGTGCTGGACGGCTTCGTCAGTGACTACCGTGCGGAGCTGGAGCAGCTCCAAGCGAATAGCAATCAGGCGATGTCCATGGGTGAAATGACGATGTGAAGGAGGACGCTATGAGATATGTGAAACGTGCAGTGCTGGTCTGCGGCGCAGCGGCGCTGCTCTGCTGGCTGTTTTCCGTGGCGGCTTACGCCACCGGCAGTGGCGATGTTGCCGGTGCGGTGGAAAGTACATGGGCGGCGGCATCAGGGCAGATCAAGACCGTTGTCAACAATGTGGTATTTCCTGCCATTGATATGATCCTCGCCATTTTCTTCTTTGTGAAGCTGGGTACCGCCTACTTCGACTATCGAAAGACGAGTCAGTTTGAATGGACTGCACCGGCTATTCTGTTCGCGTGTCTGGTTTTTACCCTGACCGCACCGCTGTACATCTGGGACATCGTGGGTGTGTGACCGTGCCTATGTTCAATTTTCGGTTGGCTTTTTGTGGAAAGCGTGGTAAAATAACATGGAAATGACAGAGAAAAGAGGTGGCACGATGCAGTATACGCTGATGCACAAGAATATCGCGGTTGCCGATATGGAGCTGGATGAGGCGACAAGCTCTATCCAGCGTATCGATGCGGTGTACCGTCCGGAGCATCTTCCGGTGGCTACGGCATCAAAACGGGACGGCGTGGATCGTGCCGCGCTGAATGCATGGTGGATCGACCGCTGCATCCCCGCCAGCCGCTCCGGTGTGCGAAAGGCGCTGGAAACGCTGGAGCTGCCAAATACGCAGGTGCTGCTGACGCGCTGCTTCGGTTTGAGCCTTTCAGATCAGTATTGGGTCAGACCCCACGGCAGTGACCTCCGGTGGGAGCGCATCAACTTCTTCGAAAATCCCTTCTCGGAGGACATCGGTGATGTCCTGCTGGGCAAGGCCACGGACGCGGCGAATTTCGATTTCAGTTCCCCAGATAACACGTCGGACGGTTATCTGAAAAAGCGGTGGAAGATCATCAATGGGAAGCGGTGCCTGCTGAAGGCGGGAAGCAATCCCTTCATGCAGCAGCCGTTCAACGAGGTAATCGCATCACTGGTGGCGGAGAAACTGGGTATCTCCCACGTGCCCTATACGCTGCTGTGGGATGATGACACGCCCTACAGTGTCTGTGAGGATTTCGTTACGCCGGACACGGAGCTTGTCAGCGCGTGGCGCGTGATGCAGTCCATGAGGAAAGACAACAACACATCGGTCTACCGCCACTATCTGAACTGCTGCGAGGCGTTGGGTGTGGAGGGTATGGAACACGCGGTGGATCAGATGATCGTGCTGGACTACCTTATCGCCAACGAGGACAGGCATCAGAACAACTTCGGACTACTCCGCAGTGCAGATACACTGGAATGGTTGGGTGCCGCACCTATCTTCGATAGCGGCTCCTCCTTGGGGTACGATAAGCTGACACCCCAGATCCTCTCCGCCCGTGCCATTGAGTGTAAACCATTCAAAAAGACGCACCATGAACAGCTCAAGCTGGTGACCTCCTTCGGCTGGATCGACTTTGATAGGCTGAGGGGCGTTGAGCAGGATATCCGGGACATCTTGGATCAGGCCGGTGAGTATGTGGACGAGAGCCGTAAGACCGCTATCATCTCCGCATTCTCCTCCCGGCTTGGGCAGCTGATGGTTTTGGCACAGGTGCAGCGTCAGGAGGATGACGTGGCACAGGATGTAGAACAGGACCGAGCGCAGGACTACGGATTCAGAATGGAACTGTGACCTGCAAAACAATACAGTAACAGGAAGCACTCTGCTGACGGCGGGGTGCTTCCTGCGTTTACGGAGGTGAGAACTTATTTTTATTTGGGACTTTGTAGCCGATACGGTGCTGGGTCAGATCGTGGACTGGTTCTACGGTCAGATCGTGGGCTTTCTCGGCAATTTCTTCTCGGAGATGGGCGGTATGGGCGCCGAGCTCTTTGAGATGAGCTGGGTGCAGAGCGTGGTGCTGTTTTTCTCCTATCTGGGCTGGGCTCTGTTTGCCACGGGACTGGTGGTAGCCTGCTTCGAGTGCGGCGTGGAGTATTCCGGTGGACGCGGGAATGTCAAAGAAACGGCTTTGAATGCCATCAAGGGCTTTCTGGCCGTTTCTCTTTTTACGCAGGTGCCTGTGCGCCTGTATGTGTTGGCGGTGTCGCTGCAGGCAGACCTGACGGCGGGCATCACCGGCTTTGGCACTGCCAGCATCGGGGATGCAGCGAAAGCGGCGCTGGAGGATTTCAACGCCGTGGAGAGTCTGACCACCGCTACATCCTTTGCCCTGCGGGGCTTCGGGCCGGTGACCAGCGGACTCATGGTCATCTTCTGCCTTGCACTCATGGCCTATGCGGTCATAAAGGTCTTCTTCGCCAACCTCAAGCGCGGAGGCATCCTGCTCATCCAAATCGCGGTGGGAAGCCTGTATATGTTCAGCGTACCACGCGGCTACGGGGATGGCTTCACACAGTGGTGCAAGCAGGTCGTGGGACTGTGTCTCACGGCTTTTTTGCAGGCCACCATCCTTGTAGCTGGCTTGATGGTGTTTAAGGATCACGCGCTGCTGGGCCTGGGCTTGATGCTCTCTGCCGGAGAGATCCCCCGTATCGCCGGTGCGTTCGGGCTGGATACCACCACGCGGGCCAATATCTCCTCGGCTGTCTACACAGCACAGAGTGCGGTCAGTATGGCACGGACGGTGGTGGCCGCGGCAAAATGAGAGTTATCACCATGGGGAGCTTGTTCGACGGCATAGGAGGCTTCCCGCTGGCGGCTATCCACAATGGCGTTGTGCCGCTGTGGGCCAGCGAGATCGAACCGTTCCCCATCCGCGTCACACAGGAGCGCCTGCCGGGGATGCTGCATTTCGGAGACATCACGAAGCTGCGGGGCGATGAGCTGCCGCCGGTGGACATCATCTGCGGCGGCAGCCCCTGTCAGGACTTGTCTGTGGCTGGAGCGAGGGCGGGACTTGCCGGTGCGCGAAGCGGCCTTTTCATGGAGCAGATCAGGATCGTGAGGGAGATGAGAAATGCAGATATACTACGAGGGCGAACAGGCATCCATGTTCGACCCAGAATGTTGTGCTGGGAAAACGTTCCGGGAGCCTTCTCCAGCGGAAAGCGGAAAGGCGAGGACTTCCGGATCGTCCTGGAAGAAACGCTCGGAATTGGTGTACCAGGAATTCATGTTCCTGAAAATCACCCTTGGGGATGGCGATATTCTGGGGCAGCCATATTGGGAGATATTGTCTCCCTATGTTGGCGAGTCCTCGACGCTCAATACTGGGGTGTCCCCCAGAGTCGCAAGAGGATCTTCCTTGTGGCAGATCTTGGAGCCCCATCCTCATCGAAAATACTTTTTGAGCAGGAAAGCCTGCCTGGGCATTCTCCGTAGAGCGCGGAAGCGCGGAAAGGTGCTGCCTGCGCCGCTGCATCTGGCGCTGGAGATGCAAAGCGGACTGCGGATGATAGACCTGATGACACTGGCGCAGCTGGGGCTCATCAAGGCTTACCATATCAACCAGCGGAACGAGGGCATCGACCTGGGCAGTACCGCAGGCGCATTGATGGCCACCTCCAACTTGCAGATGCAGACATTCGTGGCGAGCTTCTCCGCCGGTGCGGGAGCCAGCGCAGGCGGCATCGGATACCGTGAGGGTGTCGCTCCGACACTGAAGGCCGGCAGCAGCGGCAACAGTATGCCCTCCGTGCTGTGCATCAACGACCAGGGCGGAGAGCGTATGGACGTGACGGTAGATAAAATCGCCACGCTTCGGGCACAGATGGGCAATCACCAGCCGCTGATATTTGAGAGCCACGGTATGGATGCTCGCTATCGACAGATGGACAGTGTGGCTCCGGCCATGTCGGCACGCTGCGGCACCGGCGGTAACAATGTGCCGCTTGTGGGGGAGCAGGTCTACTGCCTTGCGGGGAATACGATAGACCGCGAACCGGAGAACGGCGGAAATGGTATTGGGTATCAGGAGAACGTATCCTATACGCTGACCGGCTTTGACCGACACGCGGTGTTCCGCCGCCAGCGTGTGGATGCATTTACCACTGACGAGATCGCCGGTACCCAGAGCGCACGGCAAAGCAAGGACGCCACCGACCTGATACTTCATACCTGTGAACTGATGGGCGACAAGGATCTGCCCATTCTGCTCATCCGCCGTCTGACGCCCTTGGAGTGTGAGAGATTGCAGGGCTTCCCCGACGGCTGGACGGACATCCCCGGCGCATCCGACAGCGCACGGTATAAGGCGCTGGGCAACAGCGTGGCCATCCCCTGTGTGGACTTCGTGATGAAGTGCATGGTTGACGCTATACAGGAGAGCGAGAGATATGGATAAACTTGTCCATTCCGCTTGCTTTGCGCCCGCTTCTTCGTTGTACTTGTCAATAGCTTTGCAACCGTACTTCGGCTATGCTTTGCTTGCCTCGCAGGAGGCGGAAAGGAGTACATCATGGAGGAAAAGAAAAACCTCTGCGCGCCTATCCCACTGTCCCTGCACCAGCGGCTTCGGGCGGAGCAGGAGCAGCGCAGACAGACACTGTCCGACTACATCACGGACATACTCAAAGAACATTTTGACGGAGGAGCAAAGACTATGAACACCAACACCCGCACCATCGCATTCCAGGTGCCGGAGGAACTCTTTGACCGGCTGAAGGACTACCTCGCCAAGAACGGTCTGAAGCAGAAAGACTTCATCCTGGGTCTCATCGAGCGGGAGCTGAACGACGCAGTGGATGCGGAATAACAACATGCAGAGCCGCAGGCGTGTGCCTGCGGCTTCACTTTTTGGAGGAGAACTATGTACCTATACCCAGAAAATCTGACAGCTCGCCCGATGCTGTGGCTGTGGACGCTGCGGGATGTGGCGTTCATCGGCATCGGTCTGCTGCTGTCGGTATTGGCACTGACGCAGGCCGGCACTGTGGTCCCGCTGGTGGTCACAGCGGCACTGGCCTTTCTCTGCATTCGGCACGGCGGCGTTAGCATGCTGGACTTTCTGCGCTACGCCGCAGCGTTCTTCTTTTTCGGGCAGCAATACTACGAATGGAGGGAACGAGTATGAGAAAGAAGAAGTCCACGCAGCAGCTGGTGGGCATTGAGAGCGTGACGGACAGCAGCGTGCTGACGGCAGGCGGTGAGTTGACCTTTTACCTTGTGCAGCCTACTAACCTGAACGTGCTGCCGGAGTCGGGTGTCCGCACGAGGGTAACAGCACTGCTGAATGTGCTGAAGACCTCGGCAGAGATGGAGCTGCTGGCGTTAGACTCTAAGGAGTCCTATCAGGATAACCGTCTCTATTATCGGCGCAGGGCAGAGGAGGAAGGCAATCCCGCTATCCGCGCTCTGCTGGCGCAGGACCGGCGGCATCTGGACGATGTGCAGACCATGATGGCATCATCCAGACAATTCTGCTTTGTCCTGCGGCGGAGAATGACAGACGGCGCGATCAATCTCGCAACAGTGGAGCAGCAGCTCCGGGACAGCGGCTTCGCCGTGCTGCGTGCCGAGGGACAGAAGTTGCTGGAGCTGTTGGCGATCTACTTCGAACAGGACGCCACCCACGAGGTGTTTGACCTCGTAGACGGTGCGCGTTGGCTGACGGCGGAAATGGAGGAAGAAAATGCGGATTTTGAAAGTTGAACCAGGCAAAGCACCCTATGTAAAGGATATGAAGGATGGGTTGGAGGCGATTCAGCAGGAGGTGCAGGGACTATTCCAGCCGGTATATGTGGAGGATGGCGTGATCCTCTGCTGCAATGAAGAGGGAAAGCTCAATGGCATGAAGCCCAATCGGTGGCTCGAGGATGATATTATCTGCGGGCCGTTTTTTCTGGTGGGGGATGACCACGAGGGCGGCTTCTGCTCCCTGACAGACGAGCAGTTGGATCGGTACACGCAGCGATTTCGGGAGCCGGAGCAGTTTACCGGCCACGAACCGGAGCTGGAGCCGCGCATGGAATTTTTCTGCTGGTGAGGTGGATGGAATGAAAAACCCGTTTCACAAAAAAGAGATCTCACCGCAGGAGGCATTTATCCGCTCCTTTCTGGATTGCATCGCACCGGGCGTGGTGAAGTTCGAGGTGGATCACTACATCTTCGGCAATACCTACCGCTGCGTCTGGGCGCTGCGGGAATACCCCGCCAGCACCGAATCTCAGGCCATCCTGCGGCACTTGGGCGAAAAAAGCGGCGTGACGCTGCGGATATATTGCCGGCAGGTGTCCCCCGGTGAGGAGGACAGGATCATCGACAACGCCAATAAGAAGAATAAGCTGGACGGCTCAGACCCCAACAAGCTGCGGCAGACCGTGGAGGCCGAGAGCAACCTGCGGGATGTGGCGGAGCTGGTGCATAAAATGCATCGGGAGCATGAGCCGCTGCTCCACTGCGCCGTGTATCTGGAGATGACGGCAGACAGCATGGAGTACCTGCGGCAGCTTCAGACCGATGTGCTGACGGAGCTGGTGCGCTGCAAGCTGAATGTGGACAAGCTGCTCCTGCGGCAAAAGCAGGGCTTTTATTGTGTCAGTCCCGTGGGCTATAACGCCCTTGGCCGGGAGTTCGAACGCGTACTGCCCGCTGGCAGCGTGGCCAATCTGTACCCGTTCAACTACTCCGGCAAGACAGATCCCAACGGCTTTTATATCGGCAAGGATAAATATGGAAGCAACATCGTGGTGGATTTCGACCGCCGCGACAGCGACAAGACCTCTGCCAATATCCTTATCCTCGGCAACAGCGGACAGGGCAAGAGCTATCTCATGAAGCTGCTCATCTGCAACCTGCTGGAAGCGGGCAAGTCCGTGATCTCACTGGATGCCGAGCATGAGCTGGAGGAGCTGTGCGGCAATTTGAACGGCTGCTTCGTTGACCTGATGGCCGGTGAGAGGCGCATCAATGTGCTGGAGGTACGGTGCTGGAACGAGGACACAGAGGCGGACGAGTCCGCGCCGGAGGCTTTCCGCAAGTCCACACTGCTGGCGCGGCATATTTCCTTCCTGAAGGACTTCTTCCGCGCCTACAAGGACTTCTCCGACCCGCAGCTGGACACCATTGAGATCATGCTGTCCGCGCTGTATAAAAAATGGGGCATCTCTGAGGAAACAGACTTCCGCCGGCTTACGCCGGAGGACTACCCCATTCTCTCTGACCTGTATGCGCTCATCAATAATGAACTGGTGAATTACAGGAACGGCAGCCTGTACACGCGGGAGCTTTTGCAGGAGGTTCTGCTGGGGCTGCACTCCCTGTGCGTGGGTGCGGACGCGCCGTTCTTCAACGGGCACACCAACATCTCGGACGACAGGTTTCTGGTATTCGGTGTAGGCGGCGTACTGACGGCGGCCAAGAGCCTGCGGAACGCCCTGCTGTTCAATGTACTGGCGTATATGTCGGACAGGCTTCTGACGGCGGGCAACACGGTGGCGGCATTGGATGAGCTGTACCTGTGGCTGTCCAGCCCCATCGCCATCGAGTACATCCGCAACTGCCTGAAACGTGTCCGCAAGCGGGACTCCGCTCTGATAATGGCGTCGCAGAACTTGGAGGACTTCGACCAGGAGGGCGTGCGGGAGATGACAAAACCGCTGTTCGCTATCCCGCCCCACCAGTTCCTGTTCAATCCTGGTTCCATTGGCAGGCGGTTCTACATGGATATGCTGCAGCTGGACGAGGCGGAGTTCGAGCTCATCCAGCACGCACGGCGCGGCGAATGCCTGTTCAAGTGCGGCGCGGAGAGGTATCATCTGAAAGTCATAGCACCAGATCATAAGGCGGTATTGTTCGGAACGGCAGGTGGAAAGTGATGGCCGCGCCCGTATTGGCACGAGTAGCGGCTGCCTTGTTGACAAATGAGGATGGCCGAAAGACCATCGGTTGGGTGTTGGCGTTGCTCTTGTCGCCGTTGATCCTGCTGGCGGCGTTCCTGTGCTGCTTCGGTGACGGAGCGTCCCAGCACAACAACACCGTGGTATCCGCGGCGTTCTACGGCGCAGAGTTTTCGGACAAAGTCCCCAAAGAATACCGCACACATATCACCGAGATGCAGGAGGCATTCTCCCTTCTGGATTCGGCCACCGTCTATGTCAATCAGAAAGCCGAGGAAGGCAGCCTTGACCCCGTACAGGTCAAGGCTGTTTTCTTTGCCCTCTGCTTCGGCGACAACGCGCCGACCCGCGCTGCCGCAGACCGCTTTGTGGACTGCTTCTACAAAACGGAAACGCGGACGCGTATGGTAACGGTGACGCAGGAGGACGGCATGGAGGAACTGGTGGAGGAGACATACGAGGTGGCCGTGCCCCTGCCGATGGAGGAGGTCTATGAAAAACTCACCACATGGCGTGGCCGCGTGGTGACAGACGCGGAGCGCAGCAACGCCGTGGACATCTACGCCATGGTCATGGGCAGTATGGGCGGCGATACCTTCAACGGCGATTATGAGTCGGGCGGCAGCGCACCGATCGAGCTGGATGTCTCCATGCTCACCGATCCGACTACGAAGAACGCCGCCGACCTTGTGACCTACGTCACCAATGCGTGGAACTCCGGGTGGGGCTATGTGTGGGGAACCTATGGACAAGTTCTGACGCCGGAGCTGCTGCAATACAAGCTGACGCAGTATCCGGATGGCGTAGGAGAATATGCCGCGTACATCCGAGCTAACTGGCTGGGCAGACACACTGCCGACTGTGTAGGACTCATCAAGGGCTACGGCTGGCTGTCCACCGACACCATGACCATCGACTACGGCACACATGGGATGCCGGACATCGGAGCCAACGAGATGTTCTACAACGCCACACGGCGCGGCGGCATTGAAACTATGCCGGACACGCCGGGACTGGCGGTGTGGAAGGCCGGACACATCGGTGTATATATCGGCAATGGTGAAGTGATAGAAGCCATGGGAACCAAGTACGGCGTGGTCAAGACACAGCTCCAAGGCCGCGGCTGGACGCACTGGCTGGAGGTGCCGGGGATCGAGTATGAATGAGGGCAATTTGTAAAAGCTGATTGCTATTCTCAGGTGTATCGGCTATAATAATGGCAGAACAGGTTAAAGGAGGTGCCACCGCTATGAGTACGCTGTCGCTCAGTGAGGTCAAAGCCGTCGTGAAGGAATTGCTGAAACGCTACCACGCGGAATATGCGCTGTTGTTCGGATCGTATGCCCGTGGTGACGCCACACCCGATTCTGATATCGACATCATTATCGTGGGCGGAAAAGACTTTGTGCCCCGTAACATTTTCGCACTGGCCGAGGACTTGCGTGAAATGACTGGGCGGAATGCCGATGTGTTTGAGATGCGGGAGGTCAATACGGGAACGCCTTTTTATGAGTCCGTAATGAAGGAGGGTATCCGTATCGCATGAAGAAGACAGATACTGAACGGTTGAAGAAGATTGTTTCCCTGTGGGATGCACTGAGCAGCGAGATCGAACGGCGGGGCATCACACGAGAGATGTTGTTGACTGAGCAGTTTTCTCAATGGGCAGTAACCACGCCGGTCTATAACATCGGTGAACAGGTCTATCAGCTTTCGCCAGAGTTCAAAAAGGAACATCCAGACATTCCGTGGAGCGTTGTCTCCGGGCTGCGGCATCGGTTGGTGCATGATTATGACGGTATCAACTGGTCACTGATCGCAGACGTCATCTTCGATGACATGGATCCCTTCGTAGAACAAGTCAAAAGCATACTATCAGAGTAAATGAGGACAACGAAAAGCGCAGGCGAAGGCCTGCGCTTTTTCTGTGCCCAGCAAGGAGGAAACGACATGGCGTATGTAAAAGAACACCCACCGTCAGAGGTCTATCACCTGACGAAGAAAGAAAACCTGAACAGCATTCTGGAGGACGGCATGATCCGCCGTTTCAGTGATACGGAATGCTGGTTCTGTGTCGACCTGCAAAAGATGAAAGCGTACATGGAGCAGACGGTCATGTGCGAGGGCAAACCCTACTATAACGTGACAGGTCAACTTTGCCGTTATCCCAAATTTGTGCCGGAGGACTATGTCCTTCTCAAGCTCATACCCTGCCGACAGAAGGACAACTGGTATCGCTGGGAGCAGGAAATACCTGCGGGAAGCCCTGCGGCGCTGGTCAGGGCAGCGCGTGAATTCTCCGCGCTGAAGATCGGCTACCGCGGCGACCTCGCATTTCACAACGCGGAGGCCATCGACGTGCCGCGGTTTCTTGCGGAAGGGGTCACACAGGGTGAGCCGGTGCAGACCAGCACAGAGTTGTGGAAAGCCCTCTCCCAGCGCATCGAGGATGAGATGGCCGATTATATGCGCCGTCTGGATCTGCGTACCCGCGACGAGCTGATACAAACGGCAGACGAGATCGACGCCGTGATGACCTGCGACTGTGAGCTGCGACTGCTGGGAGAATGTCTCCCACGCGAGGAGTTGGTCTTCCTGCTGGAGCAGGACAAGCCGCTGGAGCAGATGAGCAGGGCATGGATGGCGCATCGGAACGTAGATGTAGGTGAGACATTCCAGAGTCTGCTCACCGGCCTGTATGCAGAACAGCAGCACGATATGGACATGAAAATGTAAGGAGGCACAGCATGGGAGAAACCAATATCACCATCAATTTTGACGCGGCCAAGCTGGACGCACTGGAGTTTGTCCTCCGCAAGCAGCGGTCATCCGTGCAGCGGCGCATGGTGGAAATGCTCCAGCAGCTCTACGAGTCGGAAGTCCCGGAAGCGGTGCGGGAGTATGTGGACAGCAAGGCGACACCTGTCGCAAGGCCCAAGCGACCGGTACGGGCAGCAAAGGCAGCAAATGAGCAGGCAGCGGCTATGCAGCAGGAGGAATAACCATGGCACAGCATGAAGAAATCATCGTATGGCTCGACCGCAGGTGGAAGGAAGCCATTGAACATCATCTGAAGGATGAGACCTTACAGGAGCATCTGGAGAATGTGCTGGATGAACTGTGCAACCAACTTCCAGAGCGTGAATATGCACGTATCAGCCGAGAGATCTGGGAGGAAGATCGTATGGCACGGGAGAAAGCGGAGGCGGCACGTACCTATTCCGCATACCGCGTTGTAGAGGGCGGCGAGGAACATTACTTCCGCATGACGCCCGGCGAGGAGCTGCTGGATGCCGCAAGGACGCTCCGCAAATACCTCAAGGATACAGGCCACAGCACCGGCAAATTTATCTCTCTGTATTTGCAAGCGCAGCCTATCACGCCGGAGGAGTATCAGAACCTGATGCGTCTCCGCATGGAGAACACCGGAAAAGTTACCGGCGTGTTCGATTTGGATTTTGACAAGCGGGAGTTCTCCGCAGTCCACATCATGGACGGTTGGACAACGTGGGCGATGCGTGACGTATCTACAGCTGCCTACCGCGCAGTGCAGAAGCAATATGCGTCCGAGGACGGGATGTGGCGGAAGCTGCTGGATCACCTGAACGGGAAGGAGCTCACATCGGCGGGGCATCTCACCGCGCAGAATTTTTCGTTCAGCGATGAGATCATGATAGAGAACGGTAAGCTGAATTTCTATGTGCAGGCTGACTTCGATGTGGATGCCGCCTTCGGCACCTTCGTGTGTACAGATGAGAACGATGACTGGCTGAATATCTACGCCAACTACGATTTAGAGCGGGACGCTGTATGCGATACGTTGGAGCTGAATCTCTGCAAGGGGGATGGTTCAGAGGAGAACTGGAGCTATCATCTGAACGCCGCCGAGCAGGAGGTGCTGGCGCGGAAGATGGAGGCGTTCTGCCAGCAGCAAAACGGCATGAGCCTGCACGATTTCGCCCGGCAGCTTCAAGCGGAGCCGAGGCCGTCTCCGCAGATACAGATGTAGCCCCGTGTTTGCCCCTGTGGGCCGGTTTGTGGCCTCGCAGGAACGCGGGAGGGTAAGGATAGCGGCCCCGGAGATTTGGAACGTTTTTGCCCGCTTTTCGGTGCGCCGAAAGCGGAGCAGGAGAAAGGCATTGGCGCTTTTCTGCGCCAATGCCGGTCACGGCAGCCCGCAGTGCGGACTGCCACGAGGGTTTGCGGCATTTTGCGATTGGCGCTGATTATCGAATTCCAAATGTGCTTTGGCGCTATTCTTTGTAAAAATGCCCGTCAGCCCCGTGTTTACAAGGCTTTCGGGACGCGCAGGAAGGAGGTGTGACTCAATGGATAAAAATGGGAAAAGCCGGCACTCTGTTTGGCTGTCAGACGACGTGTGGCGGGAGGTGGATGCGCTCTATAAGCTGGATAATTGCCCCACCCGCAACGAGTTCGTGGAGAAGGCTCTGCGGCAGTATTGCGGTCGCTTACACGCCGAGAGGACGGGCGCATATCTGCCTCGCGCACTGCAAGAGGTGCTGGAGGGTACGCTGGGCGTGTTCGGTGACCGGCTGGGCAGGCTGCTGTTCAAGCTGGTGGTAGAGCACAACATGACCAACCATCTGCTGGGCGGCGATGTGGACATGACACGCGATGAGTACAGCAAGATGCGCGGCAGCAGTGTTCGTGAGGTAGCGGCAACTCACGGCAATATCTCCTTCAAGGACGTGCTGCTGTTCCATCAGGAGGAGTAACGCATGGCGCGGCTGATACAAAAAAGCGGCTACATCAAGAATGGCAAAGCGTCTGGGTATATGGAGTATGTCGCCACGCGGGACGGTGTGGAGATCATCCAAAGCACCGAGCCTGCGACCAAGAAGCAGAAACAGTTCATCAAAAGACTGCTGAAGGACTTCCCGGACGCAAAGGAGCTTTTCGAGTACAGCGATTACCTTCAGGTGCCCAATCGCGGTACAGCATCCGCATTTATCGCCGTGGCGCTGGATACACATCTGCACGAAGTGGAATCCGAGAGCGGCTATATGTCCTATATCGCCCAGCGTCCCCGTGCCGAAAAGCACGGCGGCCATGGCCTGTTCAGCGAGGTGGACACCACCGACCTCAAGGCGGCGAAGGCCGAGCTGGACGCTCACGACGGAAAAGTGTGGACGTTTATTTTCTCCCTGCGTCGTGAGGACGCGGAGCGACTTGGGTACAACAAAGCTGCCGCATGGCAGAATCTGCTGAAGCAGGAGAGCGCCGCTATTGCGGAGGCCATGCGTATTCGGACGGATGATTTTCGCTGGTACGCAGCGTACCACGATGAGGGGCACCATCCTCATGTCCACATGATGGTGTGGTCGGCGGAACCGAAGAAAGGGTATCTCACGCGGGAGGGTATCGCAGTCATGCGCTCCAAGATGACGAACGCGATCTTCCATGAGGAGATGAAAGAACTCTACATTAAGAAGGATGCTGCCTACAAGGAGAGCATCCAGACCGCAAAAGAGTCACTGCTGCTATATATCAGGATGCTGGAGAACAGCGAGTCAGCTGACCCCGTGATAGAGCAAAAGCTGTGTGACCTGTCCCACGCATTGGAGCAGGTCGATGGAAAACACGTCTATGGCTATCTTCCCAAAGAGGTCAAGGCGCAGGTGGACGAGATCGTGGAGCGGCTGGCACAGCTCCCGGAGGTGGCGGCTTGCTATGACCAGTGGTGGCGGCTGAAGGATGAGATCACCGGTTACTACGGACGGAACACGCCGCCCCATCAGCCGCTGGTACAGCAAAAAGAGTTCCGCACCATCAAGAATATGATCATTCAGCAGGCGGAAACATTTCGGCAGCCTGTGTCGGAGCAAGTGCCTGTTGAGACAGAACCTAATGAGCAGCAAGTGCCGCCCTCAACCGAATCGCCTGTGGCTATGCCGCAGCCGCAGACGGTCACGTCGCAGATCAAAATAGAGGGCGGCGCGGTCATTCAACTGCTCCACCACATGAGCCGTGTGTTCCGCGGCAATATGCCGGTCATCCCGCCTGCGCTGCGTATCGACTCCAAGCGCCGCAGGCGGTTGCAGGAGAAGCGTATGGCCATGGGACACAAACGGGATGACCATGAGGAAGCACAGCTCTACCATGTCAACGACAACACCATGCGATAATGCAAGGAGGGAAAATGCATGGGCAAATTTGTATATTTCACATCCGCGGAAAAACGGCAGGCCAACGAGGTTGACCTGCCGTCTTTTCTGTTGGATCGAGGCGAGAAACTCATTATGGCCGGACGGGATTACCGGCTGGCCAGCGACCACAGCATCACCGTGCGCGGGCCGATGTGGTATGACCATGCCGCACGGAAGGGCGGACGCGCCATCAGCTTCGTGCAGCAATTCTACGACAAGACCTATCCCGAAGCGGTGGCCATGCTGCTGGGGCGGGACGGTCAGGGCATCATCCCCATCGTCAAGAAGGAGCCGGAGTCGAGAGAGCCGAAGCCCTTCGCGCTGCCGGAGGCCTATCTCAATATGCGGCGACTCTACGCCTACCTGACCACCCACCGGCGCATTGACCGGGATGTAGTCACGGCGTTCGTGCGGGAGAAACTGCTCTACGAGGACGCCGTACACCACAACTGTGTGTTCGTGGGCGTGGACGAAAACGGAGAAGCCAGACACGCCCATCTTCGCAGCACCAACAGTCAGGGCAAGGTGTTCCGCATCAATGTGGAGGGCAGCGAGGCGAAGCATAGCTTCCACAAGGATGGGACGGACTGTTCCCTCTATGTCTTTGAAGCACCCATCGACCTGCTGTCCCACATCACGCTCTATCCGGCAGGTTGGCTGGAACACAGCTATGTGGCCTGCTGCGGCACATCCATCCAGCCGGTGCTGGAGCGGCTGCGGCAGAATCCAAAGTTGAATATGGTCTATCTCTGCCTCGACAACGATGAGGCGGGCGAGGATGCCTGTGAAAACATGATGGAGGTGCTGGAGGAGATGGATGTGGACGTGGAGCGTCTGCGTCCGCAGGGAAAGGACTGGAACGATGACTTGCGGGCGAAACGAGGCGGCCATGGATAACCTCTGGATACTCTTTGCGGCGGCAGGCGTCATGGTATCCGTCATCGGCGGGCTGTCGCTGCTGGGCGACCACTACACGCTGAACAACATCAAGTCCAAGACTGTGGGCGATGGGCAGCACGGCACGGCGCGGTGGGCAACCGATACGGAGATCCGCAAGACCTATGCCCTCGTTCCCTTCCAAGTGTCGGACTGGCGTGTGGGCAAGAACCTGCCTGATGTGCAGGGATTGGTGCTGGGCAGCACCAGCGGCAAGAATGGCATCACTGCATTGGTGGACAAGGACGATGTGCATTGTCTCATGATCGGCGCATCCGGCGTGGGTAAGACAGCGTACTTTTTGTACCCAAACTTGGAATATGCCTGCGCCAGCGGTATGAGTTTTTTTGCTACGGACACAAAGGGTGACCTCGCCCGCAACTACGGCGCAGTGGCGGAGAAATACTATGGCTATCATGTTTCTGTAGTGGATCTGCGCAATCCCACGCGCTCGGATGGCTACAATCTCATGACGCTTATCAACCGCTATATGGATACCTCATTTCATGAACATAGCATTGAAGCGTATGGCAAAGCGGAGAATTTGGCAAGTATTCTGGCTCACAGTATTATCGCGCCCAAAGGCGATGAGGACCGTGGTCAGAACGATTATTTCTACAAAGCGGCGGAAGGTGTAGTGGCCTCAGTGATTCTGCTGCTGGCGGAATTCCTGTCGCCAGATAGTAAGCACCCAACGGAGCGACGTCACCTCGTATCGGTGTTCATTCTGATTCAACAGCTTTTGGCACCCTCTGGCGTGCGAGGAAAAACCTATTTTAAACAACTGATGGATATGCTGCCGCCCCACCACAGAGCGCGAAATCTGGCATCGTCCGCCTTGGAATCATCTGATCAGGCAACGGCTTCCGCTATGTCCACCGCGTTGGCACAAATGAATACATTTATGGATATCGCACTGGAGCAGGTGATCTGTTTTGACAGCAATATAGATGCGGAAAAATTCGCAAAAGAAAAGACGGCCATATTCCTGGTTTTGCCAGAGGAAGATAGGACTAAGAATTTTATGGCAGGTCTTATGGTACAAAATTTATCCAAAGAACTGTTTGAGTTGGCCGAAAAAGGAAAGGGGCGCTTGCCCAACCGCGTTGTTTTCTTCTGTGATGAGTTCGGAACTATGCCCGCCTTTGACGTGGAGGCGCTGTTCAGCGCGGGTCGCTCCCGCGGTATCACACTGGTACCCATCATCCAATCGCTGGCGCAGTTGGAGAAGAATTACGGCAGAGAAGGCGCAGAAATATTGACTGACAACTGTCAGGATACCATCTTCGGCGGCTTTGCGCCCAACAGTCAGACGGCGGAGCAGCTCTCCAAATCGCTGGGCAGCCGCACGGTACTCAGCGGCTCTGTCAGTAAGGGGAAGAACGATCCCAGCCAGAGCTTGCAGATGATAGAGCGTCCACTGATGACGCCGGACGAGTTGAAATCCATTCCCAAGGGCAGCTTTGTGGTGATGAAAACGGGAACACATCCCATGCAGACGAAGCTGCGGCTGTTTCTCGACTGGGGCATTACCTTTGGTGAGCCGTATGCAACCCCGGAACACGCGGCGCGGCCTGTGGCCTACGCCAGCCGTCAGGAATTGTTCCTCAGTATCAGCAAAAGATATAGCAGCAGCGACCAGCCCGCACAGGCGCAGCAGGCATCGGCCACACAGAGAAAAGCGCCTCGCTCGGCCATGGGACTCTACAGCGAGGACACAAGGCCATGAGCTACTTTGGAAGCATCTATGCAGACCAGGACTTGTCTCACCGAGCAAGGACAGTCTATATGTACCTCAAGGATCGGTCTGACGCGGGGAATACCTGTTGGCCCAGCGTCCGCAGGATCGCGGAGGACTTGAAGCTGTCCCGCCGCACGGTGCAGAGGGCCTTGTCAGACTTGGAGCGACATGGATTTCTGGAGCGCACCCATCGCCGCCGTCCCAACGGCAGTCTGACCAGCAACCTGTACCGCGTCAAGTGAGCAGGAAAAGAGCGCACCTCCCGCCAAGGGGGAGGTGCGCTCTTGAACTGTCATAAGGGTAGCGTCACCATGGCGCACCCGGAAGGACTCACTCTATCGGAGGTACTAAGACAGAGGAAAGAATGAGACAAGACTTCTTGTAGACGCAGAGTAAATGTGCTATACTCTGGCCTGTGTGTTTGTCTACAGGGAGGATAGTCATGTTCTATACCGACGAAGAAGTATCTGTAATTACTGGTCTGCTCAACGCCTACCTGGTGCGGGAACACTCCAGTGAAAAGGTCAGAGAATCATATACCAGGATCAGCGAAGGACTCCAAAGCCATGCACTGACGAGGGACGATTATGTTTGGCTGGAGAATGCGCTGTTGTTCCTCCGTCCATATTGGTGGAGCGACCGCGAGGATGGACGGATGCTGATGGATGCCCTCCTGCATACGCAGACACTGGCAAGACGGGTGCAATGAAATTGATCCTATGACGCGATAAACCCCTGCCGTGTGCTATACTGTCGGCATCGAGCCAAGGAGGTGTCTGAGATGGCGTTCCAATACCATGTCCGCGAAATGACGGTGGAAACAAGTGCAGAGGATTTCGTGACGCACTTTGTCCATGTGGAGAAGTTCCTGCCCTTCTGCCAGCAGTGCAGCAGCTACAATACCCGCTGGACGTGCCCGCCTTTCGATTTTGACCCCATGACCATTTGGCAGAGCTACAGGGGACTACGGCTGTATGCCCGCATCTTACAGGCGGATGTGCCGGAGCAGCCGCTGGACGAGGCGGTGGCGGCACTGAAGCGGGAAAAGCGTCTGTACCGGCAAGAGCTTCAGCGGTGGGAGCGGGAAACGCCGGGGAGCCAGATGCTGCTGGCGGGCACCTGCGACCAGTGCGAGACGTGCGAAAAGGTACAGGGACATCCCTGCGGCAGGCCGGGGCTGCTGCGCTACTCCATCGAGGCGCTGGGCGGCGATGTGGAGGGCTGTTTGCAGCACTACTTCCACCTGCCCATGCTGTGGGGCAGGGATGGCAAAGCGCCGGACTACTTTGTGTTGGTGGGCGGTCTGCTCACTAAGTGACAACGAAAAATGACGGGTGTATCAGTCGATACACCCGTCATTTTTTCTCATTCTTCTTCGCGGCGTTGGCGGCGGCACGAGCCTTGTCGCGGTTCTTGCGTTGAGCGACGAGATCGGCCTTGGCCTGCCGTTTCGCTTTTCGTTCCTGCAAGAGCTGCACCTCCTGCCGCTGGTACTCCTGCTCGTAGCGGGGATAGTGATGCTCCCGCGGCGGCTTGTACTGTGAAGGCAGCTCTGCGGCCTTCAGCGCCGCAGACCAGTTACCGAAGCGCTGGGCGATGTACGCACCACCCACGACCTCGCAGGGTGCGGGCGTATGGGACACATCGACGCACTGACGTACATAGGCGATGAGGTCGGCGTCGCTGGAGGTTTCATATTCTATCGCAAAAGCCTCGTCCTGCGCTTGCAGGGCCTCGATGGTGCGCTTGACGATCTGCTGGTGCAGTAGGTTATCTCCGTTGACCTGTGGCATTTTTATGTCCCTCCTGGGCATAATAAACTCAGCCAGATGGAGTGACATCCTTCGTAAATCATCATCATTCAGGAAAGCATTTTTCGCCACCGGCTATGGTAAAACCATAGCATTTGCGGCACGGGAAGTCAAGTATGGCATCAATGCCCGGACGAAAACAGTCATTGGCTGTCAAAATGGGCGGTTTATCCGCTGAGCTTTCCCCCAAGGATGGACGATACGAAGGGTGTTCGCCGTCAAAAATCGCGTCAGGAGGAGTACGAAATGCCACGCAGAGGGGAGAACATCTATAAGCGCGGAGATGGCCGCTGGGAGGGCCGCTATATCCGAGCTCGGACGCCGGAGGGACGGGCGCAGTACGGCTACGTCTACGCCGCCACCTACAGCGTCTGTCGGGAAAAACGGCGGCAGCGTCTGCGGGAGCTGCCCCGCGAGATCACGCCAAGCAATAATATGACGCTGCCGGAAGCCGTGGACCTGTTTTTCGCGGAGCGAGGGCGAAAGCTGAAGGAATCTACCGCCAGCCGGTATCGGTATGTGGTGCGGCAGTATATCCAGCCGCAGCTGGGCGCTGCGCCGCTGTATGCGCTGACGGAGCAGCGGGTAGCGGATTTTTACCGGAAGCTCCAGGAGCAGGGCCTGTCGGCCAAAAGTACACGGGATGTTGGCGTACTGCTGCGAGCCATTCTGCGGATGGCGGCCAAGCGGGGGTGCTTCTGCACGGGCCTGAACGCAGAACTGCCGGTATACAAGAAGCGGCAGGTGGAGATATTCACCGAGCCGGAGATCCTGCGGCTGGCGCATCATATCGTAAACGAGCCTGACCTGACCGGCCTTGGTGTTCTGTTGACGCTGAACAGCGGCCTTCGTCTGGGAGAGTTGTGTGCGCTGCGATGGTCGGATATCGACCTCCATGCGGGCTTTCTGCGGGTGGAGCGGGAGGTACAGCGGATCTATGAGAAAGGCTGCACAAGACTCATTGTGCAGCCGCCCAAGAGCGAATCGTCGCTGCGGAGAATACCGCTGCCAACTGATATCCTGTCCCTGCTGGCAGCGCACAGACCCGAGAACGCGGGCAGTTTCTGCCTGCTGACAAGCTCCGGCGATCCGCTGGAACCGCGTACTATGCAGAACCGATATAGGTCGCTGTTGAAACGAGCGGGCGTCCCGTATCGAAATTTCCATGCCCTGCGGCACACCTACGCCACACGCTGCATCGAGCAGAATGTGGATGTCAAAAGCGTCAGCGAGATGCTGGGCCACAGCGACGTGCGGATCACGCTGCAAACCTATGTCCATGTCTCCCTGCGGCATAAGCAGCAGGCGGTGCAGAGCATCTGTTTTCTTCCCATTTGCGGCGGGGACTTTGCGCCGTCAGAAATTCCGTCAGGCAAAGAAAAAGCCGCTGTGCGGCAAGGCGCAGCGGCGCAGGTTTCCTAAATGATGATGATTTACGAAAAAGTTACGCCGTCCGCGCAACAGAATACCCAAAAAACGGCAGATGTGCAATCCGCGCACCTGCCGCTTTTCGATCGCGTGACAAATTTCATAGGATATGCTATACTATCCCCATCACCACCAAGGAGGACGTATCATGCGTATCAACTGGTTCAAGGACGAAAATCACCTGGTCTATATCAACGGCGCGACACAGCTGGCAGAGCTGGAACGGACGCTGCACTTCCCCGGACTGGAGGAAGCGGCCAACGAGCTGCGGCAGCACCCCACAGCGGAGGGCTTTACCATCAAGGGGCCCAAGCGCACCAGTGGACGGCTGTTCGTGCCTGATCTGACCTTCGGCGAGCACATCGAGATGGGCGAAAACATCTTCTTCTATATGGGTGAGATGCAGGAGTGCTACGTCATCTACTGGCCGGACGCACCGGTGGCAAAGTGAGGCGGCATCGCACATGACTTTCCTGCAAAAGCATCACGGGCAGATGTCCGATTCCATGCTGACAGCCTTTTTCATCATCCTATCCGGCGGCTTGCAGGACGCCTATACCTACTGCTGCCGGGGCAAGGTGTTTGCCAACGCCCAGACTGGCAATATCGTGCTGCTGAGTACGCATCTATTCGAGGGAGACTGGGGACAGTCGCTGCGCTACTTAGTCCCCGTGCTGGCGTTCCTGCTGGGTATCTACATCGCGGAGTGCGTTCACCGGCACTTCAAGCGGATGGAGAAGGTACACTGGCGGCAGCTTATCATTCTGGCGGAGATCGTGCTGCTGGCGGCGGTGGGCTTCCTGCCGGAAACGCTGAACACCACCGCCAACGCCGTGGTGTCCTTCGTGTGCGCCATGCAGGTGCAGACCTTCCGCAAGGTGCGGGGCCACGCCTACGCCAGCACCATGTGCATTGGCAATATGCGCAGCGGAACGGAGGCGCTGTGCGCCTACTTCCATACGGGGGATAAGGAAATACTCCACAAGGCGCTGACGTATTTCGGCGTGGTGCTGCTGTTCGCGCTGGGCGCGGGTATCGGCAGCATAGCCACCCTCCACTGGGGCGCGGGGGCGATCTGGCTGTCCTGCGGGCTGCTGACCGTCAGTTTTCTCATTATGTTCATCCACGACGAGGAACAGAAGCTGAACGAATAAAAACAACACCGGCGGCGTTACCCACACGCTGCCGGTGCTGCTTTGAGGTGGTGTTCCTCATGGAAAAGAAAAGTAAAAGTATGGTTGGCTGAACCATGGCCTTATCATAGCAGGTCGAAAAAGATTTGTGAAGCGCATCTTTGTTCTTGAAAACATGAGGACTTGTATAGTATAATGCTCCTTGAAATGAGGTGCGCCATGAGTATTTCCAAATATCAGGTCTTTCTGAAAACTGTTTCTTGCGGCAGCTTCTCCAAGGCGGCGGAGGCCATGAACTTCACCCAGTCCGGCATCAGCCACGCCATCAACTCGCTGGAAAACGAGCTGGGCGTGAAGCTGTTGAGCCGCAACCGCGGCGGCGTGGTGCTGACGGCGGACGGACGGGCAGTGCTGCCCAAGATCGAAAAGCTGTGCGCCGCCCACCATTCTCTCATGCAGACGGTGGAGGGGCTGAAGGACATGGACAGCGGCTTGGTGAAGATCGCCACCTTCTCCAGCGTATCTGCCCAGTGGCTGCCCCGCATCCTCAAGAGCTTCGGGAAGGTATATCCTAACATCGAGTTTGAAGTAGTTACCGGCGACTTCTACGATCAGATCGAGGGCTGGATCGTCAACGGAACAGTGGACTGCGGCTTTCTGCGGCTGCCGTCGGTGAAGCGCTTGCAGACCTATGCTCTGCACCGTGATGAATTGCAGGTCATCGTCCCCTGCGACCACCCCTACGCCGACCGCGACCCGTTCCCTGTGTCGGCGCTGGCGGAGGAGCCCTTCATTCAACTGGAGGAGGGCGACGACTACGAGATCATGGCGGCCTTTGACGAGATGGGCATCCGCCCCAACGTGAAGTACATCGCCCGGGAGGACAGGACTATCTTGGCTATGGTGTCGGAGGGCCTGGGCATCAGCCTGCTGCCGGAGCTGATGGTGCGCCACAGCCCCACGCCTATCAAGGTCTGCCATGCGCCGCTGCACTTCTACCGCACCATCGGCATCGGCGTCAAGGACAAGAAAGCGCTGTCCAACTCCACACGGCTGTTCGTGGACTATGTGCGGACGTGGGTGGCGGAAAACGGGAATACATAAACGTTCAACTTTCGCTAAAAAAGCATGAGAACACGTCATGTAATACAGACAAGAACGCAGTTCCCATACGGCTTTGCGGGAACGAACAAACGACGCCGCAAAAATGTATCCTTCTGCGAAACAAATACCCTCTTGCAAAACGGCGGGGTGTTCATCATAATAGCACCCGTAGCCCCCGAAAAGTGAATAGGCTTACCGGTCTGAAACGCTGCGGCGTTTCGGTGAAAGTTGGAATGTGGGTCAAAGTCCCCGCGAACAGGTCACTGTGAGGCTCCTCTGAGGCAGGAGATAAGTCAGGTCGCGCCGGTAAGCGTCACAATGCACACGCCTGAAACCGAGCTGCATGAACGGGGGCTTCGCGCCCGTTTACACGAGAGAAGCGTCGGCATTTGCCGGCGCTTTTTGCATGAAGTCAGGGCACCTATGGGGGGGACGGAAAGGTGCTTGAAAAATGGGAGAACGCAGGAAATATGTCCGCAGGGACACCACGGTGGGACGGCTGTCCGCCATCTTTTTAGAGGATATGGCGGGGAGCGTAAAGCCGTCTACGCTGGCGTGCTACCGCCGCAATATCCAATGCCACATCCTGCCGGCGCTGGGCGAGTGCGTGGCAGCGGAACTGACGGCGGCGGAGATCAACGACTACATCCAGCAGTTACAGGAGGACTATTCGCCCAAGCTGGTGCGAGAAATCGGTGGCCTTCTGCTGCGGATCGTAGGTATGGCCGGTGTGGGCTACGGCGAGGATGTGACGCTGCCGAAGGTGCGGCAGAAGGCCGTGGAGGTGTTCACCGAGCCGGAACTGAAGCAGATGGGACAGGTCATCCTGCGCCGCCCGGACAGGACGGGACTGGGGGTGCTGCTGACAGCCTACACCGGATTGCGGCTGGGAGAGCTGTGCGGTCTGCAATGGCAGGATGTGGACATCGGCGCGGGACTGCTGCACATCCAGCGGACGGTGGAGCGCATCGCGCAGATAGGTGGCGGGACGTGCCTGACGGTGCAGCCACCGAAAACGGAAAATTCCGAACGCTGGATACCCATTCCGAAAGAGATGCTGCGGATGCTGAAGCCTGAGACAAAGCAGCCGGACAGCTACCTGCTGACCGGCGGGGAGATCGTACCCGACCCGCGGGCGATGCAGTACCGCTACAAGGCGCTGTTGGAGCGCTGCGGTGTGCGGTATCGGAATTTTCATTGCCTGCGGCACAGCTACGCCACGCGGTGCGTGGAGCGCGGGGTGGACGTGAAAAGCGTCAGCGAACTGCTGGGCCACGCCGACGTCCGCACCACGCTTCGGCTATACGTCCACTCGTCTATGGACTACAAGCGCAGGGCCGTGGAGGGGATAGGCTTTCTCAAGGGAATAACGTAAAAAGGACGCCGTTCGGCGTCCTTTTTCCTATCCAAAAAATGGCACAAAAGTTTTCGCAAAGTAACATACTTTGCGAAAAAGCGCGGAACGCCTTGCGCTGCAAGGCATTCCAGATTTATGCCAGAAAAAAGTCGAAAATTAGAACTCGTTGTTGACACGGAAAAACGGCTGGTATATACTGTTATTCGGTTGAAATTGGAAAATTTTCGCAAAGTATGTTACTTTGCGAAAGAAATCGAGGCCAAAAACTGAATAAAAGGTCTTGCGAAGTCGTGTGGCTGTCACTGTAAAGACGGTATATCATTACCGTCAGGCGGCAGTTTTGAAGGAATGGGGTGATGCCCCCTGCGGACGGCGCTGTTGACGTAAGGAATGGACCAAAGCGACAGAAATGTCGTGTGGCGAATAGCAGCCATTGGAGCGAATGCTCTGAGAAGGTAGGTTCAGGTACGAGAAGGACAAACGTCCTTCGTGACGTTAGGGCAGAAGAATTGCACGATGGAGGATCAGTGTTGTACAGCGGGCGATCTCTCCCTGACGGCATAGGCGGGAGTGCGCGCTGGCGAGATTCGTCAGCGCATTTTCATTTCTGCCGGATCACCGCTGGTTTTCTTCGGAAAACCGGCGTTTTTTTGTAAGGGAGGACTATGCCATGTCACACAGAAATCCCCGCGAGAGATTTGACTACAAGAGTTGGTTTGAGCGTAATGTGGCCAAGCGTACCGTGGCGGCGCTGGAAGCGCGGGACGCGGAGTTTGCCGAAAAGCACGCGGATACGCCGCTGGCGCATTTGGCGCAATACGTCGGCAATCGTGCTGAACTGCTGCGGCACACGCCCAGTCCCTGCGAGATAGACGGCGGCACGTTTATCGAGGAGCGCTTCGGCGGTTGGGCCGCAGTATTGGAGATGGCACGTTTGCGGCCACCGGCGAAAGAGCCCAAGTTGAAAGACACCGCACGCTACAAGCGGGAAAAAGCCGTGCAGGAGCCGCTGTTCTACGAGGAATCCGAGCGCAAGAAGAAGGCGAAACGCGCCAAGGCCGCAGCCAGCCATGCGGCGCAGCAATCACGGCTGAAAGAGAAAAAGCGGCTGGAGCAGGAAAAGAAAGAGGCTCGCGATGCCGCTGCCCGCCAGCGCGAAATTGAGAAAGCGGCAGAAGCCGCCGAGCAGGAGGTGTCCTGCTGAGTTACCCTTGTCAAGCCGAGACAGTCTGAACGGAGGCTGTCAGCTTTCCATAAGGGTGGGAGGGGAAAAGCCGCCCCTCCCACCTCCTCTCTTTGTTGAACGGCAAAACCACATACAAAAGCAAATATGTTACCCGTCCCTGCGGGGCAGGTAACGGGGAAAATACGCCCCATCTGCGGGGCGAGAAACAGGAATAGGAGCAAACACACATGATCTCTTTGAGTGAAATACTGCATACCATCGCGCAGGCGCTGCTGATCCCCTGCCTCATCATCCTGCTGATCCTCATGGCCGGAGCGGTCTGGCAGATCGGCGACATCGTGGTGGAGTTTATCGCGGAGCGCCGCAAGCACAAGTGTAACGTCCCCCAACTGCTGCGCGACGTACACGCGGCGGGCGCGGACGGCCTTGCGGAGCTGATTGAAAACAGCGGCCTGCTGCGGCGGCAGAAGAAGGCCCTGCTGGAGCTGGCGGAGAGCCGGGGGCTGCCCAAGGACACCCTGACGGCGCTGGCGGAACGTCTGCTCGCCACGGAGGAGGCGCGGAACGCCCGCACCACCTCCATCACGGACATGATCGCCAAGCTGGGCCCCATGTTCGGCCTGCTGGGCACGCTGATACCCCTGGGCCCCGGCATCGTGGCGCTGGGACAGGGCGACACGGTGACGCTGTCGGAGTCCATGAACGTGGCATTCGACACCACCATCGCCGGCGTCATCAGCGCGGCGGTGGCCAGCGTCATCTCCCACATCCGCAAGCGGTGGTACAACGACGACATGGTGTCGCTGGAAACGCTGATGGAGGCAGTTTTGGAGGAGGTCACGAGCGATGTTGAAGGGTAAGTTTTCCTCCCGCCGCCGGGTGACGGAGGAGGTGGATGCCATGTCCGGGCTGGTGAACCTGTCGGACGTGATGCTGGTGTTCGCCTGCGGGCTGATGGCGGCGGTGATCCTGAACTGGAACGTGGATCTGAGCAAGACCCGCGTGGAGATCCTCCAGCGGGAGCAGATGAAGGAGCTGGACAACGCCGAGGAGCTGGAGCAGGATATCCAGTCCTCCAGCAGCTTCGAGCAGAAGGGCACGGTGTACGAAGACCCGGAGACAGGCAAATTGTATGTGGTGATGCCAAAGAGCAGTAACTAAATAGTTTTTATATAGATACGTTCAACAACGAGAGGAGACAGATCACATGAAGAAACGGACAAGCAGAGTGTCTCGGCGCATCGTGAGCCTGCTGATGAGCATGGTGCTCACGCTGACGCTGGTGACACCCGCGGCCTTTGCCACGGAGGGCGGCCTGCCCGACGGACAGACCGTGGAGAATCCCGAGAATCCCGAGAAGCCGGAAAATCCGGAGACGCCGGAGACTCCCGAGACTCCGGAAAATCCGGAAAATCCGGAAAATCCGGAGAACCCCGAGAAGCCGGAGAAACCGGAGACGCCGGAGACGCCCGAGGTTCCGGAAGAGCCGGACGGCGAGCAGGGGGATATCCCTGTGCTGCTGGCGGCAGCGCCTGTGGATGCGTGGGACGGTACGACGGCTGAGGCGTTTGCTGGAGGCACCGGCACGAAGGATAATCCCTACCAAATCAGCAACGGCGCGGAGCTGGCGTATCTGGCGCAGCAGGTGAATAGCGAGAAAATAGACTCCGAAGACACATTCATCACATTGACAAATAATATTGACCTTAATAACAAAGCTTGGACACCTATTGGTAATAGCGATAGTGTGTTCGCTGGCACGTTTGACGGCAACGGCCATACCATCAGTGGGCTGTATATTAACATCACTGGCAGTTATTCCCCCGCTAAAAAGGGCAGATTGTATCAGGGCCTGTTCGGTTGTGTTGAAGATGGCACGGTACAGAATCTTATTGTTACGGGCAGTGTAACGATCGGGAACGAAAAGAGCGTGAATGTGAGTTACATTGGCGGTATTGTAGGCATAAATGACGGCGGCAAAGTGCAGAACTGCGGCTTTTACGGCACAGTTTCGGCAAAACAGAACGTATCAAAAACCCCGAAGGACTGCACCAAAGACAATGGAGGTGTAGTAGGTAAAGGTAAAGCTGCTAAGTGCTGGTATTTCTGTACGGATATAAAGAGTGCCTCTCCTCTGGGCGCGTGCGGTGGTCCCGCTGCAAACTGCTATCAAAACGTGTCGGAGGATGTGGCTAAAGGCGACTATATAAAAGACCTCAACAGCTTTAAGGCGGTCCTGCAGATGAATGCTGCTGGCTCCGATATGTGGAAGCCCGGCGAGAAGCACCCGGAGTTTTTGCAGGAAAGTGAGAAACTGGTGGTATTGCAGCCGTTGTTTGTCGATACAACAGCTGTCGTGCAGGTCAATGAAAGCGCAGAGGGCACAGTGGTAACAGACAATACACCCATTGTACTGACCGGCGAGGATGTTTACTACCGTGTGGGCGAAAATGGAAACTGGACAAAAATCAGTAATGAACCACTTGTTTTGGGTGCAAATAAAGTCGCGACCATTTACTATGCCAGTGCAGAGGAACTCCAGAGCATAAAGTGGTACGATCCAAACGTGAATGAGTTTGTCCTTACCACCGCAGGACAACTGACCTACCTGGCACAGTTGGTCAATGGGGGAACAGACTTTGCGGGGAAAACGATCAGGCTGGGCAGCGACATTGAAATTTCTAAAACATGGGCAGCACCGATTGGAACGCAATTTAAATCGTTTAAAGGCACATTTGATGGCGAAGGTCATGTTGTCAGTGTAAAGGATAGCACAACATTCGGCGGTTTATTCGGTTATAACGACGGAACCATCCGTAATGTGATCGTGACTGGTATTGTGGATGCGTCCAGCGTGGCAGGTCCCAATGTCGGAGGCATTGCGGGTACGAGCCGCAAGACGATTCAAAACTGTGGCTTCTATGGGAAGTTTGAGAATATTGAAGGGAAGACACTCTGTGGTGTAGCAAATGCTTCCAGCGGAGTAGAAAACTGCTGGTTTTGCAATACCGGAGAAGGCAGTGTTGATGTAGCAGGGAATCAGTATAACAAACCCAAGAACTCCTATGTCAATAAGGGTGAAAGCGCCCAATTAGGTGGTGAGCTGGTTTCCGAGAACTTCGCCGCTGTGGTGGCGGAAAAGCTTAACGATGCGCTGGCTGACAGTTGGTTCCCGTGGGTGACACGGGAGGGGTGTGACTACCCTGTTATGCTGATCGAGGGAAAACTGGTCAACGTGACAAGCTATGACGGCGCGGATGATACGATAGTGACGATCGGCGACAGTGGCACGACAAGTGCGGCCGTTACGGATAATACGGTTACCCTGAAATTGGCAGACAGCTACACAGGAGAGACTGTTTACATCATCAGTGATCCCGCGGAAGAGGTCGTGTTCGATGGTGAGAACGCGACACCGCACCTAACAAACGCGAGCAGAACATGCGTTTATACGCTTCCTGACGGTCAGCGCTTTGTCAAGCTGTACTACGGTACGGCGGACAAGCTTAATGCGGATGATTCATGGTATGATACAAACGCAGACAAGATGACGATCATGAGTGCGAAGCAGCTGCGGACGTTTGCCGGTATGGTCAATGCGGGGACCGACTTCGCGGGGAAGACGATCATGCTGGGGGCGGATATTGTGCTGCCCGGCGAGTGGACACCCATCGGTACGGCGGAGCATCCATTCAAGGGAACGTTTGATGGCTGCATAGAAATTAGCGATAATAACTACAAGTATTATGCGGTTTCTGGCGCGGAAGTCAATGCAGCCGGTCCCAATGCCGGTTTGTTCGGCGTAGTGGACGGCGGTAAGGTGCAGAATTTGACGGTGGCTGGTTCGGTCTCCTCCGAGGCGAAGGATGCCCACGTCGGAGGTATCGTAGGCTGGCTGAAAGCCGGTACAGTGGAAACGTGCGTATTCATTGGAAGCGTGGAAGCTGCCGGAGAAAATGCTGTACGCGGCGGCCTTGTGGGTAAGGCTGAATCCACGGACTCAGTTTCTGACGGCTATTGCTATAGTGCGGAAGATGTAAAGCCGGTAGGCGATGGTGCATATACAAAATGCTTCTACCTGGCAGCAAAGTCCACCAGAGGTGCGGCGAACGATAACGGCGCCCGCACGGAGCAGGAATTCAGCATCGGACGGGTAGCGTGGGAACTGCTCGGCGAAAACGAGCAGTTTAAGAACACTGCGCCCAAACCGCATTGGGCACAGGAGAACGGAATGCCTGCTATAGAATCGTATGTATCCCTCTATTACCTTTATGAAGTGGAGCTGGTCAAACGTTCCGGACCGGAAGGACTGTCCGTTATCATGCAGGCGAATGAAGCAAATGCACTGCTTGAAGGGGATACGCAAAGGGTGTACGTTGCGGCAGCAAACGAGATCACGATCGACAGTGATGGCATCGGTGATAACTATACTGTTACATACTCGCCCAAGGACCCGCGCAAGGAAATCAACAAAAATAATGGGCAGTTTGTTGTTCCCAACAACACGTTTTACTATACTATCAGCGCAAACACGAATGAGGATATTGGTTGGTACATAGGCAACGAGGGCGCTTCGGCGTATACACTTGAAACCACGGCGCAGTTGTTCGGCTTTGCCGCGCTGGTGAACGGCACGGCAAAGAGGGCGGATGGCACACTGGTCAATTCTGTGAATTTCAGTGGCAAGACCATCTATTTGGCTAATGACGTCGATGTTTCCGGCTATGAGTGGATAGCCATCGGCTATTCCGATGGCTATACCCCTACGGCATTTGCGGGGACCTTTGACGGTAAAGGCCACACGGTCACGCTGACACTGGATACCATAGGCCAAAGCTATGTGGGTTTCTTCGGCTATGTTACCGGTACGGTGAAGAACCTGACCGTGGATGGCAGCGTGAAAGCTGATAGTACTGGTAGCAACGGCATTGGTCATGCCGCCGGTGTCGTGGCATATCTTGCCGGCGGCACGGTCGAAATGTGCGTCAACAAGGCAGGTGTGACCACTAACGTATGCCGCTACACGGCTGGTATTGTTGGTAGCAGCGAGAAAGGCGTGATTATAAAGTGCCGCAACACAGGTGCGATTAACAGTACATTTGAATCTGAGGGAGGCCATGCTGCTGGTATTGCAAATATTGCGGCGTCTGTTACTCAATGCTGGAACGAAGGGAACATTGAATTGAAGACCGTGGAAGGCAAAAGTGCCAACTCCAGAGTGGCAGGTGTTGCCACCGGAGCACCGGTTCTCAATTCCGCCAACTTTGGCAAAGTCTCCGGCCCAACATGGGCTGAAACTGGCGTATCCATTGGAGGTGTGGGAACTACCGCTGTCTCCAACAGCTACAACCTCGGCACGGTGACCGGCGCAGAGGGAATGACCCACAACATCAGCAGCGGCACGGTGGTCAACAGCTACTATGCTGATATTGCCGGGAAAACCGGTATCTACGTCAAGGACAGTGCTGGTATCACTGACGCCGACAAGTCTCAAAGTATCACAATAACCGAAGTCGATGGGAAAAAGGCCTATAAAGTCGGCAATGTTGAGCTGGTGGATGTGCTGAATGGAGCCTGCAAAAATACTTCCGGTGCACTGGAGTGGATCAACAAACAGGACAAGCCGTGGAATCCTGCGCATATCCAGCGCTGGGATGGAAGCTACGAACCGGGCGTAACCGGAACGGCGGTCCTTACCTACGATCCAAATGGTGCGACCATCGGCACGAAGCTGACAGAGACACAGATGATTGGGACCGGTCAATCTGTAGCCATATTTACCCTTAGAACCGATGATGCACTGGGCTACAAGCATAAAAACGGCACGTTCCTCGGTTGGAGTGAGGATTCAAATGCTGCAACGCCAACCTATAAGTTTAATGCGTCTGAGGGCGTTTTTGAACCCACAAAAATTTCGGTAACTGAGGGAAAACCCATCACGCTCTACGCTGTGTGGGCTGAGATCTGGGATGGCGACGGTACGACAAGCAATCCATATGAGATAAGTTCTAAAGATGAGCTGTCCAAGCTGGCGACACAGGTCAACGACAAGGGGTTTGATTACAAGGGCGAACGTTTTGCCTTGTTGGATGATATTGATCTTGCCGGCACAACTTGGATGCCTATTGGTGGAGCGAGCAGTGCGTTTTCCGGCCAGTTGAATGGCAAAGGTCATACAATCAAAAATCTGACGGTCTCTCCAAGAGAGTCGTATGCCGGACTGTTTGGCCTCATTAAAAATGCTGTTATTGAGTCCTTGACAATAGAGAACGGAACTGTGACTTGCGAACGTGGGGGAACTTCGTTCTGCGGTGGTCTTGCAGGAGGAGGTACGCTAACCGCAACCAATATACACCTCACAAATGTAGAGGTAAAAGGCAACTATTATGCAGGTGGTATTCTCGGCTTTGGCGGCGGAACGATGACAGATTGCAGCAATGCCGGTGGCTCTGTAGAGGGCAGATATGCTGGAGGCATGGCTGGGCTCGGAAATACGAACGGCTCTTCTGAGTTTACTCGTTGTACGAACAGTGCAGCGATTAAGGGAGAAGCCTATGCCGGTGGAATAAGTGGTGATCATAGAGGTGAAGGAAATAACTTTGCAAACTGCCGGAATGAAGGACTTGTCAACGGAAGAATTGCCTCTGGTATAGCTATCTACGGCCAAAGCTTTACTGCTTGCACTAACGCTGGAGAAGTTATAGGTCAACAGGGGATGGCTTGTGGCATTACAAATAGGGCAAATTATGTTGAAAGGTGTGGAAATACCGGCGACGTGTCTGGCTCAACCGCATCCGGCATAACATGGCACGCTATAAAAATTGAGAATTGCTACAATACCGGCAAGATAACCGGCAATGGTAATGTTGCCACAGCATTCGGCATTACAAATTCTACACGTTGGCAGACCGAAGGCTGCTTCACCTACAATACAAGCACACAAGTTCCTCTGGCTGGTAAAACAACAGGTGGGACTTATGGTGACCAAAACGAAGTGACAAACAGCTACTATCTCGCCAGCAGTGCTACGGCGGTGTCCAGTGCCGGCGAATGGGCCAGCGCGGATGATTTCGCCAGCGGCAAGGTAGCGTGGGGCGTGGACGGCGGCACCGGCGCACACGCCAACTACTGGACACAAGGTGCAAACAACTATCCTGTTCCCATCGGCGAGGGAACGTCCACCAGCTACTACCGTGCCAAGGCCGAGTGCGGCACAGGCGGTTCGGTGAGTATCAAGAGCAACCGCAACTTCACCGGCGATGCGGACAATGCCGTGTACGGGCCCAAGGGTATGAGTGTGACCGTTACAGCTACGCCCATGGATAACACCTACGCCTTGAAGTCCATGACCGTTCAGCTCCCTGTGGGCACCGCGGCGAAGTCTATCTCCAACCCGGCCACATTTACCATGCCCAATGAGGGCAACGTCCTCGTTACGGCTACCTTCGGCTCCGCTACCCCCAGTGGCGGTGGCGGTTACTACTACGGCGGCAGCGGCGACGGTACCGGCACCGGCGATAAGGACGACGAGGGCCTGCAGGACGGCCTGAACATGGACGTGGAGTACGATATCAAGGGCCTTGTGCTGGGCGCCTACGCCGAGTGGGGCTCCAACGGCGGGAATAAGTCCTTCCAGAAGTGGCTGGAAGAGAACCCCAACGTGGTCCGTGCCCTGCTGACCAATAGTCTGGATAACATGGCCACCGCAGCCGTGGGCAAGAAGACCGACGAGGCCAAGGATTTGGCGGCGCTGCTGCTGGCCAGCCTCAACGAGCACACCGGCGTGGACGGCAAGGACGGCGACACCATTACCAAGGCGCTGCAGAAGTACATCGACTCCGGCAGCGATGAGGTATTCAGCGCGTGGCTGACCGGTGGCGGCGGCATGGCCAGCGGCACCTACGAGAGCATCTACGGCCAGTACGCCAGCAGCCTTGCGGCACTGGCAGACCGTCTGTACAGCAAGTGGGAGGCCAGCGGCACGTCTATGACCTTCCCGGTGTGGCTGGACTCCCAGCAGGTGACGATGGAGAGCCTGTCCGAGAACGCGGAGGAGCCTGACGCCGAGCCTGACGACACTCAGACCACTGAAGCGCCGGAGGATGTGCCGGACGGACAGGATACCGAGGGCGGTGCCAGCGGCAACTCCGTGTGGGAGGTCATCGGCACGGTGGTGCGTGAGAATCCCATCCTCGTCTGGAGCATCGTGGCCGTCATCGCGGCGCTGATCATCGTGGGCGCGGTACGCCGCTACCACAAGGTCAAGCGTGACGAGCATGACGAGAAATAAGTGATATAGACGGCTCTTAGGAGTCAGTCTGCCGATTCGCGTGGGCGGAATTTCCGTCCACGCGAATACGGCTATATAAACGGAAACGGGAGGGATGCCTCTGTGAGAAGAAAAAGCGGAAAATGGCTGCTGTGGCTGCTGGTGCTGACGCTGCTGTGGGGCAGCATCCCCGCGGCTTACGCGGCAGGACACAGCATCACGATCCATGCGCCGGAGGGAAACGGCCTGCCCTACTGGGAATTTGAAAAGGCGGGCGTGGAGAGCGCGGACGTGCGGTATCTTACTGCCGGCGAGAGCCATGGCCTGCCGGCAGGCAGGGTGTCGCGTGTGTCGCTGGCAGTGGGCAAAGGCAAGGACGGAGAGGCCTCCTGCGGCATCTCCGTCAACGGAATGTACTATGTGCAGTCGGTCACACTGGAGCATCCCGACTTCTTCACCGGCACGGTGGAGATCCAGATCGGCAGGGATGCCCAATGGAGCGAGGAGACATGGGGCAATATCACGCCTGTGGAGGATTCCAACATCCTCGGCCGCGTGCAGTTCAAGGACGGCACCTTCACCGATGATGTGACCATCAGCGTCACGCCCATGACGCAGCAGCAGGCGGACGCGGCACAAAAGCAGAACCAGCGGCAGGTCGTGCCGCAGGGTAAATACACGGTGGCGCAGATCTCAGAGGCCATTCAGGGCATCATGGCGCAGAAGCGCTCTGCGCTGGGACTGTCTGAAACCGACAATTTGCTCTCTGGGGATGAGCTGACCTACGCGGGCAGCTCCGCCACAGACTGGCTGCCCATCGGCCTGAGCCGCTGCGGTGTAGAGGATGACTATGACTCCTACCTGGCGGCCTTGCAGACATACGTCGAGCAGAAGTACCGTGAGCCGGACAAGCTGGACCGGGTGAAGGCCACCGAGTGGCACCGTATCTCTCTTTCTGTGCTGGCCTGCGGCGGCGACCCCACCCATTTCGGCAAGGATGCGGATGGCAATGATATCAACCTCATTGCGGACGGCGTGTATGACCGCGGCAAGACCGTGGACATCGGGGCGCAGGGCTTGAACGGTTGGCTGTGGGGACTTATCACGCTGGACAGCATGAAGTACAACATCCCCGCAGGCTCGTCCTACACCCGCACGGAGATGATCAAGAAGATACTGTCCTTCCAGCTTCCGGATGATGGTTTCAACCTGCGCTTTGCACAGGGCAGCACCGCCGACCCGGACATCACCGCCATGGCGATACAGGCGCTTGCACCGTACTATCGAAACGCCACCTTCAACGTGAAAGACCCCGTGGATAAGGCGCTGGACTGCCTATCCAAATTGCAGCTGGATACCGGCGATTTCCGCAGCTGGGGTACACGGAACTCCGAGTCCGTGTCGCAGATCATCGTGTCGCTGTGCTCCATCGGCGTTGACCCGCAGAATGATTCGCGGTTCATCAAGAACGGTATCAATCTGCTGGATGCCCTGTTCTACTACCAGCAGGAGGACGGCGGCTTTGCCCACTCCTATGAGTCCGACCCCGGCAACCCCTCCGCCATACCCGGTGAGAGCAACAGCATCGCTACCGACCAAGCGCTGCTTGCACTGGTGGCCGTGTGGCGGCAGGCACAGGGTATGAGCATCCTGTACGACTTCCGCCCCGGCAGCGTATCCGCCAAGATACTGACGCCGGAGGAGAGCGAGGTGTCCTTCGCGGGCAGCTATGAGTTCACCGAGGCCGACCGGCAGCAGGCGGACGCCCTGCCCAAGAAGCTAAGTACAGAGAATGACGAGGAAGTGACGGCGCTGCTGGACAAGCTGAAAATGAGCCGTGACTTCGATGGCTATGACACCTACATGACCAAGCTGACACAGGCCAAGAGCGACATAGATGCGCTGTACGCAGAGATAGAGAGCATCAATGCGGACATAGAAAGCCAAATCATTCCCATGTCCAATCCGGGACTGGGTGAGAAGCCCACCGTGGACAGGCTGGTAAAGCGGTACAAGGCGCTGTCCGACCATGACAAAGAATTGGTAGAAAATTGGGATGCCGTACTTGCGGTGAAAGCACAGACGGACGTGGCACAGAGAAACCTGTTTCTTATCATCGGCGGCATGGTGGTCGTCATGGTAGCCGCAACAGTAGTCATCCGCCGCAGGAGGGAGAGCAAATGAGAAAGCATATCACAAGATTACTCACCACACTGCTGGCGCTGGTGATGCTTTTGCCCATCGTAGCACAAGCTGCTCCCACGGACGGCTGGACGGACGAGGCGGAGCAGGCATATCAGACGGTGACGCAACTGGTCATCCAGCGTGTCAGCGAGAGCAAGGACTACCTTGCCGCGGCCACGCAGGAGGAGAACGCCAAGGCGGTCTATGCCCTGTGGACCTCCGGCGCAGCTGTCCCCAGCGGCTTTTATGACGAATACTTGCAAGCATTGGCCGACTGGCTGGACCTTGCCGTCAAGCGGGGCAAGACAGCCTATATCCCCGGCGCGATCCGCACGGTGGCGGTGATGGGGCTGGATGTGACCGACTTCGCCGGTCACGACCTCATGGACGCCCTGCGGAAGCCGGAGTTAGTGGAGGCGGACGAGGACAGGTTGGATATGCTGCTGGACCTGGACGCCGCAGGTGATGCGGGTAAGACGGACGAGTTCAGCGCGCTGCGGGAGCAGCTTCTGACCGAGGCGCTGGCCCGTCAGCAGAGCAGCGGCGAGTTCCGTTATACCTCTAAGTGGCCCGCTGAGCTGAAGCAAAAGAGCGTGAACGATGAGCCGGATCGCTTCGACTACATCCTACTGACCGCAAAATCTGCACGGGCCCTTGCGCCCTACCAAAGCCGCAAGGATGTGTCCGCGGCCATTGACAAGGCGCTAACTTATCTCTCCGAGCAGCAGCTCCCCAGCGGCGGGTTCGTCAAGTATGGCGACGAGGACGTGGAGGAGGACGCGGCGGGGCTGGAGATGCTGGCCGCGCTGGGCATCTCCCTCACGGACGAGCGCTTTACCAAGGACGGCCACACCGTGCTGGACGGCATGATGGGGTGGTATCAGGATTTCTATTTTGAGGAAGCACCTAAGCCCGGACAGGGGTTCTATCGGGAAGAAACGCATTGGGGCTATTCAGATGGTACATACACACCTATCGGATGGGGGATATCTTCATGGACTACCATGAGCGACCCGGATGCGCCCGATGACCCCGACAGGTCTGTGATAAGGCGGGATTACCTCAATGGGACTGCATTTCCGGGAATCGCGGCTATCCGTGTTATGACAAAAGAAACATCCATTAACCATGGCAGTGTCACCTCACCCGCAGGTGGAGACATAAGCACAAAGCTGAACTACAAGCAGATATTGAAACAGGAAACTAAAGCGCTGGCCAGTCGAGTTATAGGTGAATTTGAAGATGTGCTGACTACCCCTCGTGAAATATCAGATAGTGAGATCAGCACATTTTCCGCGCAGTTGTTGGCTTTGCAAAATGCGAATATAGAGTTGACAAAGGCTGAAACGGAAAAGCTGCAGGAGATCATGACCGCCATGGTGGGAGCCAGCAGCGAATACTATTTAGGGCGAACGTCCTCAACCTATTCCGCCGGTGCGGTGCGCGCCATGCAGTATCTTGGCATGGACCCCGGTGACATCAACGGCTTGGACTACTTGGCCGTGCTGACGAATACCGATAAGTTAGTAGCTACATCTACTTACGACTTCAACAGCTTCATGGAGGATATTGCCGCAGTTGATCCTGTTGTCTGGCGTTCCCGCGGCGTGGATGTAGGTGCTGTTGTGGACAAATATGCGACACGCATTCTTGCAGATCAAACCCCGGATGGTGGCTTTGACAGCTACTATGGTGTCAATATCGCACAAGGTCATGCGGATACCTCGTGGAGGGATGATGCACGCTACACGGCGGAGACCTTGACCGCACTGGCACCGTATGCGGATAAAGAGTATGTGGCTAAGGCTATTGATGCAGGTTTGGAATACCTGTCCTCCGTGCAGCTGGCAGACGGCAGTTTTGCCAACATGAGCAAAGAAACGCCGGATGGGGAAGTGACGCTGGCTGTTCTGAAGATGATGGAGGCGCTTGACATTTCTCTGGAAGATGAGCGCTTTGTGAAGAACGGCAACACCGTGGCAGACGCCATGCAAACGTTCTATGTGGACGGCGTGGGATTCATCAGCAATTTCGATGTGGAAGCACCGCTGGACAATTTGGAAATCTTACCAAGGTATGATAACCCCAACATGGGTGTATCTGATACGATCTCCGCCCTCACCTACCTCCAGGCCGCAGAGAACGGCAAGTTCGGCCCGGACGGTACGGGCAGCAACGTGTTCGAGATCGTGGGCTCTGCCCTGACCGAAACGCCGCTGGGAGCGATATTGCTGGCCGTCATCATCGTTGCTCTGTTGGCCTTCGGCATGGTGCGCCGCTACCGCCGTATTAAGAAGGAGCAGTGACATGAGAGTAAAGTGCAGACATATCGTTTCCTTGTTTCTGGCAGCCCTCCTTCTGTTGTCCTGCGCTGCCTGCGGTCAGACGCAGACGGTGCAGCCGGAGGATACCGGCGATAAGG
>ERZ839823.610-NODE-610-length-48383-cov-41.509767_pt1 | contig 48383 bp, 50 predicted proteins | sample MGYA00519862_ERZ839823 | MGnify/ENA primary metagenome ERZ839823 (study PRJEB31850, sample SAMEA3708853) | human gut metagenome | biome: human gut; feature: human-associated habitat; material: faeces | place: China | collected 2014 ...
TCGCATATTTGAGATTACTTTCAGACATTTTAAAGGCAAATTCGAAACTCTTCCGCCAGCGTTATATATCATTCAACCCCTTTTTCGAGGCAAAAAACCGCCCGAAAATGCTCGAATATACAAACTTGTTCAAAAATGTTTTGGTATATTTTTGCGTCACTGTTCGAATGCCGCGTGCATCCGCTGTAAAAGAATCAATTTGAACATTTATGCTGCCGCAAATAAAAACGGTTTATCTTTCTGTATCTTTATGGTATAATGTTGCTGTTACTAAGGAATAGCGGTCAATATGCTGAAGTGTATTCGGCCGCATTCGAAATTGGAGGAAAAATTTGAATCTGTTTCTCAGCAAAATTCTCGCAGGATTTGTGATCGGTGCGGGAGCAATCATTCCCGGACTCAGCGGCGGAATTCTTGCCGTTTCGATGGGGTTGTATCAGCCGACGATTGAAGCAATCACCGGTTTTTTCAAAGCACCGAAAAAGAATTTTAATTTTCTGCTTCCGCTCGGCATCGGCGGCGTTATCGGTTTTGTGGTTTTCATGTTTTTGATCGACAGTCTGTTTGCAAAATATCAGACAGAAGTCGTCTGCCTTTTTATGGGGCTTGTAATCGGCAGTATCCCCTCTTTTCTGAAAGAAGCAAACGGTGACGAACCGTTTAAAAAAACTAATTGGCTCTATATTATCCTTGGCTTTGCGTTTGCAATAACACTTGTTATGCTTGGATTTTTTACGGGTGAATCCGGTACCGGAGCAGCCGCGGCAAGCCGTGAACTTACTCCCCTGCTTGCTGCGCTTTGCGGCGGGATAATCATGATCGGCACCGTTCTTCCCGGCGTGAGTACATCGTTCATTCTTATAAACATGAACGTTTATAAGAGTTTCATGGAAGTATTCACCAAGTTTCTCAGCAATCCCGGGCAGAATATCGTCCTCGGCCTGTCCTCTATTGCCGGAATTCTTGTTGTTGCGATTCCGATGCTGTTGATTGTTCGGAAGGTGCTTAATCGTTTCCATCGTCAATCCTTCTATACACTGTTCGGCATACTGCTCGCAACAATTGTTGGTTGTGTGATACAGGAAGTTATGCGCAACCAAGCCGGCATCGGTTTCCTGAGGATTGTGGTTCTTGTTGTTCTTTTTGCCGGCGGTGTTGCAGCATCCTATGCTATGGACAGTGCAACGAAAAAACTCGAACTGAACGAGGAAACTGCCGAAAGATCGACTGCGGCTGAGTGAGTTTTTGCACTGTCCGCTCAGTACTCTGTATTTAAGTTTTGAGGTTCGAAAACAGACTTTACGTTTTCGAACCTCTTTTTATATGTAAATTAACAAAACGCCGGTAAAACACATCAATGCATCCTGCCGGCGTTAATCGTACACATATTGTCAACCGATACCGGCGGATACGTTTTCCTCCGCTGTCGGTTTTTGCTTTACGGATTATTCATTCGTTCAGCTTTTCCACTGATTAATACATTCCTGCGCCGCCCATGGGAGGTTCGGGTGCTTCGGGCTTGGGAATATCGCAAACGATGCTTTCGGTTGTCAGAACCATTGCCGCAACGGAAGCAGCATTCTGGAGTGCGCTCCTTGTGACCTTGGTGGGATCGATAATGCCCTTTTCAACCATCATGCCGTATTCATTTTTCGCTGCATCGTAGCCATAGCCAAGCTTGCCTGCACTGCGGACGTTTGCAACGATAACGCTGCCTTCAAGGCCTGCATTTGCACTGATCTGGCGGATGGGCTCTTCAAGAGCGCGAACGATAATTGCAACGCCGGTGCGGAAATCGCCTTCGTTTTTTGTCTCCAGCGCCTTAACCCTGTCGATAACGCTGAGAAGCGCAATGCCGCCGCCGGGCACGATGCCCTCTTCAACCGCAGCGCGTGTTGCGTTAAGAGCGTCCTCTATGCGCATTTTAATCTCCTTCATTTCGGGTTCGGTTGCAGCACCGACGGAAATGACGGCAACGCCGCCTGCAAGCTTTGCAAGGCGTTCCTGGAGTTTTTCTTTATCGTATTCGGAAGTGGTTTCCGCAATCTGAGCACGAATCTGCTTTACGCGTGCAGCAATAGCTTCCTGATTGCCTGCACCCTCGACAATGGTGGTGTTCTCTTTGTCGACACGAACCTGGCGTGCCCTGCCGAGCTGGTTAAGCGTGGTTTCTTTAAGATCCATTCCGAGTTCTTCGGAAATAACCTCACCGCCGGTAAGGGTTGCGATATCCTTGAGCATTTCCTTGCGCCTGTCACCGAAGCCGGGGGCTTTTACCGCAACGCATGTGAAGATGCCGCGAAGCTTGTTCACAACGAGAGTTGCAAGCGCATCTCCCTCAACATCTTCCGCAATGATGAGCAGCTTTTTGCCCTGCTGTGCGATAGGTTCGAGAACGGGCAGAATCTCCTGGATGTTGCTGATTTTTTTCTCGGTAATCAGAATATAGGGGTCATCAAGAACAGCTTCCATCTTGTCGGAATCGGTTACCATGTATGCGGAAGCATAGCCTCTGTCAAACTGCATACCCTCAACAACGTTGAGTTCGGTTTTCATTGTTTTGCCTTCTTCGATGGTGATAACGCCGTCGTTGCCGACTTTTTCCATTGCATCGGAAATAAGTGCGCCGACCCTTTCGTCGGAAGCGGAGATTGAGGCAACCTGTGCGATCTCCTGTTTGCCGGAAACGGGTTTGCTGATTTCCTTAAGACCTGCAACAGCTTCTTCAACTGCTGCTTCAATGCCCTTGCGGAGAACCATGGGATTTGCACCTGCCGCAACGTTCTTCATGCCCTCGCGAACGATCGCCTGAGCAAGAATTGTTGCTGTTGTTGTGCCGTCGCCTGCAACGTCATTTGTTTTTGCAGCCACTTCGCGAACGAGCTGTGCACCCATGTTTTCGAACGGGTCTTCAAGCTCGATCTCTTTCGCAATGGTAACACCGTCATTTGTGATAAGCGGTGCGCCGTATTTCTTTTCAAGAACAACATTGCAGCCCTTGGGTCCGAGAGTGATTTTAACCGTATTTGCAAGAGTGTCAAGGCCCGCTTCAAGAGCGCGGCGTGCATCCTCTCCGTGTTTTATCTGTTTTGCCATAAAAAAATACTTCCTTTCAGTAAAGTTTTAAAAGTTACTGCGACCACTGAGCAGACAGAAACGGGTGCATCCCGAATCAAATTATGCTCAGCGTCTTGTCGTGTTACTCAACAACGGCAAGAATATCGCTCTGGCGAACGATGATGTATTCTTCGCCGTCAAGCTTGACTTCATTGCCCGCATACTTTGAATAGATAACTTTGTCGCCGACGTTTACGGACATCGTGACGTCCTTGCCGTCAACAACACCGCCGGGGCCGACTGCGATAACTTCCGCCATCTGGGGCTTTTCTTTTGCGTTTCCGGTAAGGATGAGCCCGCTCTTGGTGGTTTCTTCAACTTCGCAGCTCTTGATAACAACTCTGTCAAATAAAGGTCTGATTTTCATAACAATACCTCCTGTATGTGGATAACACTTCAGTTATGCTGATGCACCCGTATGTGTGAAACTAATTGTGCAAAAGCACTGCCCTGCCTCCGTTCCGACGCAGAAACCGTGCAGCAGTACGAAGTTTGATGCATACTTGATGCAATGCAATAACATTGTGTTGAAATCGAATTCAATGTCGGATGAGAATCACAGTCTGCCGTAAGGAAGCGCGGCACCCGGGATATTCCCCGAAGCTCGGGCTTTGCCTATGCCGCAGGATTGCTCACGCATTAAACCGATCGGTGTACATAATCATTATTACCGATAATTGGTATTATATTCAACTGCTCCGCATTGTCAAGCCCGGTCACGGGGTTGACGCAATATATAATCATTATCCGGGCATTTAGTGTTGCATTTTTTGAAAAATGGGAATATAATGTCAGCATGTTGCCGGGAATCCGTTCCGATATGACGCATTGTTGAAAATAACTCAATCTTGCAGGCGGCACGTCGGATCATGCGGCGGATACCCGTAAACAGAGTACCATCAGATGAAGGAGGTTAAAGCATGAACAGGATTATCTCAGGAATCAACGGCTTCGGTGTATACCCGTTTTCCGTTTGTGCAGTCGGCCGCCTTCGGTGCATCAATGCCTGACTTTTGCCGCAAGAGCAAATAACAGGGGTTTGATGTTATCAGCCTTATCCGAGCCGCAAGCACGATTGCGGCTCGTTTTTTTGCCGCAATCGCTGCAAGTCAACGCTTTTTCGAAACTTGAAAACAGAAAAGAGCATTCGAACACACGCTTGCGCGTCGGCAGATACGGTTTTTGCCCATAGACCTTATCATTGCAATTCATATATTTAAGCGCAGCAGTTCACTTCGGCGAACAGCCCAAAGCCGATTTCCGTTGCTCGGCCTTGTTTAATAAACGCAGGCTCGCACGCTCTTTTCAAAACCGAAATCTGCTTCAAAGCCGCTTTTCCGAAAAGGCATACCTTTAACCTTTTCCGGAACATGCTTTCGTTGCATTTCAAATTTATCAATGTTTATTTCAGCATGCACCGCAGTTCCGCTTTCTGCTCCGTGCGGAATTCATGTGTGCCGAACGAAAAAGCTCTTCACCCGCTGCGGCATCACAAGGCGCACATCCGAACCGGAACAGCGGCTGCATGTTTTCGATTCAACCGACAGTTTTGGAGGAACTATGGACAAAAAGACTAAGAAACAAAAAGAAAAGATCAAGCACCGCGCAATCAATTGGAAGCTTGTTTCGGAATTCTGCCGCGGCACGGCGGGGCATTTCATTCTCGGAACGCTCGGCATAGTTTTTGCGGCTCTGTCCGCATACTGCATACCGCTCATAACAAGCTTTACCATCGACTATGTTCTCATCGGCTATGCCGAAGAAGGGTACAGCGGCGGCATTGCGGTTGCCCCTTGGATCGAACGCCTTATAGATTCAATCGGCGGAATCCCTTTTCTTGAACAGCATCTCTATATCATGGGCATTGCTTTGATAGCTGCAACAGGTGTGAACGCACTTTCTGTTTATATTCGCAGAAGTCAGATTGCCTACGGCGCGGAAACAATGTCCTACAACATGCGCAACAGGCTCTATTCGCACCTTGCGAACGTGCCTTACGACTATTATAAGCATATTTCAAGCGGCGATATCATTCAGCGCTGCACATCGGATGTTGACACCATCCGCAGGTTTGTTACAAATCAGCTGCTTGAAATCATTCGCACAATCGTCATGATCGTTGCCGCCGCAATAATCATGTTCACGCTCAATCCGAAGCTTGCAGCTTTTTCCGTAATGATAATGCCGTTCCTTGCCGTTGCATCGTTCGTGTATTTCAAGTTTGTTAAGGATCAGTTCACTCTTTCGGACGAGGCCGAAGGCAAGCTTTCTGCCGTTATTCAAGAGAACGTTTCCGGAATGCGTGTTGTGCGTGCGTTCGGGCAGCAACGCAGCGAATTTGAAAACTTCACGGAGAAGAACGCTGATTTTCGCAAAAAGAACGATAAGCTTCTTATGATGCTTGCCTACTACTGGGGCTGCACTGACGGCTTTGGCTATCTGCAAATCGGCATCAGTCTTGTTGCAGGCATCATTTTAGCTCTCCGTAAAGAAATATCGGTTGGTGAAATGCTTGTTTTCTCAAGCTACACATCAATGCTTGTCTGGCCCGTTCGTCAGCTTGGGCGAACCCTTGCCGACCTTGGCAAAGCAAGCGTCTCTCTCGGCAGAATCGACGAGATTCTTGAAGTCCCCCCCGAAAAGGAACCCGGGAAAGCATTGACTCCGGAAATTCACGGTGACATTGAGTTCCGCCATGTTGATTTCGGCTACGAGGACGGACAGGAAGTCCTTAAGGACATCACCTTCACTGCAAAGCGCGGCGAAACCGTTGCTATTCTCGGCTCCACCGGTTCCGGCAAATCCAGCCTTGTGCAGCTGCTGCAAAGGCTGTACACATGCCGCAGCGGTGAAATTCTTATCGACGGCGTGAATATCAACGACATAGAGCGGCATCATCTGCGCCGCAATATCGGCATCGTTTTGCAGGAACCCTTCCTTTACTCCAGAACGATCATGGAAAACGTTCGCATTGTCAACCCTGATGCTGCCGTTGAAGAGGTGTTTGACGCCACCCGCGTTGCATCGGTGCATGACGTTATTCAGAGTTTTGAAAACGGTTACGACACTGTCGTCGGCGAAAAGGGCGTTACATTGTCCGGAGGACAAAAGCAGCGCGTTGCAATTGCAAGAATGCTGATGCAGAAAGCCCCAATCATCGTGCTTGACGACTCGATGAGCGCGGTTGATACCGAAACCGATGCGGCAATCCGCGATGCACTGCATTCGCGCCGCAGCAGCTGCACAACATTCATCATTTCGCACCGTATCACAACGCTCTGCCGTGCAGACAAGATTCTTGTTCTTGAAGGCGGCAGGCTTGTGCAGACGGGAACACACGAGGAGCTGCTTAAGCAGGACGGACTGTATAAACGCATTGCGGATATTCAGAATCTGCTTGAAGATGAGCTCCGATCCGAACAGGAGGAAAACTAATGTCAGAAGAACTTACCACCACTGCTCTTAAAGAAGAGGAGTTTAATAAAAAAGTTGACATGAAGGTCTGGAAGCGGCTGCTTGCTTACGGACTGCGTCAAAAAAAACTGCTGATTCCGCTGATCGTGTTCATGTTCATAGTTGCGGCTATCGACCTTGTTTACCCGCAGCTGAGCAGATACGCAATCGACAGCATAATCATGCAGGGTGATATTAAGCGGCTCATTCCGTTCGCCGCAGTGTATTTTATTGTCATTGCGCTTCAATCCTTCGGGACTGTGATGTTTATTTCACGCGCCGGAAAGCTTGAAATGGCGATCGCTTATGATATCCGTCAGGACGCATTCAAGAAGCTTCAGGAGTTGTCATTCTCGTACTATGACAAGACCGCAGTCGGCTACATCATGGCGCGAATGATCGGCGATATTCCCCGCCTCAGCGACATGATCGCATGGAGTCTTACGGATATTCTCTGGTCCGGCGGCTTTGTTATCGGCTGCACCGTCATGATGCTTTCAATGAATTGGAAGCTCGCCCTTCTCGTGCTCATTGTTGTTCCGCCGATTGCGATTCTGTGCGCATGGTTTCAAAAAAGAATTCTTCAGCAGCACCGAATCGTACGCAAACAGAATTCCCGCATTACAGGTGCATTCAATGAGGGCATTATGGGTGCGGTCACGACGAAAACGCTCGTTCGTGAAGAACGCAATTTTGAAGAGTTTAAAGCAGAATCCGGCAAAATGCGGAAAGCCTCTATCCGGGCTGCCGTGCTTTCGGCAATGTTTACCCCCATCGTTATGACTTTGGGTTCGGTAGGAACCGCTCTTGCGCTTTACGCCGGCGGGCGCACCGTTATCGCACCCACTGTATTCGGTGCGGCAATGACCATCGGTGTGCTTTCAACCTTCATTTCGTACACCACCAACCTGTTTGACCCGATTCAGCAGCTTGCAGGTATATTCGCGGAAATGCAAAGTGCGCAGGCGAGTGCCGAACGCGTTGTTTCTCTGCTTGACACCGAAAGCGATATTACGGACACTCCCGAAGTTATTGAAAAATACGGTGACTGCATGAACCCCAAACGCGAAAACTGGGAGGACATCCGCGGCGATATTGAATTTCGCAATGTGAGTTTTGCATACAACGGCGGCGAAAAAGTGCTGAAAGATTTCAGTCTTGTGGTTAAACAGGGCGAGACCATCGCACTCGTCGGCGAAACAGGTGCCGGCAAGAGCACAATTGTGAACCTTGTTTGCAGGTTCTATGAACCGACCGAAGGGAGCATTCTTATTGACGGTACGGATTACCGCGAGCGCAGTCAACTCTGGCTTCAGGACAGGCTCGGCTATGTTCTGCAAACTCCGCACCTGTTCTCCGGAAGCATACGGGACAATATCCGTTACGGCAAAAAGGATGCAAGCGATGAAGAAGTCCGTGCTGCCGCAAAAACGGTTCATGCCGATGAATTCATTGAACAGCTCGAAAACGGCTATGATACCGAAGTCGGCGAAGGCGGCGCAAGGCTTTCGACAGGTCAGAAGCAGCTGATTTCATTCGCAAGGGTTATCCTTGCCGACCCGCGTATTTTCGTTCTTGATGAAGCAACGAGCTCCATCGATACCGAAACCGAAGTGCTTATACAGAGTGCGATCCGGACCGTTCTGAAAAACAGAACAAGCTTCATTGTTGCGCACAGGCTTTCCACAATCCGGTCAGCGGACAGAATTCTTGTTATCCGCAACGGAAGAATCACCGAATCCGGCACACATCGCGAACTGTTGAAACTCAAAGGTTATTACTATGATCTTTATACCACTCAGTTCACGGAAACAAGCACGGCGAGCCTGCTTAAATAAAGCACAAGGCATTGCAGAACGGCTGCACTGCATGATATAATGGCTGCGGCGTAATCGCCGCACTGCATTTTCTCTTTGAGAAATCAAACCCTGCGGCGGTTTGCGCACGGCATAGGATAAGCCCCGTTTCGGAGCATTCCCAAGCCGAGCCTGACCGCCGCTTTTTGACTGCTCGGCAGCGAAAGCGCACCGGTTGATCTTTGCGAACAGATTTTTAATTTCAGATTCAGATATTGAAAGGAATGCGAATTTTGGATTCAAACAATACATTTTCGAACGAGACTTTCTCCGATTTGTCCCATGACGCACAATGTCCGCACAAGATTTGCAGCGGCAGCGAAAGCAAACTCCCTCACGCATTCATTAAAAGAATGCGCACCGATTTCGAAACCACGGCTGAGTATGAGCGTTTCATTGCCTGTTATTCGGATGCACCCGTCCGCGCAATGCGTATAAACACACTTAAAATCTCAAAGGAACGCTTTCTTGACCTTTGTCCGTGGCGAACCAAGCAATCGGAGCTGCTTAACGAAGGGTTGATACTTACCGAAAACCCGGAGCATATCGGAACGCATCCTTATCATATCGCCGGGCTCTTTTATATGCAGGAGCCCTCCGCCATGAGCGTTGTCGAAGCTGCCGAAATAGCTCCCGGAATGCGCGTGCTCGACCTTTGTGCCGCGCCCGGAGGCAAAAGCGGAGGAATCGCCGCAAGGCTTTGCGGCCGCGGAATTCTTGTTTCAAACGAAATTATCCCGAATCGCGCAAAACTGCTTGCCCGCAACCTTGAGCGGCTCGGAATCGTGAATGCCGTTGTAACATCCGCTCACCCGGATGCCGTTGCGGAAGCCCTGCCGCAGTATTTCGATCGTGTTGTTGTTGACGCCCCCTGCTCCGGCGAGGGCATGTTCCGAAAGGATCCGACCGCAATTGCCGAATGGTCACCGGAACATGTTTCGGCATGTGCCAAGCGTCAGCAGCAAATTCTTGAAAGTGCATGCCGCTGCGTTGCGCCCGGCGGAAAGCTTATCTACTCCACATGTACATTCTCACGCGAGGAAAACGAAGATGTAATTGAGGAGTTTTGCCGTATGCATCCGGAATTCACTGTTGAGATGCAGCACAGGCTTTATCCGCATACATGCTGCGGAGAAGGGCATTTTGCTGCAAGACTGCAAAGGAACCGCAGCAGCTTTCCCGGCACTTCCGCATTCACGGCTTCCGCGGAATCTGCCTGCACCGCACAAAAAAAAGCAGGGATGCGCAGCGGACGTGCAAAACGTTCCGACTGCATACCGGATGCTGTTGCCGTGCCGCGGATTAAGGATAAAGCCGAAATTGCGGCGCTTACAGAGTTCCTCAGGGATTCCTTTCTTGATTTCAGTGATGAATCAAGGTTAAATGAATTTCTTCATGAAATTCGCCGTATGTCTGACGGCAGAATTGTTTATGCACCGTTCACCTTTCATGAAAACCTGCTCAGGCTGCGCATACTGTCCCTCGGGGTTGAAGTCGGTGAATTGCTTAAAGGCAGGTTCAAACCCTGCCACTCGTTTTTTGTTGCGTGCCACGGACTGCATTTTCGCAATGAAATCAGTTTGTCGTATGATTCGGATGAACTTCGCCGATACCTTTCGGGCAACACTGTCCCCGTTCCTGTCAATATGCGCGGTTTTGCTGCGGTTTCCGTTGACGGCTGTACACTCGGTTTCGGCAAGGCTGTTGACGGGGTGCTTAAGAATCATTTTCCCAAAGGACTTGCGGTTGCCGCATTTCGTTGATGCAGCCGACGGAGCTTTTGGCAACCGGTTGTTTTCTGTGCGGATTTTTGTGCCGCGCGACTATGTATTGACAACAAATTGATCGGATTATGTCCTTTTTTGTGTTGCATTCCGCGCCATGTTGTTATATAATTATTGGGTTGGGATATACCGGTTCGCAATACTGTTCAACTTATACGGAGGTAAAAATATGAGAAACGGAAATTCATCACTTATTCCTTCAATGAAGGCAAACACGCTTGCCTCGTTGGTTTATCTTTTCACTGCCGTGTTCGGCATTCTGAACGGCTTCTGGGGCTTTCTTGCCCTCGTAACGTTTGTCTGCGCTGTTGTGCTGATTTTCATTGAAAAGAACTCATTCGTGCGCAGAGCGTGTGTTCAGGTTATCTTTCTTCATATTGTCACATTTGTATCCTCGTTGATATTCGGAATTCTTCTCGGAAAATTCGGGTTCTTCAGGACTGTGCATTGGATCATATGCACAATTGTTGCGCTGTTCACGCTTTACTGCTCCTACCGCGCTGCAATGGGCAACAGATCGGATATTCCGTTTATCGGAAACATTGTTGATTCTGTTTGCTCCTCCTTGGGCATATAATTTGCCAAGGGCATTGTTCACGGGGCGTCGACGGTCTCCACGGCGTTATGTTTTTGTTCGGCAACCCCGCGAAATAATGTATTTCCCGCATAAACGTATATAAATGATTTAATCGGCGCATTACTATGCAGGCACCGATTAAGAGTTCGGTTAACACGCGCACAATATAAATAAGGAGGTTTCAAATGGCTTTTTTTGATAAAATCGGCGACAAGGCGAAGGGTCTTGTTGATTCCGCAAAAATAACATACAAGGTTTCTGAAGAAAAGAGCAAGCTTTCAGAGCTTTATGAGCATCTCGGGCTTTTGGTTTGGGAAGCACACCAAAACGATGCCGAACCGCCGGCAGAACTTGTTCCCGTATTTGACAGGATACGCGAGATTCATGCCTCCATTGAAAAGCTTACAGCAGAGCTTTCGAGCGTTAAGTCCAAAATCAACACTAACACTAACGGCAGCAGCGACAGCAACGGAGAATGCTGCTGCGGCTCGGATGATTCCTCCACCGAGTTCGCCGAGGATTCGTTCGCCAATCGAAGCGGTGATGCCGCAAATGAGTATGAATGCAGCCGCGAAGATTTTCATGCCGTTGACGGCACAATTAAGTGCCCGAGCTGCGGACGACAGATTGACAAGCTTTCCGCCTTCTGCCCGTGCTGCGGAAACAGGCTTCCCGCCGATGACTCCGCAAAACCCGATTGTTCGGCAAAGCGTTATTGCGCCGCATGCGGTTCCGAGTTGAATTCCGCTGCTGCATTTTGCCCGCACTGCGGAGCAAAAAATTGACGATTTTGATATATTACCGTATTGCTGTTGACACGGCTTTATGCATCGGTTATAATTAAGTTTGTTTAATATTGCGTTGACGAAGAGGAGTAGCATTCTGTCGGCAAAAGAGATTTTTCCCCTCGGCTGAAAGGGAAAATTGCAGGGACGGTGTGTGAAGGTCGCTTCTGAGCATTCGGGGGTAGCAACCCGAACGGCACGCCCCGTTACGGCGATTCAAGTGGAACGCATTCGTTCGGCATTCTGTGCTGCGATTTTCTGTTTTTGATGATTGCCCGCACCGACAGGCCGCTGTGTTCAACAAAGGTGGTACCGCGAGCGCACCTCTCGTCCTTTGAAGATGAGAGGTGCGATTTTATTTTTCGGAGGTACTTAAAATGTGCGATCATTGCAGCAATCAGGGCATTGAAAACGCGGAGAGAATTGCAGACACCGCAGCTGCACCCGACGAAATGCCCAAAACCTACGACCCTTCTTCGGTTGAAGAAAGGCTGTACAAAAAATGGGAAGAGCGCGGATATTTTCATTCCGAGCCGAATCCCGATAAACCACCTTACACCATTGTGATTCCCCCGCCCAACATCACGGGTCAGCTCCACATGGGACATGCACTTGATGAAACCATGCAGGACATACTGATTCGATACAAGCGTATGAGCGGTTTTGAAACACTCTGGCTGCCCGGCACGGATCATGCATCTATTGCAACCGAAGTTAAGGTTGTTAACAAGCTTGCGGCCGAAGGCATTTCAAAAACAGATATCGGCAGAGAGGGTTTTCTTAAACATGCTTGGGCATGGAAAAAAGAATACGGCGGACGCATAGTTACTCAGCTTCGCAAGCTCGGTTCTTCCTGCGATTGGGAGCGCGAACGCTTCACAATGGATGACGGATGCAGCAGAGCAGTTACGAAAGTTTTTGTTGATTTATATAAAAAAGGTTTGATTTACCGCGGCGACCGCATCGTCAACTGGTGTCCGCACTGCAAAACGGCGATTTCCAATGCGGAGGTTGATTTTGTTGAACAGCCCAGCAATCTTTGGCATGTTCGCTATGATGCACCGGACGGCAGCTATTCCATCATCTGCGCAACGACCCGCCCGGAAACCATCCTCGGCGACACAGGCATAGCCGTTAACCCCAATGACCCGCGCTATACGGAAATTGTCGGCAAAACCGTTGTTGTGCCCATCATCGGCAGGGAAATTCCCATAGTTGCGGATGAATATGTTGAAATGGACTTCGGCACCGGTGCCGTTAAAATCACTCCGAGTCATGATCCGAACGATTTTGAAGTCGGTCAGCGCACGGGGCTCCCCCGCATGTGTGTGTTCACGGAGGACGGGCATATCAACGAACTCGGCGGAAAATATGCCGGACTTACAACCAAAGAATGCCGCAAAATATTTGTTGAAGATCTCAGGCAATGCGGCGCACTGGTTAAAATCGAGCCCTACAGCCACAACGTCGGCACATGCTACCGCTGCGGCACAACTATCGAACCCATGGTCTCCAAGCAATGGTTCGTTGCCGTAAAGGATCTTGCGGAGCCCGCCATTAAGGCGGTTGAAAGCGGACGAATTCGCTTTGTTCCCGAAAGATATGCTCAAACGTACTATAACTGGATGTACAACATCCGTGACTGGTGCATTTCCCGCCAGCTCTGGTGGGGACATCGCATTCCCGCGTATTATTGTGACTGCTGCGGAGAAACCATTGTTGAAGAAAACGCGCCCGAACGCTGCCCGAAATGCGGCAGTACAAACCTGCATCAGGATGTCGACGTTCTTGACACATGGTTCTCCTCGGGCATGTGGCCGTTCTCCACTCTCGGCTGGCCGGATAAAACCCCCGAGCTGAAGTATTATTACCCAACATCCACCCTTGCCACCGGCTATGACCTTATCTTCTTCTGGATTGCAAGAATGATAATGTTCGGATTGTACGTTATGGGCGATGTTCCGTTCGACACTGTCTATATCCACGGCATGGTTCGCGACGAGCAGGGACGAAAAATGAGCAAGTCCCTCGGCAACGGAATCGACCCGTTGGAAATAATCAAAGAGTACGGTGCCGATTCCCTGCGTTTCAGTCTGACTTCCGGCACTGCCGCGGGCACCGATATGCGCTATCAGCCCAAAAAGGTTGAGGCTGCACGCAATTTCTGCAACAAGGTTTATAACGCTTCCCGTTTCGTGATGATGAACCTCGGCGACGGTGAGCTGCAGCCCGTTGACATGGGCATAACCGACATTGCGGATAAATGGATCCTGCATCGTCTGAACGAAGTTGCCGAAGCCGTGACGGCAAATCTCGACTCGTTTGATCTGAATCTTGCCGTTGACAAGATTTACAGTTTCATTTGGACGGAGTTCTGTGATTGGTACATCGAAATGGCGAAACCCCGCCTTTACGGCGAGGATGAAGCGCAAAAAGCAAATGTTCGCGCCATCCTTGTTCATGTACTCAAAAACAGCATGAAGCTGCTGCATCCGTTCATGCCTTTCATCACCGAGGATATTTACACCCGTCTGCCCGGCAGCGAGGAAACCATTATGCTCTCCGCATGGCCGAAGGCTGATGCTGCATTCAGCTTCCCCGCCGAAGCCGCCGCTGCCGACGGACTTATGGATATGGTTCGCGCAATCCGCAACGTTCGCGCAGAGATGAATGTTCCCCCTGCAAAACGGGCGCATGTAACGATCGTTACAAATTCAGCAAACGAGGCGGCATGCCGCGCAGCAGCACCGTATCTGAATAAGCTTGCCGGTGCAAGCACGGTTTCCGTACAGCTCGACAAGTCCGGCATTGACAGGAATGCAGTTTCGGTTGTTTCAACGCTCGGTGAGGCATTTATGCCGATGAATGAGCTTATTGATATTGCAAAGGAACTCGACCGCCTTGCAAAGGACAGGAAGCATTGGCAAAGCGAAGTTTCCCGCGCCGAAGGCAAGCTGAATAACCAAGGTTTCCTTGCCAAAGCGCCCGAAAAGGTTGTTGAGGAAGAACGTTCAAAGCTTGAAAAGGCAAAGGAAATGCTTGCAAAACTTGAAGCACGCATTGCCGAAATGCAGAGCATGTAATCTTGCCCTAAGCATTAAGCTTTAAACAGGCCATGACCGGGCATGATATCCCGTCAAACAGCATTCGCTTAACAACGCCGAAGGATTCCCGTACGGGGATCCTTCGGTATGCATAATCCGCAAATATATTGCAAAACACGCAAATGCTGAAAACCAATGTGTTTACAACGCTGATTTTTTATGCTATAATTAGGAATAGTGTGTACGCTTGTGCGCGTTTCGCTTCCGATTCCGTGCACAGCGCAGCCAGGATTGATAAACAAATGTTTAATTATTAATTACCACGAGAGGGGAAATAAACAACGATATGAAAAACTATCAAGCTGACAGCATCCGCAATATTGCCGTCCTCGGCCACGGCGGAGAAGGCAAAACCACTTTGACTGAAGCAATGCTTTTTAATGCAGGGCTTCTCGACCGCATGGGCAAGGTTGACGACGGCACGACCGTTTCCGACTATGATCCCGAAGAAACCAAAAGACACATTTCCATCAGCGCAGCTGTTGCTCCCTTTGAGTGGAACGGAACCAAAGTAAACCTTATTGACGCTCCCGGTTTCTTTGATTTCTATGGCGAAGTATACGAAGCAATGGCTCTTGCCGATTCCGCAATTATCGTTTGCAGCGCAGTTTCCGGTCCCGTTGTCGGCACCGAAAAAGCAATGAGCATGTGCAAAAAGGCAAATATGCCCCGAATGATCGTCATCAACCAGATGGATCGCGAAAACGCAAACTTTGACAAGGCAATCGAAGGCCTGCACGACAAGTTCGGCGTTACCTGCGTTCCCATTCAGCTCCCCATTATCGAAAAAGGCGCATATGTCGGTTACGTTGACCTGACCACCATGACCGCAAAGAGATTCGACGGCAAGGGCGAAAAGGAAATCGACATTCCCGCTTCTCTCGCAGGTCGTGCCGAAGAATTGCGCGAAGCTCTTATGGAAGCAGCCGCAGAAGGCGATGAAGAGCTCATGATGACCTATCTTGACACAATGGAACTCAGCCAGGAAGAGATCATTCGCGGTCTCAACCTCGGTATTGCAGAAGGTGCCGTAACTCCCGTTTGCTGCGTTTCCGCACTGCTCAACACCGGTGTTCACACCCTCATGAACAACCTTGTTCACTATATGCCCACAGCTGACAAGGCACCCATCCGCCCCGCTGTCAACGCCCGCACAGGCGAAGCCGTTGAAATCAAGCGCGACGGCAAGTTTGCCGCTCAGATCATGAAGACCGTTGCTGACCCCTTTGTCGGTAAGATCTCCATCATGAAGGTTTATGCAGGCTCCATTGATGCAACCTTTGCAGCATACAACCCCAACGCCGAAAAGAGTGAAAAATCCGGCGCGGTTTACATGATGCGCGGCAAGAACCTCATCAACGTTGACAAGCTCTGCGCAGGCGACATCGGCGCAATGGCAAAGCTTCAGTTCACAAACACCGGCGATACTCTGACCGACCCCGCAGAACCCGTCAAGTTCGCGCCCATCGAGTTCCCCGCTCCCTGCATTTCTCTTGCAGTTTCCGCAAAGAAACAGGGCGAAGAAGATAAAGTCTTTGCAGGCATCAACCGCCTCACCGAAGAAGATCCCACTATGGAGATCGAGAAGAATGCAGAAACCGGCGATGTTCTTATCAAAGGTCTCGGCGAAATGCATATTGACGTTATCTGCGCAAAGCTCAAAAACAAATTCAAGGTTGAAGCAAGCCTTGCAGATCCCCGCATCCCCTACCGTGAGACTATCCGTACCATGGCAGAGGCTGAAGGTAAGCATAAAAAGCAGACCGGCGGTGCAGGTCAGTTCGGCGTTGTTCAGATGCGCTTCGAACCCTCCCCCACGGGTGAATTTGAATTTGTTAACGCAATCGTCGGCGGCGTAGTTCCCAAGGAATTTATCCCCGCAGTTGAAAAGGGTCTCCGTGAAGCAATGGTCAAGGGTGTTCTTGCAGGCTATCCCATGGTTGGCATCAAAGCTACTCTTTACGATGGCAAATACCATCCCGTTGATTCCAAGGAAGTTGCGTTCAAATCCGCAGCCCGCCTTTCCTACAAGGCTGCCTGTGCAAAAGCTTCCCCCGTGCTTATTGAACCGATCTATCGTTATGAAGTTCTCGTTCCCAATGAATACATGGGCGATATCATGGGCGATATGAGCCGCCGGCGCGGCCGTCTCATCGGCACCAACCCCACTTCCGAGGGTACCGTTGTTATTGCGGAAGCTCCCTTGAGCGAAATGTTCAAGTATGCAACCGACCTGCGCAGCATGACTCAGGGGCGCGGTTCCTTCACCAGTGAGTTTGTTCGCTATGAAGATGTTCCCGCAAACGTTGCTCAGAAGATTATCGAGTCCGCAAAGAAGGACGACGAGGACGACGAATAATTTTTCGTTGCAGGCTGATTTATGCTCAGCCGAATTTAAATCAGCTTAATCAGTAATTCAAACACAGGGACATTGCACACGCAATGTCCCTGCCTTTAAAAAAGAAAAGGAGCATGTTCTAAAAATGAAAAAAGCTCTCGTTGCATATTTTTCCGCATCCGGCGTTACCGAACAGGTTGCCGAAAAGCTTGCGTCCGCAGCACATGCCGACTGCTTCCGCATTCAGCCGAAAATCGTTTACACAAAGGCTGACTTGGACTGGACAAACAAAAGCTCACGCAGCTCAGTTGAAATGTCCGACCCTGCATCCCGCCCCGAGATTGTGAACGAAAAACTCGATATTTTGTCCTATGACGCCATATTCATCGGCTTCCCCATCTGGTGGTATGTGGCTCCGACAATAATCAATACATTCCTTGAGAGTTTTGACCTTTCGGGAAAGACAATTGTTCCGTTTGCAACTTCAGGCGGAAGCGGAATGGGAAAAACAAATGCCGGGCTTGCACCGAGCTGCCGCGGCGCAAAGCTGCTTGACGGCAAAGTCTTTAAAATAAACGTTACAGCCGAAGAGCTTGCAAACTGGGTAAAAAGCCTTGGAATTTAATGATGATCACTGCATTGCAAACCGGGAGCACGGCTTTGCAATTGAAACCGAGCGTTTGATTCTTTATCCGACAGCAAATGAATCGATGGAGCTCCTTATTGCAGCGGAACACGATGCGGAAATGAAGCAAGCCTACTCCGAAATGCTTCAGGGTTGTGTTCAAAACCCGAACGAGCGGATATGGTATGCGGTATGGTATATCGAGCTGAAAAACTCTCCGCGTACCATTGTCGGTGATTTCTGTTTCAAAGGTTTGAATGCGGACGGTACGGTTGAAATCGGATACGGCCTGTATGACGGCTGCTGCGGACGCGGATACATGACCGAAGCTCTTGAAGCCGTCTGCAAATGGGCCGTTCTCCAACCGCGTGTAAAGCGAATCGAAGCCGAAACTGCTCCGGAAAACAGTGCTTCCCAGCGTGTACTGTTCCGCGTCGGCTTTATGCCGACGGGTGCCATCGGGGAAGAGGGTCCGCGGTTTGTTTTTTTGAGTACACCAAACAATTAAACCGTATACAATAAAGAGAGCATTGCTCAATGCGGCAGTGCTCCCTTTGTTTTTTCAGTGTTCAACAGCAAAAACGGCTGACACAGTTTCTGTTGTTTTTGAATTCATCTCAACCCGACGCGCCTGTAAACAAGATCCAACGTTTTTTCTGCGGCTTCGGAAGCGCGGCGTGCACCGTCCTTTGTTATGCGCTCAAGCTCTGCCTTGTCCGCCAGTATGCGCCTGTACTCTGTCTGCACGGGTTCAATCTCGGCAATAACCGCATCCGCAACGGCGGTTTTAAGCGTGCCGTAACCGCAGCCTTCAAATTCCGCAACGGTCTGTTCTATTGTTTTTCCTGTCATCGCACTGTAAATGGAAAGCAGGTTGTTCATGCCGGGGCGTCCTTCTTCATATGCAATTCGCCCTTCGCTGTCCGTAACTGCGCGCTTAAACTTCTTTGTTATCACCGCCGGTTCATCGAGAATCGAAATATACGAATTCGGGTTAGTGTCCGATTTGCTCATTTTCTTTTCCGGATCGGTAAGGCTCATTACTCTGCCGCCCACTTTCGGAATGTACGGCTCGGGAAGTTTGAATGTTTCGCCGTAGGCATTATTGAAGCGTGCGGCAATATCGCGTGTTATTTCAACATGCTGTTTCTGATCGTTTCCGACGGGAACCAGATCCGCCTGATAAAGCAGAATATCCCCCGCCATCAGCACCGGGTAGGTATACAAACCGGCATTGATATTGTCGGCATGCTTTGCACTCTTGTCCTTGAACTGAGTCATCCTGTTCAGCTCGCCCATATATGTGTTGCAGGCAAGCACCCAATTCATCTCAGCATGTTGATGCACATCACTCTGGATGAAAACGGGCGAAGTTGTCGGATCAACACCGCATGCAATAAGCAATGCAGCCATTCCGAAGGAACGCTCAAGCAGGAGCTTGGGATCCTGCCTGACGGTCAAAGCGTGCATATTGGCAACGCAATAATAGCAGAATTTGTCATCACTCTGAAGAAGCTTCCAATTGCGCAGCGCCCCGACGTAATTGCCTAAAGTTGGTATGCCGCTCGGTTGAATGCCGCTCAGGATAATCTTTTTTTCCATGATTCCAATCCTCCTTGTTTTTATTTCTATAATTATACATAAACGGACGGTTATTGCAACCGCCCGTTTAAAATATATCATTCAGGCAAATCTAACCGCTCACATCGTTTACAGATGAAGCATATCTTATTTCTGCCCAAAAATCAGGCCGCTATTCGCAAATGGTCAGATGCCCATTTCTTCTTTGACCTCTTTGAAGCATTTTACTGCGAAATCGAGGTCTTCTTTTGTGTGACCTGCGGAAACCTGCGTGCGGATCCTCGCCTTGCCCATGGGAACAACGGGATAGCAGAAGCCGACAACGTAAACTCCCTTTTCAAGCATGCGCCTTGCGAATTCCTGTGCTACCTTTGCATCATAGAGCATGACGGGAACGATGGGATGAGTGCTTTCGGGAACATCGAAACCAAGCTTGCCGAGCTGCTCACGGAAATAACGTGTATTCTCGTGAACCTTGTCGCGGAGTGCAGTGGATTCGTTCAGCATATCGAATACCTTGATGGATGCTGCGCAAATTGCGGGTGAAAGCGTGTTGGAGAACAGATACGGACGGGACTTCTGACGAAGCATGTCAATAACCTCCTGACGAGCTGCCGTGTAACCGCCGCTTGCGCCGCCGAGTGCTTTGCCGAGGGTGCCGGTGATGATGTCAACACGACCCATAACACCGCAATGTTCGTGAGTGCCCTTGCCGTGTTCGCCCATGAAGCCGACAGCATGGCTGTCATCAACCATTACAAGTGCGCCGTATTCATCCGCAAGATCGCAGATTGCGGGCAGGTTGGCAATGAAACCGTCCATGGAGAAAACGCCGTCGGTTGCAATAACTTTGATTCTGCAATCCTTTGCTGCTTCAAGCTGAGCCTTAAGGTCTTCCATGTTGTTGTTCTTATAGCGGAATCTCTTTGCTTTGCAAAGGCGAACGCCGTCAATGATGCTTGCATGGTTCAGCTCATCGGAAATGATCGCGTCTTCCGCACCGAGAAGAGTCTCGAACAGACCGCCGTTTGCATCGAAGCAGGAGGTGTACAGAATGCAGTCATCCATGCCGAGAAAATCTGCGATTTTGCGTTCGAGCTGCTTGTGAATCTGCTGAGTGCCGCAAATGAAACGTACGGAGGAGAGACCGAAGCCCCACTCATCATAGCTTGCCTTTGCTGCTGCGATAACCTCGGGATTGTTGGAAAGGCCGAGGTAGTTGTTTGCGCACATGTTGAGAACGCCCTTTGCAACTGTAGTGTCGATGCGAGCCTTCTGAGGGGTTGTGATTATGCGTTCATCCTTGTAGGTGCCCGCTTCTTTGATGGAATCAAGTTCGCTGCGAAAGATTTCGTATGCTTTTTTCATTTTTTTACCTCCGAAAAATCAGTTAAAACATAAATATTGTCCGAATCGGCAATGCGGCGGTTACTTTGTCCAATCGAGAACAACCTTGCCGCTGCTGCCGCTGTTCATTGCTTCAAAACCCTTTTCAAAGTCACGATAGTTGAACCTGTGAGTTACCATCGGGGTGAGGTCAAGACCTGCCTGAACCATTGCGCCCATCTTGTACCAAGTTTCGAACATTTTCCTGCCGTAAATGCCCTGAATATTGAGACCCTTGAAGATTATCTCGTTCCAGTCAACAACAGTGCCGGGGCCGGCGATGCCGAGAAGAGCAACCTTGCCGCCGTTGCGCATGGAGTGGATGAGCTGGTTGAGTGCTCCGCCGTTGCCGCTCATTTCAAGTGCAACATCGAAACCTTCGACGATGCCGAGCTCCTTCATGACATCCTCGAGCTTTTCCTTTGCAACATTAACGGGACGATTTGCGCCCATTTTGCGTGCAAGCTCAAGGCGGTATTCGTTTACATCGGTGATAACAACGTTGCGGGCGCCGTTGTGTTTGCAGATGCCGGCGGCCATCATGCCGATGGGACCTGCACCCGTAATCAGAACATCTTCACCGACGACGTCGAACATCAGTGCGGTGTGCGTTGCGTTGCCGTATGCGTCAAAGAACGAGATGAGATCATCGGGAATATCGTTTTTATCCATGGGAATAACGTTGGTTGCGGGAATGCAGAGATATTCTGCAAAAGCACCGTCACGATCAACGCCGACACCCTTGGTGTGTGCGCACCACTGTCCGTTGCCGCTGCGGCAGTTGCGGCAGTGACCGCAAACGATATGGCCTTCGCCGGAAACACGCTGGCCGACATAGAGTTCTTTTACACCTTCGCCGAGCTGTGCAATTTCACCGACATATTCATGACCTATCGTCATTGCGGGATGGATATGCTGCTGTGCCCAGGGATCCCAGTTATATATATGAACATCCGTGCCGCAAATTGCGGTTTTGCGAATTTTGATGAGGACCTCGCCCATTTTGGGTTCGGGCACGGGAACCTGCATCAGTTTCAGACCTTTTCCTGCTTCTGTCTTTACAAGAGCATCCATCATTTTTGTCATTGTTTTTTCCTCCTAAATAGGATTAAAATTATTTGCCGAGCAGCTTTTCTGCGGCTGCGAGCTTTACGCATACACAAAGCACCTGCATCGCCTGTTCAAGTTCGTTAAGCGGCGGGAAACTCGGAGCGATCCTGAGGTTGCTGTTCGCAGGGTCATTTTTATAAGGATAGGTTGCGCCCGCATCGGTCATAACAACGCCTGCATTTCTGCAAAGTTCATGTACGCGCTTTGCACAGCCTTGCTGAACAAAAAGACTCACGAAATAGCCGCCCGTGGGCTTGTGCCAAGACGCAATGCCGAGCGGAGCAAGTTCTTCCTCGAGGCATTTGTTGACGATATCGAATTTGGGTTTCAAAATCGCGGCATGTTTTTTCATGTGTGCAAGCACACCGGCTGTATTTTTGAAATAAAGCACATGGCGAAGCTGATTCAGCTTGTCGAAGCTTATAACCTGTGCCGCCAAAAGCTTTTTCATATAAGCCATGTTTGTTTCGCTGCAGGCAAAACACGCAACCCCCGCACCCGGGAAAGTGATTTTTGACGTTGAGGCAAATTCAAAAACTCTGTCGGGATTACCCGCTTTTTCACAAATTTCAAGCATGTTCGCGAATGGAACAAAATCGCCCTCAAATTCGTGTACACAATACGCATTGTCCCAAACAAGGGTGAAATCGGGAGCCGCAGTTTTCATCGAAGCAAGGCGTGCAATCGTTTCATCGGAATAGGTGATTCCGTCCGGGTTTGAATACTTCGGAACGCACCACATGCCCTTTACAGCCTCGTCATTGACAAGTTTTTCAACAAGATCCATATCCGGACCGCTTTCAAGCATCGGAACGGTTATAAGCTCCATGCCGAATGTTTCTGAAATTTTGAAATGGCGATCATAACCTGGCGACGGGCAGAGGAATTTGACTTTTTCAAGCTTGCACCACGGCTTTTCCGAATGCAGCAGGCCGTGGGTATATGCCTTTGAAATAAGGTCGTACATCAATGTGAGGCTTGCATTTCCGCAGGCAAAGACCTGTTCGAAACGCACACCGAGCAATTCGGCGAAAAGTCGGCGGCATGCGGGCAGACCCATAAGCTCGCCGTAATTACGAGCTTCAACTCCGTCGGGCCTGGTGTCCGCAGGATCGATATACATGTTCAACAAGTCGTCGGAAAGTGCAAGCTGCTCAAGCCCGGGCTTACCTCTTGACATGTTGAGGTTCAATCCCTGTGCCAAACAATTCTGATACTCGGCAAGCACTTCGGAATAGAACTCCTGAAGCTGCTGCTCGGTCATTTCATTCAGTTTCATAATCTCCCCCAAAAGGCGAATAAAAAGTTGATTTCAGAAGCCCGCAGCATCGTTCGGATTTCGGCAGCGTACATAAAACTGTCCGCCGCGCAAAAAGAGATACCCCGTTTCTGAATTTCGGCAATGCTTATTGTGCCGGGCGAATCGGCGGAAAATGAACGCCGCCAAACATCGCCATAATATGAATTATAGACCTATCCGCAAGCTAAGTCAACCTATATATTGAGTTTCACGACAAAATTTTTCCCGAGCGCCTTGTTTTTCGCCGTCTTATTATACGGAAGTGAATCTGCGGAGAGTGTTTCCGTTTTCGGTATTGCTTTCACAGACAAAAATGATATAATTGATTTCGGAAAAGCTGATCCGAAGGCGCCGACGAAAATTTTTTTGCAGGATGCGTTAAGCTTAAGCCTTTATCAGCAAAACTGAAAGAAAAGGATCGGAACGGAAGAAATGAACGAAATAAAAAATACGAAATCAGATTTCGAACAAAAAATCGATAATCTCAAGCAGATGCTCCAAAGCAGCAGGCGCGTTGTTTTTCTCGGCGGAGCCGGTGTTTCAACAGAAAGCGGCATTTCGGATTTTCGCAGTGAAAACGGAATTTTTAAAGCCATTCAGCAATTCGGTTACCCTCCCGAAGAGCTGCTTTCGCATACATTTTTCGTACGCAAGCCCGATGTTTTCTTCAGATATTATAAAACGCTTCTTCTGACAACTGACGCAAAGCCGAATGCCGCGCATGCTGCACTTGCGAAGCTTGAGGCGCAGGGCAAACTAACAGCCGTTGTAACTCAAAATATCGACGGGCTGCACCAGCTTGCAGGCAGCAAAAACGTTTACGAGCTTCACGGTTCAATTCATCGCAATCACTGTATGCGCTGCAACAGATTTTTTGATGCCGAATATGTAAAAAACCACAGCGGCATTCCGTACTGTCCCTGCGGCGGCATGATAAAACCCGATGTTGTGCTTTATGAAGAATCTCTCGATCCCGATGTTCTTGCGGGCGCAGTCGCGCATATATCCCGCGCCGATATGCTTATTGTCGGCGGCACATCGCTCCAAGTCTACCCCGCCGCCGGACTTATTAATTATTACTCCGGCAATAAACTCGTTTTGATTAACAAAACCATCACTCCGTATGACAGCTATGCAAACCTTGTTATCAATGACTCGATAGGCAAAGTTCTTTCCGCAGCCGTTGAATGACGATAAATCCCGCGGCAATTCACGGACAGTGAAACGACCCGCCGCCGCAGTTTTGCGGCGGTGGGTCGTTTGTTCAGTTTTCGTAAGGAACATCAATGCATTATCAGTTTGGAAAGGCAACAGTGACGGGTGTGTCGCTGTATCCTGCCGTTCTGCCTTTTCCAAAGACTCCGTAGTAATTCTTGCCAAATGCATAAAGCTGACCGCTCGTGTCAATACAGAAATGTGTTCCGCAGTCGTTCTCCACTGTCACGGAAGAAAACGCAAACGCTGCAATATTATCTGCAATCTTTTTCAGTTGGAGATTGCCGTCACCATCAATGTAATCCAAGTAATACAGCACGTTGTCGGCATCAAGCAGCACAAACTCCGGCCATCCCCCCTCGTAATCAATTTCGAAGCTTGCAACGTCTTTGTATCCGTGAGCAATTTCAGTTCCGGAGGATGTATCATCTTCGGAGAACATTTCAGTCAACCACAGCGAATGATCTGTTTTAATTACATAATAGTTTGCTTCACCGTCTTCACATGCACTTATTGCATCATCCGTTATATAGTAGTCATTATATTCGACTGAACATGACCAAAGCGAGCCATCGGTCATTATTGCGAGTCTTCCGTTCAGAATCCTGCTTGCTCCTGTCGCCGCCTCTGCAAATCCATTGCCGATTTCAAGCATTCTTCCGTCGGTCGTAAGTGCATAGTATGCATTCGTATCCGCAATTCCGTCTGCAACCTTCACCGGCGACAGGTGGTCGATCGTGGTGCCGTCGCCGAGCTGCCCTCTGTCATTTGCACCCCATGCCCAAAGTGTTCCGTCCTGCTTCACGGCAAAAGCAAAGTTCTCCCCCGCCTCTGCCTTTGAAACATCGTCCATAATCTTGATGTATTCAGCAGAACCTTGGGTCGTGCCGTTGCCGAGCTGTCCTCTGTCATTGATGCCGCAAGCCCAGAGGCTGTGATCGGATTTCACAACGAGAGCAAAACTTCCTCCCCCGCCGACAGTTACGGAAAGCGCATTATTCATTCCGCTTACGGCAACGGGTTTTTCGGTTTCAAACACCGTTTCCCCATTGCCAAGCTGTCCGTATCCGTTGCTGCCCCATGCAACAACCTTTCCGTCCGTTGTTACTGCAAGCGCATGAGTTCTGCCCGCGGACACGGAAACAATGCCTTCCATCACAACCGAAAAGTTCTTCAGGTTGGAGTCAACCGATTTCAGAAGCTGCCCCGCTTTGTTAACAACGTAAAGAGGCTTATCTTCATATTCCAATAAATCCCGCGAATACGCAGCCGCTGAAATCACATCGTTCATTATCCTTGTTGTCTGTGTGTCATCACCGAATTGACCCGATTCTATCAGCCACAGCGAGCCATCCTTTTTCAGCGCAAGACATGACGCGTTGTATCCTTCTACACCGTGAATTTCTTGAACGCCGTCCATAACTTTTTTTGCAGACCTCGTGGCCGCATTCATAACTTCAACCGTTCCGTCAGGGTTGAGAATAAACAGTACTCCGCTATGACCTGAACCGACTTCAACCGCAGCAACGTCAGTCTTAATCACTCTGCTCGACGGACCTTCTTCGCTATAAGCTCCTCCCCAAACGATAAGTGCTCCGCTTGTGGTTACCGCAGCAGAGAGACCTCCTCCGGCGGAGGCCTGTTTAATGTTACCTATCATAAAAGTCGGCTCACCGATATTAGTGCTTTCTTCATAGTTTGACGGAGAAGTTCCGGTTATCTGTCCGAAACCATTGAAGCCCCAGCCATACAGTGAGCCATCCTTTGCAACCGCAAGCGTATGCGTCCATACTTCCGGAGTTGATTCATCAAAGGAAGCTTCACCGCTTGTGCTTACGGAAACGATGTCGCTTAAGATCTTTTTCGGAGCCGCGTTTCCCGCAAGTCTTGTTCCGCATTTTGCTCCCCATTCCCAAAGTGAACCGTCCTCCGTTATCGCGTACGAAACGGAATTGCCCGCAGCGACCTGCACGTTCGTATCAACCGTTATCTCCGGACTCACCGTTCCGTACATTGTATAGAACACAAGTTCGGGCCTGCCATTGTCGGAATCTACCGACAAAAATATCTTGTACACTTCCGAATTTGAAGCTTCCTCTCCCGAATTTCGAATTTCAAGCAGGAACAATTCACCGCCGCTGAGATCGACCTCGGTCGGTTTGTTGATGGTGCCTTTCAGTATGATCTCAAGCGGCTGCTGCGAATCGCCGGCTGCATTCCCGTTTGCTATCTTGCTGAGTTTCACCGTGCATTCGCAGTTCGTCAAATCCAATCCGCGAATGTCGAGAGTGCATTTCGGCTGCACGTTAACAAGGCTGCCGTCACGCACCTCGCCGTTTCCGACATTCTCAGGTTCCGGTGTGGTCGGAACTTGCGTAATCGGCACCGGTGTAGGTGTTGAGCTCGGTTCTGTTCCCGAACCGACTGAACAACCGGAAATAAAGAAGACAACGGCAAAAAACAGAGCCATTGCAGCTTTAAAACAACTTGGACGGGAAGACTTCTTTTGCATAAAACAAAACTGCTTTGCTTTTAAATCGAAAACCATGTGAATGCGTTTCTGTTGAAGATATGTTGACTTGCAACGTGTATATTTAGATTATACTCATTATTTGAACGAAATCAATAGGGCAATTAATATATTTGAGCATTTTTTTCTCCGGCGTCAATGCGCATGACTGCATCGTCGAACTCATTGACAACAGCGGCAGCACTGTTATAAAATATACTCAGCAGTCCAAAGTTACAGCAGCCGAACCGCCGAAGCATTGAAACCGATTGGTTCTGCTTGAACTGCTTTTTGGCTGAAGCCCCACGGCTTGAATGGCACGGACCCGGAGAATATGCGCACTATCATGCTGCAGAAAACAAGTTTGCGGGAAAGTATAAGCATTTTCATGTGTGTTTTGGAGAGTTAGCATATGAAAGTTCTTTTTAACTCGATTATCAGGACGACGTATTCAGGCTGTTACTACAAAAAAGGCAGCAGAGTTATTTATCTGTACGATATAAAGCAGACCGGTGACAGTCAAACGGTTATCTTTTTCGAATGCGAACATATTTCTCGCCCAAAAGAAATAACTGTCCTGTACAATGAGTTTCGTCCTGTAGGCGAGCCCAAATCCGTCAATCTCATTGATTTTGAGCTTGAGTTTAGATATGCGAACAATCTCAATCAGAGATGCCTCGGCTGCATTTATTGCAAAGCAACCGATATGTTCACAGATGTAAACAAACGAGCCGACTCCTGCGATGTTCGTTACGCAAAATCCTTGCTTTGCGAGCTGAGGCTTGCATTTGTTACGTTATCCGCAGTAAGTTTGCTTACATGCAACTGCGAATATAGGAGGGCTGAACCGCCTGAGTTGATAACATGCAATGCGGGCATAATTGACTTTAAAAAATCGGTCTTGAAGATTGTTGAGGAGTGCAGCAAACCTATCGGCAGTTCCGATCTCTTGGCAATGTCACCGGAGCTTTTTGACATATTATTAAAAATGCTGCACCCGGATGATGTGATTTTCTTCGGGAGCGGAGATTCTGCCGGTAATTATTGCCCTGTGATGCATGAAAGTGTTCGGGATTACCTTGCATTCCCCGGAGAAGATGCTGACGTCATATGCATACGCGCAAAAAATGCGTCAAAAGAACTGTATGCATATATGATGTCCGAAACATCTGAAACTCCGCGATATGCTTTACTTTTTCCGTCAATCAGCACTGCATATTACGGAGACGATTTAAACATTGGCGGTTCATGTGCTTACAGCTATGGTTATGCTGTTTATGCACCTCAAAACATTGCTGAGCAAATTCTTGCGAAAACGCAGGAGTGCAAGCCCATACAGCTCAATAACGATTTGAAGCTTTAAGCGCCGAGCGAATGAAACTGCTTGAAACCCCGTAACCGTCTATAACTTTGAGGTCGAAGACTATCACACATACTATGTCTCTGCAAATGCAGACTCGGATGAGTTTGTGTTGGTGCATAACAGGTGCGGGTATAAGCCTTTAAGGCAAAACGATTATAAAGCTGTTATTAATCCCGGCGAGATGGAAGCACCGCATGCGCATATTTTCAAAAAGGCAAGTAATATAGGGAGAGTGTTTCGCGACGGCACTCTTGATAAAAGTCTTGCGGCAAACAGAGAAGCAATGATGTTTCTGAAAAGGAATCTGGTATCAATAATGGAGATGATAGATGCTTTTTATGGAAAAAGATGAAAACGGATTTCAAAATTTCTCGATAAGAATTCTTGAATCAACTGAAAGCCTGCGCCAAGTTGTTCTTGATGAGTTTGAAAACTTTATCTTCAACTCAAACATAATGAGCGGTGTAAATAAAATTGATGAGCCTACTCTGCTTTCGCTTATCTGTGAGAGTCACAAGTCGGAATATATACGCGAATTCATTGTTGAAATGTTGCCGCTGCTTGAACAGAGCTGTATAACCGATAGGGTGTTTGATTCTTGCATTTCTTATTCGGACACTGAGTTCCGAAAGACATTGTGCATTTTACTTGCACACATGTGGTTGAGAATCGACCTATTGTTGACGCTTAACGAAGAACTGGATACTCCGGAAGCATTCATAAAGGCAGTGTGCATTATGGTTCGTGAACGGTATTCAAAAGACGAATTTGAAGTTTTTTTGCGAAGAAACAAGCGCTTTTGGAACGCATTACCTTGCTGCATTTCATGGCTTATGCCGAAATATGAGGACAGCACTCTTGTTGATGTTATAAAAAACTATGCAAATCAAGCGGTGATGTGAAACTAAGCGAATCGATGTTGATGGTGACCGGCATGTTGGGACTTTCGGCCTGCATTAAAGAAATTAAGGAGTTTGGAGGTAAGCATGGAAAACTATATTAAGACAGCAATCCGCTATGCGGAAGGGAAAATGAGCGGCAGTGATTTTGAGATTGAACAGGCTTCCGAGCCCGAACTTTGGCCATGGCTTCAATCGCTGCTGACTGAGGAAATGAAAACCGATCCCAAACATGAGTTTTGGAACATATGTCATTCCCGTTCGGCACTCGAAGCAAACAATTTTCGCGTAAAGGCCACTGCGCTTGCTTTCGGTTACGGATTCTTCGGTAATATGCATGACATAGTAAGCAGCCTTGTCAAGACAGTTTACCCGGATATTAAAATCAAAACACCCCCGTCGTACACAAAATATGATTTTGTATACGAAATAGGTATGGATTACGTCGGCGGAAAAGAAGCCGATATAATCGTTCAAGATATTCTGGACAAGCTGCCTTCGGATTTAAAAAAGAGTGAAAGGAAACGCGAAGCAAAAAACGAGTTGCGCAAAGCTTTCCCTATCGCAAAGAGGAAACCGCTGTGGGTTCAGGAACCTGAGTGGCCTGTATCCAACGGCAAACCTCTCAAGTTTATCTCTCAAACAAAAGATGGTGAGAAGGTATGCTACGAATTTTACGATGAAGCAAACGACTGCAAAACAATAATCGAGCAGCTGCTGTAACATTTCGGCACTGTTTGATGTTGTTGCTGTCAGTGTCGTCGGCAACAAACTGCATAACTTTGAATTGAAAAACAAAATGCTTAGATGTGATTACAAACTCAATACTGCATGCAACCGAGTTTCAATAGAAGCGAACACTTGCATCCAGTTTGAAAAAAGCGATAATGAGAGTATACCTATCGGCACCCCGGTATTATGGGATGAAGCTCTTATGCTGAAAATTGACATCGACAAATACCGCATTTATCATATTTGCTGCATCTTTGTTCCTAACGGGATGTACAGTCGAATAACTGATTACAAAAAGATCTGGAAACTTGCCGGCATTCCTCCGGGGTTTTATGACGGGGCATATACCACGAGCCACGGTAAAATGTATTTCGGCATTACATTCGGCAAAGGAAGGGATTGCTTTACGGCGGACACTTCAAACCTTATGATACTTGTACCTGAAGGTTCAGACTTTGATGCTGCAACTCTGTTTGAAGCGTTTCGATCCGAAAAGGTTGAGCGCACGGACGAAAAACTGTGCGCAATTCTCGAAAGAACTGTATCTCAAGAGAATGAAGCATTTGCTTTTTTATACAAGCACGACTTCGGAGGTTCACTCAACATTTTCGGAAAATTTGCTGAGCGTTTCTTTTCAGCCGAAGAAATAATGGCTTGGCAGACGGAGGATCCTGCCCTTATTCGCCGTCGAGGTTTAATGGGTTGGTAACTGAACACCGGTGCAATTGTCAACAGATACTTTTGATTTTTAATGAAAGAAAGGAAGTAATATGAAAAGATTAGTACGTTGCTGCTTGCCGGTATGAATCACGATTTTAACTTTTGTACAACTTCCTCTTTGTGCATTGTTAAAGAATAAAGTTTCCCAATATTGTCAAGGATAAACGATTTACCGTGATCCACGGGTGGGAGAATTTCTTCTTCGAACGCCCTCTCAAAAAATGGTCGCAATTCTTCTTCCGTATATTCTTCATATTCAATTTGAGCAGTCATAAATTGCTTCCCGTGAGAAGTTTGCTTTCTGGACATTACGGTAATTCTTCCTTGAATATCGCTTTCACAGTGGGTGGGGTAACCTGTTATATTGTCAAACTTCCCTATGAAATAATAATAATTAACATAGTAGACATCGGCATAATTGGATTTTTGCAGTTCAATCCCACACAAAAGATCATGTCCGGTCAAATAAAAAACGTTTCGTTGTTTTTTGAACCCATGTGCTTCGAATTCATTTTTGCAAAATTCCTTAAAAGCTTTTTTATCCATACATCAACCTCCAATCGTCAGATTGCCGGTATAGACATATCCACGGTAACGGAAGGGATTATTCTTTCCGAGTGTGGACGCAAGTGAGCCCGAGGTTGAGAGTACATCTGCATCGTGACGGCAAACATCGCGGCAATAATGCTTTAAGTATAGTACATGCTCAGTTTAAACTACAGGACGGTAAAAAACACTTTCCCCCAAGTGGCCTTCAATGGAACGCCATCTGAGCTTTGAAGCACAAATTAAAGTACCCGTATATTCGTCTAAATCGGCTTCTGATAAATTATCGCAATCACACCAGTAAATGGTTCCATCCTTCATAATCATTGTCGAACCCAATATTTCGCAGGTGTAGCTTTCATCAACGGGGAAAAACTTGACGTATTTCAAACCTTGAAATTCCAGCTCTATCATAGAATCTTTCTCATATTGGCGTTGAATAAGCACCCTTAACACTCGAAGACTGTTCAACGGATACATTGAAAGATTAACGTCAACATAAGCTCCGCTTACATAGCTCATTTCTTTTATACAGCTGTCGTGAAAAAAGCATACGGCTTCCATAAGCTTCAGCACATCGTCATCGGTACTGATTTCATTCCACATAAAATGATCCCTCTCTGAATTCACCCAAGTATCAAAGCCAAACCTTCACCTATACCCGCACCCAAAGGACCTAACAAGAAATCGTCAGCAACGCCAATTCCTGTAACGTCGTCAGCTGCGACAACAATGATTCCAATTACAGCAACAGTCACTAATGCCGCCCCTGCAACGGTTCCCCAACTGAATGTGTATGCCGAACCCCTGACTCCATTTTTCCAATCGTGATGATGTCCTCCCTTTGAATCGTGGGGATGTTTATCCGGCCTTCCGTGGTCATTATGGTCGTAATCATGTTCCGGTTTACCATCTGCCCCATAAGTTCTTGAATCACCGTTAGGGGCAGTGTAAGTGCTTCAGGGCTCTCCGGTGTTGGGTCGCCGATTTGCATCGTGTGAAGATGCCTTCGGCACATTGCTTTGTTTTAATGCGCAAAAGACCTTTTTTATTGGTTGAACAATGTTATCTTTCACCCAATTCGCATACGCGTTATGCCCGAGAACGCCCTGGCCGGTGGAGAGGAGGACATCGGAGGAAACAAACCTGCCGACTTCGGGGTTATAGTACCTGCTTTGGAGGTAGTAGAACCCGGTTTTGGCTGTTTTTTGTACCCGGAGGGAGTTTCCCTCCGGGGTTATGTTTATTCATACGGTTGCTTGCCGAAATAAGGTGCTTGCGGATATTCCTTAAATCAACTCTTCATTTATGCTTATAATTGAGCATGAAGCGTCATATTGGATGGTGATTAAATACCCATCCTTGGTATAATGCAAGGATTCTTTCGGTGTATCATTTCTGCCGGTATAAAGAAATAAATACTCACCGTTAGGATCAATCGCTCTTACCGCGTCTAACGATTGACCTTTCGCCAGTCCGTTAAAATCAGACTTTAACAGCTGCGTTCTATAAGTATTACCAAGAATTTTGTTGCCCGAACTATCAAACAAGAGTACGGCAATACGCTCACCACCAAGATATGATACTCGGTACACTCCGTTATCTTTCCGCAAGCATTCAATGGGATATTTTGTGTTTAGCTCATTCAACAAACCATTGAACTCGGCGAGTTCCGATAAGTCTGCTTCATCATAGGTTTTAGATGCCAAATCAACCAAACTTTTATCCGGCTGGGATATCTCAATGTTCAAATCAGTTCCTCCTGCGGTGCAAGAACAGATTACAAGCAGCATCATTAAAACAATTGCTGCGAAACAATATTTTGCTGACCTCATAGTACACCTCAATTTCCTAATGCATAGTAGATTATTGCGCTGTCATAGTATGGTACGCCACATAGAGTCCACGGAATCGTATCCGGAGTCATTCCTGTATCCCAAAGGATCGACGCCCCGCCATACCCATGTTTTTCCGCCCATTGTCCGGTATCAGTCTGCCGCATAAAATGATAGTCATAATACACCTGACCGGCAGCCAAATTATATTTATATGGTCGGGTGCCTACTCGCAATGCGATCTTAAACTCATTGTCATACACCTTCGCATCCGGACCTGAAGTTTTACGAACAGTATGGCAAATTGCCTCCGCGATAGCGGAACGGGTTATCCTTTCCGAGTGTGGACGCAAGTGAGCCCGAGGTTGACAGCAGTTTGCCCCAACTGTCAAACCTCAACAGCGGCTAAATCGCTGTTGAGGTAAGCATATTCTACAACAGTTGCTCCGGTTTCGTCAATGAGTTTGACGATATCGCTCTGGGCGTTGCGGAGACAGTATTTGACGGTCATTGGTTCTTTCACCATAGAACTCAATTAATCTCAGAAGGGGTATCATCCAGCTTGAAAAGCTTGCTGTTCGTTTTCCGTTTACTTTCACAACCGTAAGCGAATCGCGAAATCGTGGAACAAATTGTAATGCCTGCACAGAATATCTCTCAGGTTTTGCGCGCACTTTTTGAACAACTATTTCTTCCCTGCCGAATTCTGTTTTAAGACCGCGCCCCTTGAAGAACAGGAACAACATCAAAGCAATTATAGCAGCCATTGCAGTAACAACTAAAATTTTCTTAAGAAAAGCCAGCAAAACAATCAATGCTGTTATAATTATGCAAACCTCAATAAACTCAAACACGGCAGCCCGCTGCATGACAAATCGATTGCCGCTGAGCTTTAATTCGCACATCGGGTCACCTTTTTTTTAGCATGTTGTCGATTTTTTGTGCAGTCTCAAAACTGATGCATTTAAACGGAGCATTCCGTATTTTCTTAAGCAGTTTTTCAGGGACAAATTGCACCAAATCCCTTTTGACTGAATTCGTATATGTCAGATATACATATTCGGATGCAATCGATGGCAGTTTTGAAACCGATTTTAATGGTTTGAATGTGCTTCCTGTCGGTATAAAATGAACCACAAAATAACTGCGTGTTATATCCTTTGCGTCATAATAGTCGAGTTCGATTCGATCAAAGTTACTCCATTTCAACTCCTTCCTAAAAAATGGGGCAGTGAGCCGCAATCCCTCAGAGGTTATTTGAATACGCAGAAAAGAGTATGCAAACGGCCTTATCAAAACAATGAACATGGTAAACACACACCCTATACAAATCAAACCGGCGAAACGTTCTGCGTCTGTGTTGCCGAAGAAGAAAACTAAACTCCAAGGAAAAACAATGAGAACGAACAAAAACAAATTATCCTGCCATATCGGGAATGCATTGTGTTTCACGTTTTATTCCCCCAAGTCCGGAAAAAACAGTTTTGCCCTGCGATGCAATGCTTCGTTAAACGCCATTTCGATAACTCCAAATACGCTTCCCGTTGCAATTTCCTCCAGCTTATCATTAAAGAAATTCCTGGCAACTTTTTTAAAAACCGTTTTTTTGAATGAACCGACCAATTCTTTCACGCCTCCTTTCACCGCAACTAATCCTTCGTGACCACCGCCGGCACCATAACCGATTAAGCTGCCGACATCGCCAATAAGACCCGAAATCACGAAATCAGCAACCGTCGAATGCCTTTTGCTGATTTTCGCATCTACCAATTCGCTTGCAACGCCTGAAAGAACTCCACCTCCAATGACAATGGTTGCAGCAATACCGACTGATACGACATCGGAGGCAATTCCAACGGCTGCTCCCGTAATTGCACCTGCAGCCGCGCCGCTGGCAATCCCGGCAACAACAGTTTCTCCAAAATCGCTTCCGCTGGCAAGAGCTGTGATTGCTCCGGTTACGGCTCCGGTCACCGCACCAACTACAGCTCCGGTTACCGCACCGACTGCCGCCGCAATCAATTCCCAAAGATTGCCCTGAGTATCTTCCCGAATAATGGGGTTATTCCCGCAATACGCATATGCGTTATGCCCGAGAACGCCCTGACCTGTGGAGAGGAGGACATCGGAGGAAATGAACCTGCCGACTTCGGGGTTATAGTACCTGCTTTGGAGGTAGTAGAAACCTGTCTCCTCATCATAGACATACCCACGGTAGCGGAAGGGATTATTCTTTCCGAGTGTGGAAGCGAGTGAGCCTGAGGTTGACAGCAGTTTACCCCAACTGTCAAACCTTAACAGCGACTCAATCGCTGTTAAGGTGAGCATATTCTACAACAGTTGTTCCGGTTTTGTCAATGAGTTTCACAATGTCATTCTGGGCATTGCGGAGGTAATAGTAATAATTTCCGTTATAGTTCACGGCAACGACTTTGCCGTCAGCGTCGTAGCTGAAGCGGAGCTTTGAAGTCGTTGTGCTTCCGTCGCTGTTCGTTGTGGTTTTGACGGTGCCCATGAGCAGCGTGCCGTTATAGTAATAGTCCGTAACGGTGTTGCCGATGGTTTTTCTTGTGCGGATGCCGTTTTCATCGTAGCTGTAGACATACGAATTCGCGTGTCCGGAGGAGGCGGCTTTCGGGGTATACGACTTCAGCCGCTGACCTTCCCAAACCAGAGTTGCACCGAGGTAGTTCGTCGGGTTGCCGGAAGCGTCATATGTTATGCTTTCGCCATCGTACGAAGTGAGCTGATCCTTCCATGCCGAGTTTGTGTAGGCATAGGGAACGGTCTCCCGAGCCGTGCCGAGCGTTCCGACAGTGTAAGCAAAGATCTGCTCATCGACATAAATTACTTATCATGCCAGAGTGCTAAGACCCTGCCTGTGTCATTATCCACCAAGATGTTTGCAACACCACCCGTCATATTGGATCGCAATGTTCCCTGAACAAGCCAAATACCGTTTGCCTTATCATAGAATACTTGATAGGGTTTCTGCTTTTTTATACGTTCTCCATACTTATTGATCCAAATTACTTCAACTTTTTTGAGAAGATCTTTTGGATCGGATATGAACCCTAAATTATCTTCTGACGGAAATTTATCAATATAATATTGATAATCGCCCACATCAAACGCCTTAGTTTCCGGAAGCTTGTTTTTGCCAATCACAACAAATGTCCCTGCAATGAATGCCATGAAAAGAACAAACAGAAACATAAAAAACATCTTTCTTTTAAACATTGAAACTACCTCCCTGGATGGTTGGGACCAACTTGTTCGCAATTGAACCCGTTGTGTAGGCATAGCGATACTTTCCGAGCATGTTGCCGTAGGAATCGTATGAATAAGCGTAAGTTGAATTTGCGGAATCATTCTCACCGTAGTACAGATTTTCACGCACAAGCTGATTCATGGAATCATACTCGTAGGAGAATTTTTCATCTGCATTTTCGAATGTTGAATCGCCGCGCCAGATCTTGGTTATGTTGCCGTTGGCGTCATAATCATAGTTGTACTTTGCGTCCGAACCGTTGCGATAGGACTTAACGAGCGTTTATTCGGGACTGCCGGATAAACCTCCGGTGAAGCTTTTTTCGGTGCTTGCCGCACGGCGCGTGCATCAAAGAACTTTTTACACCTACCACGTAGACTTTACTGTATACCAATCATTCCCGAGATCAACCTGGTCTACTATATATGACCATTCGTCAACAAGCCGGCCTTCTCCGGTTCGTTCAATCTCTTTGCAGAGCAAATAATCACTGTCCCCAAATCTTGAATAGAAGAAAAACATTACGTACTCAGCGAAACGTGAAGGTAGCCTTCTGACCGATGTCATAAGCGGATCATCGAAAAGAGGCTGTACAAAAGTTTGGATTCCGTTGATCTCGTCCTGCGATAATTCTTCGGATGAAAAGACTCCGAGTTCACCAATTTTGGTATAGGTTCGATTATTATATGAACTGTCCGCGCCTTTTATCACATAAACAACGTTTGGATTCGCCTTGAACCAGTCGGCGGCAGCATCGAGTGCCTCGGTGTGAAGCTTGAAGTAGTCTTGCGCAACTCCGGCAGAATACAACCCGCGCGGCCCCGAATCCTCAAAGAGCTTTTTAAACTCAGCTATGCTAAAACACCCGCACAATTGTACCGAAACAACTGCGGCAACCATAGTGATCGCAACAATAATTATCAAATGCTTTTTTCTTTTCATAGTGACCCCCACAGTTCTTTCGTTGTTTTATAAATTGTTAACAGCAACCGTCCGTTTATTCCTGCATTTACCATCCAATCGAAAAATTCTCCGCTTGCAAAAGATGCAGGTTCCATGAAGTAATGTATACCAACCCCAAGGTTGATAAAAAAGTTGTCGTCTTTTCCGTCATAGTAATACCCGCAGCCATCGTTGTCTCCATTTTCTCTTAATGCGACAAATCCAGCCGCAACAAGGAGAGTTTTTCTCATATATCTCTCCTGATTTTACTCGAACACGGACTGACGAATAACAAACCGATGTTCATACTCCCAGTATACCGAATTTGTCAATATTTATCAAGTGTTTTTAAAGGCAAGTTTATGTAAAATATTATTCGAGCGTATTGTATGCTTTGAAACCGTGTTCCCGCTTGTATACAAATGCATAGTCGCAGATATAAGCATCACAACAATTCTGTTTGCTTTTGTTCAAAAGCATAATTTCCTCTCTCGATTTTGCATATTCGGCGCCAAAAGATAAAGCAATAACGATCGCGACAGATAAATGCAGCCGCGAGAAACATTCAACACAGTGTACTTCCCCACCTTGGAGCAAATAAAAAAATGTTATAAACAAAAACAAGTGTCCTAACAGCTTTTCAAATGCTGTAAGAACACTCCCCATGGTGCGAGTGGTGATAACGGATTTCATAAAACAATGAATTAACCGGCAGAAACACATATATTTCATCTCGCACACGAACAGTTTCTTTAGAATTTTATTCGCACATTCGATTTTTACTGGCCTACCCGATACAATGATAACACAAGGAGGGCAGAATATGAAACAGAAATATCATCTTGCAATGGATGATGCAGAGCGGCGGCTTCTCATTGGAAGTCTGAATGATCTGCGCAGCAGGCTCTTCACAGAGGGCAGATATACCGACGCTGTTGACGAAGTGCTGCTGAAAATCATCGGTGCAAATCGCAAGAATTTCAAGGTCATATACACGGGGTGAATGGAGGAAAGCATAATGACGGAGTTTGAAAAGCTGGGTGGCACATACCGACAGGCGGGTGATTATTATCTGCCGAATCTCGATATTGATAATCAAATCGAGGTGCAAATTGGTGTTTGGGGACAGCGACACCGGCGATTTTTGAAGGAGAACCACCGGGTGAGATGCTACAATCTGTTGACTACCGGGACGCTGAACGATTATCTTGCTGAGGTGGAATCCCTGGCACAGGCGATGTTTGATACGCTTGTGAAGGAACTGTCCGAAAAAGAAAACTTGAACGAAAAACTCAAGGCAAGTGACCCGCCGGAATGGGTCAGGCGGAGCAATAACATCCGCAATCGAGCTACAGAAATCGTAAATGCAGAGGTCATTTTCGTGTGAGCAGCAACAAAATTTGATAAAAATCAGAGGCGCAGTCAGATGCAGGTAAGCACCGGCTGCGCCCCTTTTTCGTTGCTCTGAAATAGGTCTGCATTATCTTAGCGAGCAGACTGTTTATACTCCTCTGGAGCTAAACAGTGCGTCGCCCGATGTCTGTGCCATCTGAGCGAGCAGTGCCTTTTTACTCCGTTCTACCGAGCTCTGTAAGAAGGCCTCGTTAGGGGCACCCTAAGACCTGCTTACCCGATGCCGAAGAATCGGTCGAAGAAACCCTTCAACTTTTCAATGATGGTCTGCTTCTTCTCTGCACGGTTTCCACCGCCGAAGCGGGAGATTGGCGGCATCAGCCGGTCAATATCCGTGCCTGTCGTTTTGACAGAGCCGTCACGGAAAGAGCTCTCCATAAAGCGGCGAGTCTCGTCGTCTTTCAGGTTTTCCTCCTGAATGATTGCAACAAGCTGCCGTTCTTTTTCTTCGGCGACAAAGGTGCGCCATTCCAGCATCACATCTGATACATCGTTGATTCCGGCAATGAAGGTTTCGATCAGTGCCTTCTTGCTGCGCAGTTCAGGACTGGCATCCACTGCTTTGCGGATCGTGATAAGCACTTCCTTGTCATCGCAGTGTGAATCGTGGTATTTCTGTACCAGAAGCAGGATGTAGTCAATATTGATCTCGATCTGCTTGATTAGCTCGATTTCAAAAACGATGTCATCTGTGATGTCCTCTTTTTCGCCACCGGGCTTGCGGTTTTTCCACTCATCCCGTAAGTCCTGATAGCGGCCAAGATAATCCTGAAAATCCCGCTCGCTCAAAATTTCGCTTCCGGCAAACTCGTCGAACGAAGTCAGCAGGTTGCGCATACGCAGAATCGCACCGAACAAAACGATAAACTCCTTCTGCCGCTGTTCGCCGGTAATGCGTTCCTCTGTCAGCGGGAATTTCGTTGTCAATTCCTCAATCATATCCTGGTAGCCTGGGTGATATTTTCCGTCGGCATCCTCGTAGCCAAAGTAGTAATCCTTATAGCTACGCATCAGGACGATACCGCCCGCTTCCTTATCTCCGAAAAGGGAGATGGCGTCGTCGGTGCGCTTTTGCAGATTGCGGAAGCAAACGATGTTGCCGAACACCTTGATGGAATTGAGAATCCGGTTGGTGCGGGAATAGGCCTGGATCAGGCCGTGCATTTTCAGGTTTTTATCCACCCACAGCGTATTCAGCGTTGTGGTATCGAAGCCGGTCAGGAACATATTGACCACGATCAGCAGGTCAAGTTCCTTGTTCTTCATCCGTAGGGAAACATCCTTATAGTAATTCTGGAATTTATCCCCGTCTGTGGAATAGTTGGTGTGGAACATCCCGTTGTAGTCACGGATGGCCGCATCCAGAAAATCACGGGAACTTTGGTCAAGTGCGGAGGTATCTTCCGGATTCTCCTCGTCAAGAATACCATCCGTTTCTTCCTCATTCGCTCCATAGCTGTAAATGACGGCAACCTTCAGCCGTTTCTGCGGATTTTCCGCCATTTGCCTCTGAAACTCGGCGTAGTAGAGCTTTGCAGCATCCACGCTGGACACGGCAAAGATGGAGTTGAACCCGCTGACCCGCTGCTTCTGCTTGATTTCCTCGATCTGCTGCTTGCTGCCGGCAGAGGCAACCTCGGCGATATTCTGCAATACGCTGTATGTATAGGTTTTATCACCCCGGTAGGTCTTCTGGTCAAAATGCGTCAGAATGTAATCCGTGACTAGTCGGATGCGTTCCGGGGCAAGAAACGCCTTTTCCCGGTTGATGTCCCAAACTTCCTTGTCGTCAATATCCGGCTCGGCATCCATTGTCTTGATGTAGTCCACCCGGAAGGGCAGCACGTTTTTGTCATTGATGGCATCCACGATGGTGTAGGCGTGAAGCTGGTCGCCGAACGCTTGCGCTGTTGTGCGAAGCGTAGGGTTCTTGCTTACGCCTGCATTGACCGCAAAGATCGGCGTTCCGGTAAAGCCAAAGATGTTGTACTTCTTGAAATACTTCGTAATGGCTTGATGCATATCCCCGAACTGACTCCGGTGGCACTCATCAAAAATGATAACAACTCGCTTATCAAAAACGCTGTGTCCGGCGTTCTTCTTGATAAAGGTGGCGAGCTTCTGAATGGTGGTGATAATGATTCTTGCATTGTCATCCTCCAACTGGCGCTTCAGGACTGCCGTAGAGGTGTTGCTGTTGGCAGCTCCCTTTTCAAAGCGGTCATATTCCTTCATCGTTTGATAGTCCAGATCCTTGCGGTCCACGACAAAAAGCACCTTGTCGATGTAATCCAGTTTCGTGGCAAGCTGCGCCGTCTTGAAAGAGGTCAGTGTTTTGCCGCTGCCGGTGGTGTGCCAGATGTACCCGCCGCCCGCTACGGTGCCGTATTTCTTATAATTGTTGGCGATCTCAATGCGGTTCAAAATACGCTCGGTGGCAACAATCTGATACGGCCGCATCACCAGCAGCATATTTTCCGCCGTGAACACGCAGTAGCGGGTAAGAATATTCAGAATGGTGTGCTTGCAGAAAAAGGTCTTGGTGAAGTCTACAAGGTCCGGGATAATGCGGTTGTTCGCATCCGCCCAGAACGAAGTGAACTCAAAGCTATTGCTGGTTTTGGACTTCTTGGCTTTCTGCGCTTTGGCATCCTTGATATGGTTGAAACGGGTGGTATTGGAATAATACTTCGTATTCGTGCCGTTGGAGATCACGAAAATCTGCACAAACTCGTAAAGCCCGCTGGATGCCCAGAAGCTATCCCGCTGATAGCGGTCGATCTGGTTGAAGGCTTCTCGAATGGGAACGCCCCGGCGCTTCAGCTCGATATGGATGAGTGGCAGACCGTTGACCAGCACCGTCACATCATAGCGATTATCGTGAGCAGCCCCCTCCTCTGTGGAGATGGCATACTGGTTGATGACCTGCAAACTGTTATTATGGATGCACTTCTTGTCAATAAGCTGAATATTTTTGCTTTCCCCGTTATCCCGGCGGAGCACCTGCACATAGTCCTCCTGAATCAGGCGGGTCTTTTCGAGAATGCCGGAGTTGGTGTTTGCCAGCACCTCGTCCCAGAAACGCTTCCATTCGTCGTCCGTAAAGCGATAGTTGTTCAGCTTTTCCAGCTGCGTCCGCAGATTGGCAATCAGGTCAGCCTCTTTATGGATGGTCAGTCGCTCATAGCCCAGCTCGCAAAGCAGACGAATAAACTCCTGCTCCAAATCCGCTTCGCTCTGATATGCCTCCGAGCGTTTCGCCTGCGGCTTGTATTCGGTAACAACAGTGCTTTCACTGCTCTGGGCGATGATGTTGAAATAGCTCACGGGCTACCTCCTTCCGTGTCAATCTGCCGGTGTAAAAGTCAGCAGCTTGTCCCTGTAATATTCATATTGTTTCTGCCGTGCTTCGATTTCGGCGGGCAGGCCGATATTTAGGTCGGTGCAGATGGCATCAAAGTTGTCGAGAACATTCGCCAACCGAAGTTGTATATCCAGCGGCGGAATAACAACATCAAACTGTTCCAAAGCTCTCATGCTTAAATTGGGCTGTGAACCATGGCTTGCTTTGGCTACAACTTGCTGTTGAACCATTTTTGACTGGAGTAAGTGAAATAAATATCGAGAAGAATTTTCGCTATTTACTCGCATGGCAGCTAATGGCGACCAAATATTAAAGCGCTCGTCGGTATCAACATACCCTACTTTTCCGGTCGTAGATCCAGATTTAACCATAAAAATGTCGTGCTTTTGTGGCTTGTATTTTTTACAACATTCTGCATCAAACTCCGGCGTTATATTTCCACGCCGCTTTTCAAAATGAATTTTGCCATCAAATACTGCTTCAACGGACAGAAATGGAATGCCATCTTCCATAAGTTCTGGGGTAGTATGTGGCCCATCTGTGATAGGCTGCTTCAGCATATCGATTATTTTCCCATGGCGATAATCAGTTCTGGGTGTCAACAACTTATCCCTATAATACGCATACTGCTGCTTTCTTGCGGTCAGCTCTGCGGTAAGCTCTGCGGTAAGCTCTGCGGTAAGCTCTGTGAAATTGTCCAGTATACGGACAATTTCACGCTGTACCGGCAAGGGTGGGACGGGGATGCGGATTGCTTTTATGTCGGGAACGCTCGAATGAACAACCTTACTCTTTACTTTTCCTTTGCTCTTTTGCTTTTGTGCGTCCAATGTTGAAAGCGCATAGGACAAATATTTGGGGTCTTCGTTGTGCTTAAGAACAACAATATCACCACCAGCCAAACAGGTTTCGTGACCAATATACGCACAGCACTTTGCGATGTCCTCTACACTTTCACCTGTAATAGCGAAAAGAATATCACCATAGTCAAAGTATTTCTTGCTTGTTAAAAGAGTCTCGTCTGTGTGTGACACACAATCTTCAAACCATACACCGTAAGTGGTATAGATTTCCCCATATCGAACGCACGGCGTACCGGTTTCACGAACTTGGTCTCTTGTAATGCCAGCCCCACGGAAAACATCGGTTGCGATTTCTCCGAGCGTTTTATAAACAACGCCCTCTGGGCAAAGTTCCTGAAGCAATTTTTCAAGTTTAGTCATCTTTTCACCCTCGTTAGACGCAAGCTATTTTTCATTTTATCAAGCACTTTTTGGCGCACAATCTCGCCATCCAAATATTCGAGATTATCCCGCAATTCAAATAGGCCAAGACTTGCAGCCATTTTCCTGCACTTTTCTTCATAGTCCTCAAGATATGGCGGCGTTTTGTCTCTTTTCTCTTGTTCTTTCAACTTTGAAATATACACTTGCTGCTGATACATCGCTTTGAGTAAATTCGCAAATGACGAAACAAATTCTCCGGCTATTTCGGCGGCATTACCGTCAAATACCATCGAGATTTCGATTGCGTCATTTTTTAACTGCTCATATTTTGTGAGCAGAGTTTTCTGCTCTTTCTGTTGCAAAGGGTTGGAAACTGCAAGTACCATTTCTTCTAAATCAGCGCAGTTTGTCAGCCACGAAAAGATCAGGTCATTCGTGTGATAAAATGTGCTGTCATCTTTCAAATACAACTTGTTTGCCACATATAAATTGTAAATCGTATTAAACTCAAGAAAACACGACAGCCGTCTATCAAATAGCTGCTGTTTGTTGCTCAAGGCAATCTGCCGTTTTGTTTGAAATAATGCGACTAATGCAATACCAACAGAAATTATTGAAACGGCAATATTGGCTATTTCCGAATAATTCATCCCTCAATCTCCCCAATAATCCGATCAATTTCCTCTCTCAATTTCTGCTCCCGTGCGACGATTTCCGCAATTTCTGCATTCAACTTCACAATGTCAATCTTTTCACGGGTGTCCTCCTGCTCCACATAGGTGGAAACTGAGAGATTGTAATTGTTCTGCTTGCTGCCAACTTCGTCGTTCGGCACAAGGCGGGCAAAGTGCTGCTCGTCCTTACGCTCTGCCACAGCGGACACAATACGCTGAATATTTTCTTCGGACAGGCGGTTGTTCTTCGTAACCTTCACAAACTCCTTGGAGGCATCCACAAACAGAACGGCGTTGTCCGTCTTGTTCTTTTTCAGCAGCATAATGTCTACGGAGATTGTGACGTTTAAGAACAGATTGGAGGGAAGCTGAATGATGGCATCCACAAAGTTGTTATCCACCAGATACTTGCGGATTTTCTGCTCGGCCCCGCCACGGTACATAATGCCGGGGAAGCAAACGATGGCCGCCGCACCGTTGGAAGCCAGCCACGAAAGACTATGCATAATAAACGCCATATCGCCCTTAGAGGCAGGAGCCAGCACGCCGGCCGGCGAAAAACGGGGATCGTTGATGAGCAGCGGGTTCTTATCCCCCTCCCACGGCACAGAAAACGGCGGATTGGATACGATCAGCTCAAAGGGCTGGTCGTCCCAATGCTGCGGGCTGAGCAGAGTATCTTCCCGCACGATGCTGAATTTGTCAAACTCGATGTTATGCAGGAACATATTGATGCGGCAGAGGTTGTAAGTGGTCAGGTCGATCTCCTGCCCATAGAAGCCACGCTCGATATTGTTCTTGCCCAGCAGTTTTTCCACCTTCAGCAGCAGGGAGCCGGAACCGCAGGCTGGATCATAGACCTTGTTGATCTTCGTTTTGCCGATGGTGCCGAGGCGGGCCAGCAGCTCCGAAACATCGGCGGGAGTGAAATACTGACCGCCCTTTTTACCGGCATTGGCGGCATACATTCCCATCAGATATTCGTAGGCATCACCAAACAGGTCGGGATTGATGCCATCAGTAGAGAACAGCGGCATCTGCGCTACGCCGTTCAGCAGCTCTACCAGCACCTTGTTGCGCTTGGCAACAGTTTCGCCAATTGCCTTGCTGTTCACATCGAAATCGTCAAACAGACCTGCAAAATCATTCTCAGCGTCTCCGCTGGCGGCACTGCTTTCAATGTGGTTGAATACTCGCTCCATCGTCTCGTTCAGGTTGTCGTCCTTGTCCGCACGGGCAAGAACATTGCAGAACAACTCCGAGGGCAGAATGAAAAAGCCTTTTTCCTGCACCAGTCCCTCACGGGCAGTCTCCGCCTCGGCGTCCGGCATTTTGGCGTAGTCAAAGTTCTTATTTCCGGCGGCGTACTCGCCCTCGTTGATATAGGCGGTGAAGTTCTCCGAAATATAGCGGTAAAACATCGTGCCCAGCACATAAGATTTGAAGTCCCACTCTGCCACATGACCTGCGTGGACAAGGTCGGTGGCAATTTTATAGATGCGGCGGAACAGCTCGTCCCGCTCCTGGTCTTTCTTTACATCAGCCATTGTAATTACTCCTTTTGGGCGATCCACGCCGCTTCAATCTCATCAAAGGGGATGCTGTTTTCCTCGCAAAAAGCCTTGATCTTCTTCATTGCCGCGATGTTTGGCTTGGTTTTGGCGTTTTCCCAACGGTTTATCGTTCCAACGGATACATTCAGTGCTTTTGCGAAATCCTCCTGCGACAACAGGGCTTTCTTACGCATGACCCGTATTAACTCACTTAAAGGCGTCATCAAACAGTTCTCCTTTCAGAAGATTAACAGCATTATACTATAAACCTATCATTTTCTCAACACCGTTTGGAGAAAACCGAATACCAAAATACAGAGGCGCAGCCTTCGGAGAAATCCGTTGGCTGCGCCTTTTTTGCATTTTTAAGAAAAATTCGAAAATACCTTTGCCAAAATCGCAGAAAAGTTCCCAGTTGGTTGGTAGAGAGAAAATTTCAAATTCTTTCGTTCAAATCCGAAAAATTTTCCAAGTTGATTAGTAAGGGGGTAAAAAATAACTCTTCTCGCTGCCTACCTATTGAGGGGATTCTTCGCTTGTGCCTTGAAAGAGGCGAATTTTTGAAAAAGTGTGGGAATTTCACGGGAAAATTCGGCAAAGAAAAAGTGAAAGGCGATAGAGGATCCCGGCGTAGTCCGCCGCTCTGTGGTTTTCCGCGTGCACCTTGAAAATTAAATAGCAGAAATTTTGGAGAAAAGAGTCACCACCCTGCCCATTTTAGGAACAAGTGAAGGAGGTTTTTTCAATGGTCATCAAAATCACGCCGCAGCAGGCGAAAAGAGTCGACGCCCTGCTGCGTAAGCTGTGCGCTAACTACGACGGCGGCAACTGCCTGCTGCTGGACGACGGCGAGCCCCGTGTCTGTGTCCAGAGCATCAGCAAGTACGGCATCTACTGCAACTACTTCAAGAATGCCGTGCTCCCAGTGGACGAAGGGCTGCACGCCGAGATAATGAAGCCGACCGGCGGCAAGCGCTGTGTGCTGTGCCGTCAGGCGTTTGCATCGAGGGCGAAGAATCAGCGTTATTGTCCGGCCTGCGCCGCCAAGCAGAAACGGCTGAAGGCAGCCGAACGGCAGCGCCGAAAGCGGGCATCGGCGTCACGCTTTTAAGGTGCGGACAGTCCTGAAATACAAGGCTTTTTTGAACCCAAATCAACCCAAGCAATACAGAAACACCTTAACCTCAAAAATCCGCTTTGAAAAGCGTGACAAATTCAAGCGAGAGGAGGAATTCAATGAACCCATATTTCACAGTCAACGACTCCGAACATTTCACCTTTTACCGTATCCCAAAGCTGCTGTTCACAGATGAGATTTACCAAACTGTTTCCACCGATGCCAAGATGCTCTACGGCCTGCTGCTGGATCGGCTGTCCCTATCCGAGAAGAACGACTGGAAAGACGAGCACGGTCGGGTCTACCAATATTTCACCATCCATCAGGCGCAGGAGCTGCTGCATTTCGGACACGAAAAGGTCTGCCGCCTGTTTGCAGAGCTGGATGCAGCCGACCTTATCGAGCGCCGCCGTCAGGGGCGTGGCAAGGCCAACCGCATCTACTTAAAGGAGTTTACCCAAAAGTCCGATTATCGGAATTCCAGAAGTCCGGGAATCGGAAGGAAATAAGACTTAGAGAGTGATATTTACTACCCGAAAAAGAGAAAGAAGGTCAACAATGAATAGCAAAAACACAGTGCCAATGAAACCGGCGCTCTTAAGAATTGAACAGCTGCGCCCGTTTGAAGGCCATCCCTACGAGGTACAGGACAACGAGGAGATGGCAGCTCTTTCGGAAAGTATCCGGGAGAATGATGTTCTTTCCCCGTTGATCGTCCGTTCCGTTGAAAACAGCGATGAATACGAAGTCATCAGCGGACACCGCCGGTTATACGCCGCACAGAAAGTGAGTCTTACGGAACTGCCGGTGCTTATCTGTGCGCCGGATCGTGACAGCGCCGCCATTGCCGTGGTGGACAGCAATCTGCACCGGGAGCATATCCTGCCCAGTGAAAAGGCGTATGCTTACAAGTTGAAAATGGAAGCACTGTCCCATCAGGGAATCGCTTGTGGACAAGTTGGCCACAAGTCCCGGGATGATATTTCCGATACAGACAGCGGCAGGCAGGTTCAGCGCTATATTCGCCTGACCTACCTCATCCCGGAATTGCCGGAAAAGATGGGCAAGGAGGAAATTGCGTTCTCTGTCGGCGTGGAGTTGTCCTATCTCGATGAATGCAGCCAGCGGGATGTGCTGGAGCAATGTGAGATCAACGACTGCACGCCATCTTATTCGCAGGCATGGCGAATGCACAAGGCCGACCGTGAAGGGCTGCTGACGAAGGATGTGATCCAGTTCTTTATGAGCGAAGAAAAAGCAAATCAGCGGGAGACGGTGAAGGTCCCCGCATCCCGCCTGCGGGAGGTTCTTCCCAAAGGTTTGGATGCCGGAAAGACGGAGGATTTTATCATCAAGGCTTGCGAATATTATCGCAAATACCTCATCCGCCAGCGTGGGCGGGAGGAACGATAAGGAGTGATAGAAAATGAAGCGGCAAACGAATTGGATCGTCGGCGTATCCGACGGAAAAGTCCACGAATACAAAATTGGGGATGTGACCTATTTTGTTTCTGCAGAATTTGAGCGCAGCTCTCAAACCAATCTGCGTGACCGTGTACAAAGAACAGTGGTCAGCAATCTCATACCTTTGACGCCCGGTCAAGCATCCGATACAATAGCAGCGGAATATGTGTTCGGCTGCCGGGAAGGAGGACTTATGCAGTCGAAAAAGAAAAAAGAACAATCGGGATTGACAGCGCTGTACTGCCGCCTGTCCCGTGATGATGGAGCGGAAGGCGACAGTAACTCCGTAGCCAATCAAAAGCGTTTATTGCAGAAATACGCCAAAGAAAATAGCCTCGGTAATACCCGTTTCTATGTGGACGAGGCTGTAATAATAGGACTAAAAACATTAAGGCTCAAAAAGTGCTGAAAATACGGCGTTTTTGAGCCTTATCATATAAATAAGCGCAAACAGTACATAGCGCGTCTGTTACCCAAAGTGGCGCTTGGGTCGGCAGGCGCGCTATTTTTATGCCCAGATGCGG
>ERZ839823.611-NODE-611-length-48360-cov-6.829831_pt1 | contig 48360 bp, 35 predicted proteins | sample MGYA00519862_ERZ839823 | MGnify/ENA primary metagenome ERZ839823 (study PRJEB31850, sample SAMEA3708853) | human gut metagenome | biome: human gut; feature: human-associated habitat; material: faeces | place: China | collected 2014 ...
TCCTGCTCGCACGGAGAGCACATTAAGTGCTCTCCGGCTCGTGCGGAACTCGCGATCGACTTCGTATGCCGCCGGGCAGCCGGGGCCGACGCGAGGTTCAAGATTGTCAAAAAAGCGGTCGGCGCGCAGTGCGCCGACCGCCGATGTAAGGGGTCTGATGATTTTTACCAGCTAGGGCCTCTTACTCGTCTAGGAGATCCTCTGGCATGTCGTTGCCGTCGCCTAGGTCGACTGGGGCCTCTTCGACGTCGGTTGCGGCCTCGGCGCCTTCGCCTTCGGGCTTCTCCTTGGCGGCTGTCATGCGGGCTACGGCGCAGATGCGGTCGTTGTCGTCGACGGTCATCATCTTGACGCCCTGGGTAGCGCGGCCAGTCTGGCTAATCTCATCGGTCTTGACGCGAATGACCGTCGCGCCTTCCGTCACGATGAACAGCTCGTGCTGCGGACCCACCGTCTTCATGGCTGCGAGGTTACCCTTACGCTCGGTCATCTGGATGGTGTAGACGCCCTGGCCGCCGCGGTTCTGCTCCGGGTAGTCCGCGACCGGCGTGCGCTTGCCGTAGCCGCGCTCGGTGATGACGAACAGATCGCCATTGCCGTTAGTGACTTCCATGCCCAGAACACTCACACCGTCCTTCATGCTGATACCGCGAACGCCGCTGGTGTCGCGGCCGGTGGCGCGCACCTGCTCCTCGGAGAACATAATCGCCTTGCCCGCGGTGGTGGCCAGGATAATCTTGTCGCCCTCGCGCACGCGGCGCACGTTCAGCAGCGCGTCGTCGTCACGCAGGTTGATAGCGATCAGGCCGTCGCGGCGACTGCGGTCATATGCGTTCATCACTGTCTTCTTGACCATGCCGCTCTTGGTGGCAAACATCAGGTACTCGTCGGCAGGGAACTCGCGACAGCTGATGACGCTCGCGATCTTCTCGCCTTCCTCAAAGGGCAGCAGGTTGACGATCGCGGTGCCGCGCGCCTGGCGCGTACCCACCGGCAGCTCGTGCACCTTCAGGCGGTAGACTTTGCCCTTGCTCGAGAAGAACAGCACGTACTCGTGCGTGGATGCGATAAACATCTCGTCGATGACATCGTCCTCTTTAAGGTTGACGCCCGATACGCCCTTGCCGCCGCGCTTCTGGGCACGGTAGGCGGCCACCGGGATGCGCTTGACATAGCCGGTGTGGGTGATGGTCACGACCATGTCCTCGTCGGCGATGAGGTCCTCGACGTCCAGGTCCTTCTCGACATGGCTGATCTCGGTGCGGCGTTTGTCGCCGAACTTCTTCGAGATCTCGCGCATCTCCTCCTTGATGACACCCAGGATCTTCTCCTCATGCGCCAGCAGGTCCTCGTAGTAGGCGATGGCGCGGCGCAGGCCGTCCAACTCTTCCTGGATCTTGTCGCGCTCCAGGCCGGTCAGACGACGTAGCTTCATCTCGAGGATGGCCGTGGTCTGCTCGGGCGTAAAGCCAAAGCGCTCGATCAGGCGGCCGCTGGCCTCGGAGTCAGTCTGCGAGGAGCGAATGATGCTGATGACCTCGTCGATATGGTCGAGAGCCATCAAGTAGCCCTCGAGGATATGGGCACGTGCCTGGGCCTTCTTGAGGTCAAAGCGGGTGCGGCGGGTGACGACGTCGACCTGGTGGTCGATGTAGTGCTGCAGCATCTCGCGCAAGCTCAGGCATTTGGGAACGCCGTTGACGAGCGCCAGGTTGTTGGCACCAAAGGTCGTCTGCAGCGAGGTGTACTTATACAGATTGTTGAGCACGACCTGTGGAATGACGCCCTTCTTGAGCTCGATGACCAGACGAATGCCCTTCTGGTTGGACTCGTCGCGCATGTCCGAGATGCCCTCGATGCGCTTGTCGTTTACGAGCTGGGCGATCTTCTCCTGCAGAGTGCCCTTGTTGACCATGTAAGGGATCTCGGTAAAGACCAGGCGGCTACGACCGGTCTTGGTGGATTCCACGTGAGCCTTGGCGCGCACGGTGATGGAGCCGCGGCCGGTCTCGTAGCTCTGCCTAATGCCGGCGCTGCCCATGATGATGGCACCGGTGGGGAAGTCCGGACCGGGCATGATCTGCATAAGCTCGTCGACGGTGGCATCGGGATTGTCGATCAGGTAGCAGGTGGCCTCGATCGCCTCGGCGAGGTTGTGCGGGGCGATATTGGTGGCCATGCCGACGGCGATGCCCTGGCTGCCGTTGACCAGCAGGTTGGGGAAGCGCGCGGGCAGTGCCACGGGCTCGGCGAGCGACTCGTCGTAGTTGGGCTGCCAGTCAACGGTATCCTTTTGCAGGTCGCGCAGCAGCTCCATGGCGGGCTTTGCCAGTCGACTCTCGGTATAACGCATGGCCGCCGCGCCATCGCCATCGATGTTGCCGAAGTTGCCGTGGCCATCGATGAGCGGTGTGCGCATGGAGAACCACTGCGCCAGACGAACCATGGCCTCGTAGACCGCGAAGTCACCGTGCGGATGGTACTTGCCGATAACCTCGCCGACCGTCCAGGCCGACTTCTTATGCGGGCGGTTGGGGTAGATGCCGCTCTCGTTCATGGCGTACAGGATGCGGCGGTGCACCGGCTTTAGGCCATCGCGCACGTCCGGCAGGGCGCGCGCCGTGATGACCGACATCGAGTACTCGATGAACGACTGCTTCATCTCGCGGCCGAACTCCGAAATCTGGAGCTGACCGCCGTTGATATCCTCGCCGGCCGAGGCGCCGCGATCGACAGCGCCAAAGCTCTCCTCGAGCTCGGCATCGTCATCCTCTTCCTCTTCATCCTCGGCGTCGGGGTTATAGGAATCTGGATCGCCGTCCTCGCCCTGCTCGGCGCGGGCGAGCAGGCGCTTCAGATCATCGGGCATACCGGCGTCGCCGGCCTCGTCCATACCCTCGTTGTTGTTGATATCGTCTGCCACGTTACCTCCTCATGGTTTGCGTGGTCCATTAGTTCCCTACCACGGAGACGAATTACCGGGAACACCGGATAACCCTCCTAGGTTTTCCAGGTGCCCCAGGTTGCCCTGAAGGATGAGGGCGCGCGCCTTGCGTGCGGCGCCCGAAATCCTGAAGGGCAAGATGGGGTGCCTGGGAAAGCTAGGCGTCTAAGAAGCGCGCGTCGTGCGCATGTTTTTCAATGTACTCACGGCGATAGCCGACCTCGGAACCCATCAGTTCGCGCACGGCGCGGTCCGCCACCACGGCGTCCTCGATCGACACGCGCTGCAGGATACGGGTCTTGGGGTCCATCGTCGTCGAGGCAAGCTGCTTGGGGTCCATCTCGCCCAGGCCCTTGTAGCGCTGAACGGTATAGCCCTTGCGCTTCTTGGTGATCTTGCCATCCTTGGCCTTGCCGTCCTCGTCGTTGTCGTCGGGGTTCAGGCCCAGGCTCTGAATGGTGTCGCGCAGAATCTCGTCTTCGGGCTGGCGGCCGTTGGGATACACGTAATGGATCTTGTTGCGCACCTTAATACCAAAGATGGGCGGGCAGGCAACATAGACATAGCCGGCATCGATCAGCGGGCGCATGTACTTGTAGAAGAACGTCAGCAGCAGGATGCGGATATGCGCACCGTCAACATCTGCATCGGTCATGATGATGATCTTGTGGTAGCGGGCCTTGGTGATATCAAAGTCGCCGCCGTCACCGGCGCTCGTCGTGACGCCGCAGCCGATCGCGGTAATCAGCGACTGGATGGTGTCACTCGAGAACGCGCGGTGGTCGCCCACGCGCTCGACGTTCAAAATCTTGCCGCGCAGGGGTAGGATCGCCTGGATGTCTCGGCGACGGCCGTCCTTGGCCGAACCGCCTGCCGAGTCGCCCTCTACGATGAAGAGCTCGGTCAGCTCGGCATCACGCACCGAGCAGTCGGCGAGCTTACCGGGCAGGGACGCCGTCTCGAGCAGGCTCTTGCGGCGGGTCGCCTCGCGCGCCTTGCGGGCGGCGTTGCGCGCCTTGCAGGCCTGTTGAGCCTTCTTGACGATCTCGCGAGCGGGCTTGGGATGCTCCTCGAGGTAATCGGCGAGGCCGTCGGTCACGATCTTGAGTGTCAGCGCGCGCATATAGGAGCTGCCGAGCTTGGCCTTGGTCTGGCCCTCAAACTGCGGGTCGGGCAGCTTGACCGAGATAACAGCCGAAAGGCCCTCGCGCACATCGTCGCCGGTCAGATTGGCGTCTTTTTCCTTGAGCAGGTTCTGCTTGCGCGCATAGTCGTTGATCACGCGGGTGAGCGCGGTGCGGAAGCCCTCAAGGTGCATGCCGCCCTCGGGAGTGTAGATGTCGTTGGCAAACGACATGACGTTCTCGCCGTATCCGCTATTCCACTGCAGGGAAACCTCGACCTCGCCCATCTTGGCGACAGGCGCGTCCGGGTCCGATTTGCCCTCGATGTAGATGGGCTCCTTAAAGGCCTCGGGGACGTCCTTGCCCTCGTTGAGGAACTTGACGAAGTCGATGATGCCGCCGGCATAGCAAAACTCCTCCACGTGGGGAGTCGCCTCGCGCTCGTCGGTCAGCACGATCTTGAGGTTCTTATTGAGGAACGCCGTCTCCTGTAGGCGGTTGTGCAGCGTATCGAAATCGTAGATGCAGGTCTCGAAGATCTCGTCGTCGGGCCAGAAGGTGACGGTGGTACCCGTCGAATCCGAGGTGCCCACGACCTCCATCTTCTTGACGGTCTTGCCGCGCGAGAACTCCATCTCGTAGGTGTTGCCATCGCGACGAACCTGAACGACCACGCGCTTGGACAGTGCGTTGACGACGGAGATGCCCACGCCGTGCAGGCCGCCCGAGACCTTATAGGCCGAGTTATCGAACTTACCGCCGGCGTGCAAGATCGTCATGACGACCTCGAGCGTCGGGATCTTTTTAACAGGGTGCTCGTCGACGGGGATGCCGCGCCCGTTGTCGACGACCGTGATGGAGTTGTCGGCGTGGACCGTCACCTGGATCTCGGTGCAGAAACCGGCCATGGCCTCGTCGACGGAGTTGTCAACGATCTCCCACACCAGGTGATGCAGACCGCTGGCGCTCGTCGAGCCGATATACATGCCCGGGCGCTTACGAACGGCCTCGAGACCTTCGAGAATCTTAATCTCGCCGCCATCGTAATCGTTTTCGTTTGCCACACGTCCTCCTTCAGTCAAGAAAATGTGTACAGCCTTACTAGTTTATCGTAAAAAAATACCCTCGGGAACGAGGGTATTTGGCTCTACAAGGCCACTAGATGCGATTTAAGGCTCTTTTTTGCTTTGCACGCCCTTGGCCCACTCGGCACTGGCTCTCATGGCGTTCTCGAGGGCCTCGCGCAGTTTTTGGTCTTCGATGGGCGCCACTTGGCGCTCAATCTCGCCGCGCTCGGCCTCACTTAGGTCGGCGTGCGGGGCCGGCGGGCGCTCGGTCGTCGCCGGGCGCAGGCGCTCCTTGGCGGCAGGCGGCGTGTGACCGGGTGCGGTGGTTTTGAACACCAGGCCGTCCACATGCGCACCAGCGCGCTCCATGCGCGCGCGGATGATCTCGCGCAACAACGTCATTTCCTGCGTCCACGAGGGCGAGTCGAGATACACCAGCAGCTCATTGGACTCGGGCAGGTAACGCAGCCCCGTCACATGCCGCCCCTCGCGCGTGCCCGAGCACACCGCGTTCCACGCGCGATAGACCGCGCGAGATTCCTCTGCAGCCTCCATCTGCGCACGGCGCTCGGGTGTCGCGGCCGCCAAGATGCGCCGACGCTCGGCATCCAAAAAGCCGCCAAAGGCAACCGTTCCGTTCTCGCGCTCGAAATTAGCACGTCTCACCCATGCTCACCACCTTGGCTCGATCAAGCAGGTCATCGGTAAAATACCCCAGATTGGTGGTGGTTATGACTGTCTGGATATCATCACCGATCAGCTGCAGAAAAGCGCCTCGGCGCCCGGCGTCGAGCTCGCTCATCACGTCGTCTAAAAGCAGCAGCGGCGCGGTGCCCAGGATATCGCGCGCCACGGCCACTTCTGCCACCTTCCAGGCAAGCACCAGCGTTCGCTGCTGGCCCTGGCTGGCAAACGAACGGGCCGATCGACCCGCGACGGAAAACTCAATCTCGTCGCGATGCGGACCGACGAGCGTCACGCCGCGGCGGATCTCCTCGTCGGCGCGCTCATCGAGCGCCGAGAGCATGTGCTCATACGCCCAGCCCCTGAGCTCGTCGCGATCCTCGGTGCCAGGCAGGTCGCCAAGCGTGGACACATAGGACACGCCGACGGGCTCGCCGGATGCCACGCGGCCATAGGCGTCGCGCACATGGCCCGACAGCCGGTCGAGCAGGGCCAGACGATGCACGAGCAGGGCCGAACCGGCGCGGGCGATAGATTCGTTCCAGGCGCCGAGCATCTCGCGGCAGCACCAGGTCTCCTTGAGCAGGGCATTGCGCTGGGTCACGCAGCGCCCGTAGGCACTAGCCAGATCGGCATAGCGTGCACTCAGCTGAACGCCAAAGTCGTCAAGTGCGGTGCGGCGCACGCTGGCACCCCGCTTGACCATATCCAGGTGGTCCGGACAAAACAAAACGCTCGGCAGTACCCCGCGCACGCCGGACGCAGCGCAGCGCTTGCCGTTGCGGCTAAACGAACGCTTGCCATCTTCCACGCTCAGTCCCATGTCCAGCACGCGCCCGTCGCCTTCGAGCCTCAGCTCGACCTTGCATGAGCCCACGCCGTCGTGCACGAGCTCGGCTGCGGTCGGATGCCTAAACGAGGCGCCACTCGTCAGCAGCTGCAGCGCCTCTATGAGGTTGGTCTTTCCCGCCGCGTTGGGACCCGCGAGCACTGTCACACCGTCGCTCAGGGCAAGGCGGTAGCTGTCGAAGCTGCGATAGCGCGCAACGGAAAGATCGCGTGCGAACATGGTCATGGGCACTGCTAGATGCGTACCGGCATGACCAGGTACAGGTAGTTGATCTTGTCGTAGGACTTGAAGATACCCGCCTGCGAATAGCTCTTGAGCTCCAGCGTGATCTCCTTCTCCTTGGACAGGGCATTGAGGCAGCCAAAGATGTAGTGGTAGTTGAAGGCGATGGTGCCCGACTCGCCCTCGGCCTCGACATCGATCGTCTCCTGCGCCAGATCCTGGTCGTTGGAAATAGAGGACAGGCCCATCTGGCCGTTCTCGACGTCAATCTCAAACTTGACAGCGGGGTTGGCGCTCGCGATAACGGCCACACGCTTAAGGGCGGCGTTAAAGGCAGCTACGTCGATCTTGACGCTCGTCACGCACGAATCGGGGATGAGCTGCTTGTAGTTGGGATATACGCCCTCGATGCGGCGCGACACGTAGGTGGTGTTGCCGGCCTCAAAGACAACTTGGGTGTCGGTGGCGCCGATCATGATGGTCGCCTGGCTGGCCATGATGTTCAGCGCGTCGTTGAAGGCGTCAGCCGGAACGTTGAGTTCAAAGGAGCCTTCGAGGGTCGAGGTCTCGACCTGCGTATCGCACACGGCCAGACGGAAGGAGTCGGTCGCGACCAGGCGCACAGTGTTGTTCTCGACCTTCATGTGCACGCCACCCAGGATGGGGCGGGCCTTGTCAGTCGAGGTTACGCGCCATACGCGACTTACCATTTCGGACAGGATATCGGTCGGCAGCTCGACGGCGCTCTCGATGGCGTATGCCGGAAACTCGGGAAAGTCGTTAGCATCGAGCGTGTTGAGGCGAAAAGAGCTCTTCTCGCAGCCAATCAAAACCTGACGCTCGGACAGCTCAAAGGTGACCGGGGCATCGGGAAGGGTCTTGGTGATGTTGGAGAGCATCTTGCAGGGAATCACCATCTCGCCCTCCTCTTCGACATGGGCCGCAATGCGGTGACGAATCGAGATGGTGTAGTTGGAGGTCTGGAATTCCAAGATGCCGTCTTGTGCCTTAACGAGCACGCCCGACAGAATGGGAAGGGTGGATGCCGAAGCGACGCCTTTCATAACGACGCCGATGGCTTGCGTAAGCGAGCTCTGGCTGACGGTGAACTTCATCTTTTAATACCTTTCTATAGATATAAATATCTTAATAATAGTAATAGTACTGACGAAACTGTTGATTACTCCTAAAGGTGCAGGTCAGCCCTAAAAAGAGAATCGACAGGAACCTGTGTGCAACCGGGCATGTTTTCCACGTTCAAAACCTGCGCAAAACTTTTCATCACCGCGACTCGAGTTTTTGACACCTTATAACCGCCGTTTCGACAAGTTTTCAACAGCTGTGTCCATTTACCTACGAGCGCAGTGTAATTTTATCGCGCAGCGACTTGAGGTCTTCGGTAACAGTCCGGTCTTCCTGAATCATCTTCTGAACCTTTTTATAGCTCGTGCTGACGGTCGAGTGGTTGCGGTTGCCAAACTCGGCGCCCACGGCCGTCGTCGTCATCTCGCACATCTCGATCGCCAGGTAGATAGCGATATGGCGTGCCTTGGCGATATTGGCGTTGCGGCGAGGCCCGATGAGTTCCTCGTGCGTTACGCCGTATTGCTCCTCGATGACGGACTGGACCGTCTGCACATTGATCTTCTTGGCCGATGTGTCGAAGTACTGGTTGGCGATGGCGTCGATGTCGTCAAAGGTGAGCTCCCCGCCCTCGCGCTCGCGATCGCCCGCTTCGCCGGCACAACGCTCGCAAAAGCTCTCAAGCTCGCGAATGTTGGTGCCCGAGACCTCGGCCATGTGTTTAAAGTGCGCGTCGGTCAGATGTCCGCCGTCGCCCCCGTATGCCGCCAGCAACGAGTCGTTGCCCGCCTCGGGTGCGGCGGCGATCGTGTTCTCGTAATAACGCTGCAAAATCTTGTACTTCATCTCGTAGCTGGGCTCCGCCACCAGGCACAGCAGACCGGCATTAAAGCGACTGGTCAGGCGCTCGTCCATATTAAGGTCCTTGGGAGCGCGGTCGGCGGCGATCACGACCTTCTTGTTGTTACGGATGAATTCATCCATCAACTGGAAGAAGTAATCCACGCTCGCGCGCTTGCCGATGATGTTCTGGATGTCATCGATGATAAGCACGTCGACGCCGTGGTACGCCTGCATAATGGGGGCGTTGCTCTTCTTTTGGCGGTCGAATTCCGTCATCAAGTCGTCCAGATATGCCTGCGAGTTGGCGTACTTCACCTTGATCTCGGGCGATTTCTCTGCCAGCTCATTTTTGATGGCGAGCAGCAGGTGCGTCTTGCCCAGGCCCGATTTGCCGTAGATGAACAGCGACGTGCAGGTACCGGGCGTGTCTGCAAGCATGGCGAATTTGAGCGCCGATCGGTAGGCAAGACTGTTCTCCGGCCCGAAGACGAAGTTCTCAAACGTGAATTTCGAATTCGCCGCGAGGGGTGCCCCGTCCGCGTTTTTCTCGACTGCCGCCGGTGCCGCCGGTGCCGCCGCCGAAGGTGCTGCCGGCGCTGCGGACGAACTCGCGCTTTTCGCCGGTGGCCTGCCATTCATTTGGGTCATCATGCGGCGGAAATCGTCGGCGGACAACGTGTTTTTGATTGCAATGCCCGACTCTTCGCCGGGTGTCGCCTCGTGTGCGACGGGCATATGCGTGGCGGTCGGGATGGGCGAGGGGCCTGGCTCTACCGCCGGTGCGACCGAAGCAGTCGGCTGCGGTGCCATGGTTTCACGGGAAACATCGTCGCGTCGAGGCTCGGGCGCCGGTGTTGCCGCTGCGGCGGCGGTCGCTACCGGGTGAGTGTCCGGGGCCGTATTTGCCGAGGCGCCTTGCGGTGCCACGATATTGAGCGCAATCGGTGCAAAGGCAATCTCTTCTAGGTACGCCTCGATGGTCGGCTGGTGCTTTTTGAGCTGAGCGATGGCAAAGCGTGAAGGGGCCTCAATCGTCAGAGTGTCCTCGGTTAAACTCACGGCGCGCGATTGTCCCAGCATATTGATGAGGCGTGCATCTTGGCCGTCGCGCTGACAAAAGGCGATGGCATCTCCCAGGATGATGCTTGCTTCCTCGTCCACTGTTTCTCCCGTTCCTTAACTTTGGGCTCGCACGCGAGCGCTGCCTATTTCGGTCAGATGATATTTCTGGCCATGTTTGATTACCAAGCCGGCCTGTGCCAAGTCGTTGAGCGTTCGCGACCACGTGGGCGCTGAGTTTCCAAACGCTCGTGCCAGGTCGGTTGCGCCACACTCTTGGTTTTGAGCCAGATAGCCCAGTGCCGCTTCGCCGCGCTCGCTCACAAATACGTTTTGCTGCGGCTGTGCATATTGATTCGTCACATTAGGATACATCATTTGAGCTGCTGGTTGTTGAGAACTCTGCATGGGCAGCGGTTGCTGTTGAAAACTTTGCGGCCACTGTTGGTAAGGCTGCGGAGGCATCTGCTGGGTCCATGGGTTGTACTGCGCCTGGGGCATTTGTTGGTACGGCTGCTGGTATCCCAGCGGGTATTGCTGGGGGTATGCCTGCGCATATCCCGTTTGCGGCGCGTATTGAGCCGGATATCCTTGCGGGTTCGGTTGATAGGGCATCTGCTGTGCAGCCGATGTGCCCGCCATCTGCTGCAAGGTTCCCACATCCGGCCCCATAGCTGGCATTGCGTCGGGTGTGTTCTGGGGAATCGCTCCCGAGGGTGCCTGGGGCTTTTGCATGGGGGCCATGCCAGGCTGCTGCATGGGGGGCATCTGCTGTTGCACCTGCTGCATTGCTGCGGGTTGCTGCGCGAAGGCGCCCGGCATGGGATATGCCTGCTGCTCTGTTTCGGGTCGCACGGCTGCCCCGCGCCCGCCAGCACGCTCGATTTCCTGCACGCGCTTGGGGTTCAGACTTACCGTCACGACGGTGCCGTTGCCCATGTTGTCCTCGATGGAGACGGCGCCGCCAGCGTTTTCCAGGTACTCCTGTACCATGGGAAACCCGGCTCCGGTGCCGCGGATATACCGTTTCATCTTGCTGTTTGCACTGGTTACGCCAAAATCGAAGGCACGCTCTTTGTCGTCGATGCCCGGACCCTGATCGGCAAAGCGGATGGTATCGCCACCGTCGAGAATCGAGATGATGGGCTCTGCAAAATGCGCGTGGATAAAGTTTTCGACAATCTCGCGGATAACCATCAGCGAGATGCGTCCTCCCTGCTCTTTCATGCACTGGTAGACGGTGTTGGTTGTCTCTTCCAGGTAGGTACGGACGTCTTGCGGTTCGATGACGATGACACGCGGTGTCGACAGCATGTCATCGTAGACCGCGATGCGCGCTGCATACATGGCCTTCGGTGCTTGTGCGGTGACCTGCTCACCTTCGTTGCGTTCCTCGCGCACCCCGTTGATGTGCTCGTTGTCGGGTGCCGGATCACCGGAATCGACCATGGTGTAGAAGTCGTCAGACATGCCGCTCGCAATCTTTCAAAAGGTTTTGAACAAATAGTAGCTCACCGCGCAATGTTTCTCATCTTTCGACAAGTTTTCAAAACCTGTTGAAAACTTTGGAAAACGGACGAAAAGTTCTCAACATTTCCAACACGACCTGTTGAAAACTCGATGAAATTTCGTGAAAAGTTGTCTGCTGCCTCAAATGCCGGTTCTGCTTATGGGGGAACCGTGTACTCTTTGCAACCTTTTACCTTTGATTTCTTGACATTTGAACATTGATTTCCCTACAATCTTCAAGCTCACGTGTCTATATCTGCGTCCGCGCCCCCGCGGACACTCGAAATGCAGCAGGAGGAACTTAAGATGAAGCGTACGTATCAGCCTAATAAGCGTAAGCGTGCCAAGACCCATGGCTTCCGTGCCCGTATGGCCACTAAGGGTGGTCGTGCCGTGCTCGCCCGTCGTCGCGCCAAGGGCCGCAAGCGTCTCACTGTCTAGCAGCGATACACACATCTCGCATGAAGACTATTAAGTCTCGGCAAGATTTCGAGCATGTGTTCAGTCAGGGGCGTCGTTTCAATCACCCTCTGATTCGAATGACCATATGTGAATCGGTTGGCGAAGGCGACTCCGGAAGGGTCGCCTTCGTTGGTGCTAAACGACTCGGTTGTGCTGTGGTGCGCAACCGATCTAAGCGTGTGATGCGCGAGGCCGCTCGCAGCTGTGGATTTCCCGTTGCGGGTTATGACATCATCTTGTTCGCGACTCCCAAGACGAGGGTTTCCTCGCCGCAGGAGATGGACAAGGCGTTGCGTTCGCTTATGAAACGCGCCGGCGTTGCCGGGGAGGAGCGATGAGCAATCACGTTTTGCGACGTGTTGCCATCGCTCCTATTCGCATATATCAACAGGTTATTTCGCCCTTATTGCCTGACGCTTGCATTTATTACCCAACGTGCTCGCAATACGCTATCCAGGCGATTGAGAAGTACGGTGTTTTGAGAGGCTGCTGGCTTGCCGTGAGGCGCATCGCTCGCTGCAATCCCCTGCACGTCGGCGGTTATGACCCTGTGCCTTAGCGGGCACTCGCTATCGGAGGAAAACTTACATGTGGGATTGGATCGTTAACATCCTTTTTGAGCTGCTCAAGCTCATCCAGACCTTTGCGGTCGACTGGGGCCTGTCCATCATCATCCTGGTGGTCATCATCCGTCTGCTGCTGACGCCGCTTATGCTCAAGTCGACCAAGTCGACGGCTCGCATGCAGGTGCTGCAGCCTAAGATGCTCGAGATCCAGGAGCGTTATGCCGACGATCCCCAGCGCCAGGCCGAGGAGATGCAGAAGTTCTACAGCGAGAACAAGTTCAACCCCATGGCTGGTTGTCTGCCACTGTTGATCCAGATGCCTGTCCTGTTCGCCCTATTTACGCTGCTGCGTAACCTGCCGAACTACTTTAGCGACGGCACGTTCTCGTTCTTCAACATCCTGCCTGACCTTACCACCACGCCGAGCGCTTCCTTTGCCGATGGCTTTATGGTTGCGCTGCCTGCGCTGGTTTGCCTGATTCTGTTCGCTGTCTTGACCCTGATTCCGCAGCTGTATATGTCTCGCAATCAGACTGGTCAGCAGGCCCAGAGCATGCGCATGATGGCCGTCGTCATGACCGTCATGATGCTTTGGATGGGCTGGAGCCTGCCCGTCGGCGTTCTTCTGTACTACGATGTGTCTTCTGCCTGGCAGGTTATCCAGCAGATCTTCGTGACACAGAAGGTTATCGACAAGGCCAAGGCCGATGAGGAGGAGCGCCTCAAGAACGCTCCGCTGCAGGTCGAGGTTACCCGTCGCGAGAAGAAGCCGCGTCCGCACAAGAAGAAGTAGTCGGGATATCAATCTTATTTAGGTACCTAACTTTTGGAGTACGTTATGTCTGAAGAGATCATCGAGGATATGCTTGAGGAGGTTGCCCCGCAGATTGCGGGCGATTATCCCGAGATTGCACAGCGCTACAAGGCCGGTGAAGAGCTGACTGATGAGGAGCTCGACACCATTGCCGATGTTGCGATTTCCATTCTGCGTTCCATCCTTTCGCACTTCGATGCCGCCAACTCTCCTATTGATGAGTACGAGGGCGACGAGGGTGAGCTGATTTTGGATGTTACCGCTCCTGATCTTGCTGTTCTCATTGGACGTCACGGTCGTACCCTTGATGCCCTTCAGGTTATGTTCTCTTTGCTGGTGAGCCGCAAGCTTGGCTTTAGGTATCCGGTTGTGGTTGACGTTGAAGGCTACAAGAGCCGTCGTCAGGACAAGGTTGCCTCTATGGCTCAGTCGGCCGCCGAGCGTGCCATCCGTACCCATAAGAGCGTTTCGCTTCCGCCCATGAATGCCTATGAGCGCCGACTGGTTCATATTGCACTTCGTGGCAATGATGCCGTCGATACCCATTCTGAGGGTTCTGACCCTGATCGCCATGTGGTGATTGTTGCTCGATAATCTACTCGAGCTTATGCTAAGGGGGCGTGGTTTCCACGTCCCCTTTTTTTGTCAAAAGTTCTCGATACACTGATTTTTGTCAGAAAGGAGCTTCTGTTGTTTGTACTTACAGATCTGCAGGCTGACGAGATGTTAAGTCGTCTAGCCTCTTATTGCAAAGAGTATTCATTGAATGTAGCTAATGCTGAGCTAAGGAAATGTATTCAGCATCTTGATTTGGTTCTGGAAACAAATAAGACAACCAATCTCACTCGTATTCTTAACATAGAAGATGCCGCGGTGCTTCATATCCTCGACTCACTTGTTTTGCTCCCTTATATCAATAAGGCTCCTGAGGGAGCTTTGCTCGATATGGGAACGGGTGCGGGCTTCCCTGGTATTCCATTAACGATAGCCACGAATCGCAAAGCTACTTATATTGACTCTGTTGGCAAGAAGGTTGATGCTGTCAATACTTTTGCTCATGCTCTGGGATTGAAAAATGGTCATGCAGTCCATGATCGCCTTGAAGAATATGCTCGAAGCCATAAGAAACAGTTCTCTGTCGTAACCGCTCGTGCACTCGCCCCTCTACCGATTCTTGTTGAGTATGCTGCTCCGTACCTCAAAGATGGAGGGCTATTTGTTATCACGAAGGGCAATCCATCAGATGAGGAGCTTGCTTCTGGCTTGTCAGCAGCTAAGATCTGCGGCTTCACTTTGCTTCTGAGTGATGCAATCGATTTACCTGAGGGCTTGGGCCACAGAGAGTTCATTGTTCTTAAGAAGAGTCATCCAGCATCCGTTTCATTGCCTCGTGCAAATGGCATGGCAAAGAAGAATCCGCTTGCCTAGATGTTTCACGTGAAACATAATGGATACTAACAACTTGCAGTGTTTCACGTGAAACATGGCGGTTGATTTCGAATCGGAATGTTTCACGTGAAACATCCTCCGTTTGACAGCTTTAAAACACACCAGGAGGGACCGTGGGATTTCGCGACGTTAAGCGTTCGAAGAGCGCAAAAGACACGCGTATTATTGCAATCATCAATCAAAAAGGCGGCGTCGGTAAGTCAACGACGGCTGTAAACCTTGCAGCAGCACTGGGTGAACAGGGACGCAAGACACTGATTGTCGATTTTGATCCGCAGGGAAACAGCACCAGTGGATTTGGAATTGAAAAAGAAGACCTTAATCAGTGCATCTATGATGCATTACTGAATGATGTGCCGGCAGAATCGCTTGTTCTTGATACAAATTGCAAAAAGGTATTCGTCATTCCGGCTACAATTCAGCTCGCAGGTGCCGAAATTGAGCTCGTAAGCGCAATTGCTCGTGAAACCCGCCTTAAAGATTTGCTTGAGCCGATTCAGGACGAGTTCGATTTTATATTCATTGACTGCCCTCCTTCGCTCGGCCTGCTTACTATCAATGCTCTGACCGCAGCAGACAGCGTTTTGATTCCGATTCAGTGCGAGTATTACGCACTCGAGGGCGTTACGAAGCTACTTGAGTCAATGAAGATGGTCAAATCACGTCTGAACAAGGGCTTAGACACCTATGGCGTGCTTATGACCATGTATGACTCGCGTACTTCTCTGTCGAATCAGGTTGTTGAGGAGGTTCAGTCGTACTTTGGTGATAAGGCTTTTAAGACTCTAATTCCCCGTACCGTAAAAATCTCCGAAGCTCCGTCTTTTGGAGAACCGGTAATTACTTATGCGCCTCAAAATAAGGGTGCAAAAGCGTATATGAACCTTGCAAAAGAGGTGATCAAGCGTGCCTAGTGCAAAGAAACGTGGAGGATTGGGACGTGGACTCAATGCTTTGGTCTCAGAGGCCGAGTATGAGACCGGTGGTTCAGCTGCGTCGGCTTCAAATGCAGCATCTGAAACTAAATTGCCTATTGAGGATATCGTTCCCAACCCTAATCAGCCGCGAATTCACTTTAACGAAACTGAACTTCGAGAGTTGAGCGAGTCGATTCAAGAACATGGCGTTTTGCAGCCGCTGTTGGTGCGCAAGCATGGAAACGGCTATGAGATCATCGCTGGTGAGCGCCGTTACCAGGCGTCAAAGCTTGCTGGTCTTGAGGAACTGCCTGTCATCATTAAGGAAGTTAATGATGAGGAGATGCTCGCTCTTGCTCTTATCGAGAATCTTCAACGTTCTGATTTGAATCCCGTCGAAGAGGCAAAGGGCTATCGTCAGCTCATTGATGCCAGCGGCATGACTCAGGAGGCGTTATCAAAGGCTGTCAGTAAGTCTCGTTCGTCAATCACTAATTCACTTCGTTTGCTAGATCTTCCAGACGTTGTACAGCAGATGATTTTCGAGGGCAAGCTTACTGCGGGCCATGCAAGAGCGATTCTTGCAGTTCCATATGAAGATGCCAGGATTCGACTTGCTGAGAAGGTTGTTGCAGAAGGTCTTTCCGTTAGAGCGACAGAAAATCTTGCTCCGTTGTTTTCTGCCGGAGAGACGCTAAGGACTCCGAGGCCAGCAACACCTCAGTCATTCAAAAAGGCCGCTCGAGTCCTTCGTCAAGTTTTCAACACGAATGTACGTGTGAAGAGCTCGCGTGGCAAGAATAAAATTGAAATCGAGTTCAAAGACGAAGAAGAGCTCTCCCGTATCCTTGGCGAAATGATTCAATTTGGGCAGGAGGATCAGGATGAAGAGTAAGGTTCTCGCAGTCATTGCATTGGCAACCACTGTCGCTGCTGGTGCTTTTGCGGGTTATAAGATTGCGACAGATGATGAACTGCGCGGTCGACTGCTGCGTGGCGCTCAGGATATCGTCGATACATCTAAGAAGAAAATGGATGTCATGACCGAAGATGTCGCTATGCGCACTGCTCAGGTGACTAAGAATCCCAAGATCAACCAAGACTGGGTTAACCATCAGTGGGAAAATGTTGGCTATTAGGTACCTAACAATTACTTACCTGTTTTGAAGGGGTCCTTGTCTGATTCATGAGACAAGGACCCCTTATTTTGGCCATATAACTAACCTTATGTAAATCAAATCCAATAGCATGAATATAAATGAAACAGCCCTGGTTGCATTATTTGCAACCAGGGCTGTCGGATGTTTCACATGAAACGTTATGGGACGCAGACTCCCCTATGCGTTCTTCTGGACCTTGAAACGTTGCTTCAGCTGACCGCAGGCGGCATCAATATCATTGCCGCGAGAATTACGGATTGTGGTCTCGATGCCACGAGACTCAAGGCGACGCTGAAGATCCTCGACCTTATGAATCGGCGACGGCTTGAGCGGGCTGCCCTCGATGTCGTTAAGCTGAATCAGGTTAACGTGGCACAGCGTTCCTTCGCAGAAGTCGCAGAGTGCCTGCATCTCGGGATTCGTATCGTTGACGCCTTCGATCATGGCATATTCATAGGTCGGGCGGCGGCCAGTCTTTTCGGTGTAGAGCTGAAGTGCCTCGTGAAGGCGGAGCAGCGTGTACTTCTTAACACCGGGCATGAGCTTATTGCGCGTCGACTGGATGGCGGAATGCAGGGAAACGGCAAGCGTGAACTGCTCGGGGATGTCGGCAAATTTGCGAATACCGGGAATAACGCCGCTGGTAGAGACGGTGAGATGACGGGCGCCGATACCGATGCCATCGGGGTCGTTGAGGATACGCAGTGCCTTGAGAACCTCGTCGTAGTTGGCGAACGGCTCGCCCTGGCCCATGAAGACAACGCTCGTGGCACGCTCGCCAAAGTCGTTGGATACATGAAGTACCTGGTCGACGATCTCTTGAGCGGTCAGAGAGCGCTTGAGGCCGTTGAGACCGGTAGCGCAAAAGGCGCAGCTCATGCCACAGCCTGCCTGGGTGGAAACGCAGACGGAAAGCTTGTTACGACGGGGCATACCGACAGTCTCAACGGAAATGCCGTCGTGGTACTCGAGCAGATACTTGCGAGAGCCATCTTTGGAAACCTGCTTGGTGAGTTCAGTCGGCGTGTCAAAGGCAAAAGCTCCTTTAAGCTGCTCGCGGAAAGCCTTGGGAAGGTTGGTCATATCGTCAAATGAACAAACGTTCTTCTCAAAGACCCATTCGATGAGCTGCTTTGCGCGGAAGGCGGGCTGGCCAAGTTCGGCCACAAGCTCGCGAATATCGTTTTGGCTCAAGTCGCGAATGTCCTGAGATTTAGTCCTGGGATTCATGGAAGCCTTTCGATTTTGGGGAAACGTAGAGGGTATCGCTACAATATGGTATCAGCTGCAGAAATTATAGAGGAGGAGTCTGCCCATGCCGGGTAAAAGCCTAGAGAACATGCACGTAGCGGTCTTGGCGGGCGGTCATTCCGCTGAGCGCGAGATCTCGCTCAATTCGGGAAAGAACGTCGTGGTGGCCCTGAAGGAGGCCGGCTACACTTCGGTGGAGCTGCTCGACACGGCTGCCGATGATTTTATGGTAACCATGGCGACCGGTGGTTTCGACGTGGCGTTTATCGCCATGCACGGCGCCGGCGGTGAGGATGGCGCCATGCAGGGTGCCATGGAGACCTTGGGTATCCCCTACACGGCCTCGGGCGTGCTTGCCAGCGCTTGCGGTGCCGACAAGGAGGTCTCTAAGCTCCTGTACGCAAAGGCGGGCATTCCCATTGCCCCCGGCCTTGCGCTCGAGGTAGGCGATGAAGTCGATATCGATCATATCGTTGAGGTTTGTGGCGAGCGCTGCTTTGTGAAGCCGGCCGTAAACGGTTCCAGCTATGGCATTTCCCTGGTCCATGAGCCCTCCGAGCTGCCCGCGGCAATCGCCAAGGCGTTTGAGTACGGCGACAAGGTGCTGGTCGAGAAGTGCATCGAGGGTACCGAGATCACCGTCGGCGTATACGGCGAGGATGACGTGTGCGCTCTGCCGATCGTTGAGATCCGCAAGCCCGAGGACTGCGAGTTCTACGATCTGGACGTGAAGTATGTCGACCCCACGGATATCCATCGCATTCCGGCACAGATTTCGCCCGAGAACTACGCTCGTGCTCAGGAGCTCGCCTGTGCTGCCCATAAGGCACTCGGCTGCCTGGGTATCTCGCGCAGCGACTTTATCGTGAGCGAGGATGGCCCCGTCATCCTCGAGACCAATACCATTCCCGGCATGACCGATACGTCGCTGTATCCGGATGAAATCCGCCACACCGACGACATGACGTTCCCGCAGGTCTGTGACAGCCTGATCCGTATGGGTCTTCGTCGAGCGGGCATTGCATGCTAATCGAGGACGCGGTTTCGTCAGGAACGCCGCAGTTTGTCATCGACTCCTATGCCACGCTTGCCGAGCGCGCCAAAACCCAATCGTTTGGCCTCATCGAGGAAGACGTTATCGTCCTCGATACCGAGACCACGGGTCTTTCGGTGCAGGACAACGAGCTTATCGAGATATCGGCGGCTCGCCTTTCGGGCCGCGAGGTTGTCGATCGCTTCGATACCTTCGTGCATCCCAAGCAGCTGATTCCCGCCGAGATTACTGAGCTCACGAGCATTACAAACGCCGATGTGGCAGATGCCCCGTCGGCCGTTGAGGCTGTCGCCGCTCTCGCCGATTTTGTCGGCGGCTGCCCGGTAATCGCACATAACGCCACCTTCGACCGTTCGTTTATCGAGTCGGTCAAGGGCGGCGTCAACGTCAGCGACATCTGGATCGATTCGCTGGCACTGTCGCGCATCGCGCTTCCGCGCCTGGCCTCGCACAAGCTGTCTTTTATGGCCGATCTGTTTGGCTGCGACTCGGTATCACACCGTGCCAATGCCGACGTCGACGCCCTGTGTGGCGTATGGCGCGTGTTGCTCGTGGCGCTCACCGACTTGCCCCAGGGCCTCATGGCGCGCCTAGCCGACATGCATCCGGACGTGCCTTGGTCCTATCGTCCTATCTTCTCATTCTTGGCAAGGCAGAACCCTGGTTCTATCTTCTCTCTCAGCGCCGCTCGTGCTGACGTTCTCAAGGCCGATCGCGCCGACGATCGGGTGGACGCCGATGAGCTGCCGGTTCTCAAGATGCCGAGTCGTGAGGAGATCGAGGCAGACTATGCGCCAGGTGGCCTGGTCAATCGCATGTATCCCACCTACGAGCCGCGTGATGAGCAGATCGCGATGGCACTCGAGGTCCGCGATGCGCTGGTCACGGGCACTCATCGAGTAATTGAGGCAGGCACAGGCGTCGGCAAATCGATGGCCTATCTGGTGCCTTTTGCCGAGGCAGCACGCCGTAACAACATCACGGTAGGTATTGCGACCAAATCGAACAATCTTGCCGGCCAGCTCATGTACCATGAGCTGCCAAAACTTGCCGAGCAACTGGACGGTGGTCTGTCATTTTGCGCTCTCAAGGGGTATGACCACTATCCGTGCCTGCGCAAGCTCGAGCGCATGAGCCGCGGCCAGGTCGAGATTACCACCAAGCGCGATCCGGCGGACACGCTCACGGCGGTCGCGGTCATTATGGCGTACGTCTGCCAATCAGCCGATGGCGACCTCGACTCGCTCGGCATTCGGTGGCGCAGCGTCAACCGTCCCGACTTTACGACGGCCTCGCGCGAGTGTGCTCGTCGCCTCTGCCCGTTTTTCCCTGATAAATGTTTGGTCCACGGCGCTCGCCGTCGTGCGGCGCATGCCGATGTGGTGGTCACCAACCATTCCCTGCTGTTCCGCAACGTCGCGGCCGAGGGCAGGATTTTGCCTCCGATTCGTCATTGGGTAATCGACGAGGCCCATTCCATCGAGCGCGAGGCGCGCCGTCAGTGGGCGCGTGTGGTGTCGGCGGACGAATCGCGCGTTCTGTTTGAGCGTCTGGGTGGCTCGAGCACCGGCGCGCTAAGCCAGGTTTCCCGTGATTTGGCAACCTCCGAGGGCTCTACGCTCTATCTGGGCCTTACTGCCAAGGCGACGTCGACGGTTGCGCGCGCGAGCATGGCGATCGCCGGCGTGTTCGATGGCGTTCGCGAGCTCGGCCGCCGTGCGCGTGGGGGTTATGACAATGCCAATCTATGGATTGGCCCCGAGCTGCGCGAATCTGACGACTGGCATGATTTCTTACAGTCGGCCTACACTGGCATCGACGCATTGGAACAAGCTGACAAGAGCGTCGACGCGCTGGTGCAAGCCGTCGCCGCCGACAAGCCAGAGGTTGTTGTCGACCTGGGTGATATCTCGCGCCGCCTGCACGAGCTGGCCGAGAACCTAAAACTCATCATTGATGGTACCGATGAACACTACGTGTATTCGCTGCAGGTCAATCGCAGGCTGCGTGCCGGCGGAGAGTCAATGACCGCAGAGCGCATCGACATTGGCGAGGCCTTGGCAACCGAGTGGCTGCCCGAGGTTCACACGGCTATCTTTGCCTCGGCGACCATGACGGTGTCCAAAAGCTTTGAGCACTTTAACCATGCGGTCGGCCTTGATCGCATCGGTGCTTCAACGTCGTCATCGCTGCACTTGGATTCGAGCTACGACTTCGATTCGAACATGGCTGTAGTCGTTGCGGGCGATATCCCCGATCCGCGCGATCGTGAGAGCTATCTTACGGCGCTCGAGCGCGTACTGGTCGACGCCCATCTTGCCATGGGCGGATCGGTGCTCACGTTGTTCACCAATCGGCGCGACATGGAGGACCTATACGCCCGCGTTGAGCCCAAGATGGCCCGTGCGGGTCTGGAGCTCAACTGCCAGCAGCGCAACTCATCTCCTCGTCGCCTGCGCGACCGGTTTATCAACGAACCGACCTCGTCGCTTTTTGCGCTCAAGGCCTTCTGGGAGGGGTTTGATGCCAGCGGCGAGACGCTGCGCTGCGTCATCATTCCCAAGTTGCCGTTCTCGAGCCCCACGGACCCGCTCTCGTGCGAGCGCAACCTGCGCGAAGACCGCGCATGGGCGCGCTATTCGCTGCCCGAGGCGGTGCTCGAGGTTAAGCAGGCCGCGGGGCGTTTGATTCGCTCGTCGACCGATAGCGGCGTGCTGATCTTGGCGGATCCTCGCCTGGTGACGAAGGGCTATGGCAAGAAGTTCTTAACGTCGCTGCCCACGAGCTCCTACCAGCGCATCGAATCGGCGCAGATCGGGCACTATCTACAGCTGTGGCGCGCACGCCACGAGCGGCGGCGCTAAAGCGGACAGACGAGAGTTTTTGCCATATCGCACAGACGCTTTGACAGGGTGGGGTCATCCAAGATGCGGATGGCTCCGCCCGCTGCGATTATCTGGCTCAGTAGCCAACGCTCGGAGCCGTAATGCACGGTTACCGTTGCCATGTCTGCCCCGCTGCGCTCGATGAGGGTGATGCCGGCCCAGTCCAGATGCTCCGCCATATCGAATGGCATCAAGAGCTTTGCGCTACGCTGCGTCCGGGCAAGGGAATCGTGGAGGGATGCGACGTCCGGTGCGTGAGGCACGACGGAGTCTTCCGTCAAGGCGAGTCCCTCGATTTTATCCATGCGATAGGTGCGCTGCTCATCGACCGCGATGTCCCAGGCAATCAGATATGTTTGGTCGCCGTTTGCTGTAATGCGCAAGGGGTCGACCAGACGCTCGCGTGGCCGCGCATCGTCCATCGAGCGATACGAGATACGACAGCGAACGCCGTCCTGAATGGCGCAGCTCAGCTGCTGCCAGTGCGACCCGTGGTTGACGGTGTCAAAGACGTGCTGGTTATAGCCGAGCTCTTCGGGTAGAAGAGCATGTCGAATTCGAGCCGCCGCCTGGGGCTCGATCCCCAACGATTCAAGTTCGTGGTTGAGCACAGCGCCCTCGGCGGCACTCAGGCGCAGCGGTAGTACACGCCCGGCGTCACCGGTGAGGACCACGCGCTCGCCGTGGCATTCGCAGATGATACGCGCACCCGATTCTCGGTCCGCGAGCGTCGAGACGATCTCGAGAATCTCGTCGAGCGACGCCCCCGTGATGTCAAAGCGACTGCAAATCTCGGTTCGTGTCATGCCGCTCTCGCCGGCGGCGTAGAGGGCCTCCATGATGTCGATGGCGCGCGAGAGCCTCTGCTCGCTGGTGAGTTTACGCACGGGCATGCTCGTGCACCGTCCTTTCAATGAGGTGGTTCCACGCCTGCTTGAGCGATTTGGGGGCCATGGGCCTCATGCCGTCCATGGCGTGGGCCATGCAAAATGAGGCGGCGGCTTCAAGATCGCGCACGTCAACGGTCCAAGTCCATCCCGAATCGGTGTGTGCGAGCTCACCTCGCCCGCGCGTGAGGCCGTTGATCATATCGATCTGCGTCTGCGGGGCGAACGAGAACGTAGCCGCGACGGGCGGGCGGTCGGCAAAATCGAATTCAAAGAACAGGTAGTCGTTGAGATTGAAGTCTGCAGGGATGGCGTAGGCCTTCGAAGGACGCCAAGCGCGAACGATACGGTCGCAGCGGAATGTCCTGATGTCGTCGGTGGCATTGTCGAGGCCGCAGAAGTACGCAACGCCCTCGCGCTCGAACATGCCGTAGACGCAGACGGTACGCTCTTTCTGCTCACCGCGTCCGTTCTGATATAAAAATCGCAGTGCGCATCGCTCGGCAAAGGCGCTCCATACCGCATCGACGGTGGGAGAGCGGCGGATCGGTGCTTCGTCCGCCGTCGTCCTGCCGGTGAGGTAGGCAATCTTGGAACGAATATCGGCAAGCGGCGCGGCAAAAGTGGATGAGCCGGCCGCTATTGTCTGGTCGATAGCGTTGAGCAGGATATCGGCGTCGTCTGCGGTGATGAGGCCGCCTGCCGCAAACGTGTGCTCGCGGTCGATTGTCCATGAGCTTTCCTCGGTCTCCTGCGCGCCGGCGGGGCGAACCTCCTTGATTAAGATGCCGCGTTCGAGCAGTTTGTCACGATCGCGCCGAAACTTGCGCTTATCCGAGTCGATATTGCCCGAGCCATATCCCAGGTCAGAATCCAAGACGATCTGCTCGGTCGTCAGCGGTTCGGGGGAGCTGTTGAGCACAAAGAAAAGATTGAGGATGCGCTGAGCCGTTTTATCGAAACTGGGCTCCGAATTCCCCTTTTTAATTGTCGCGGTCGCGTCGCTTGCCGTCATAGAGTCCTCGCATGAGAAGGTGGTTTGCTGCCATGATTTTAGTCCGATATGGAGATTAGGCTATATCCTTGTCCGCTCGGGGCGTTAAGATGGCCCGAATTCGGTCGTTTGCGCTCGCTCGGGGTATACTTTCGACTATATACGGTTCTAATGTGCATGCATTGGGCCTATTTGTCGGATTATGGATGTGGAGCGCACATGGCGAACACCCAGAACTATATTAACCACCTGCTGCAGAACACCGGCATTACGCCGGCATGCAGCGAAGAAGAGCGCTTGGCTGCCGAGGATATCGCTCAGATCTTCCGCAACCACGGCTTTGATCCCGAGGTTCAGGAGTTCAATGCCCCGGCGCCCAGCAGGTTGGCATTTGCCGTTACCGGTATTCTTGCGTTTGCCGGCGCCCTGCTGATGGGCATCGGCGGCGGCATCGGCTTGGTCGGCACCTTGCTGGCCATTGTCGGTGCCGTTCTTTACGTGCTCGAGCGCACGGGCCATCCCGTGGTTTCGCGCCTGGGCAAGACGGGCGTGAGCCAAAATGTCATCGCCTACCACAAGGCCTCGGGCCCGCTCGCGTCTCCGCGCAACCGCCCGGTGGTCGTTGTCGCACACTACGACTCTCCCCGTGCTGAGCTGCTCGCCCGCGAGCCCTATGCTTCGTATCGTGCGCTCATCGCCAAGCTGTTGCCCGTTGCCACGGTTGCCCCTGCTGCCGTTGCCATCTTGCGTATCCTGCCGCTCCCCGGCGCGCTCAAGGTTCTGCTGTGGATTGTCGCGATCCTCGCTTCCCTCGTTGCGCTCGCCAACGCGGCAAACATCATTTCTAACCGTTTTGTGCTTCCCTATACGTCCGGCGCAGTGTGCAACAAGTCTTCTGTCGCCGCTATGCTCGGCGTTATGGACAACGTTGCTCCCTTCCAGGGCGAAAACGAGTTTCCCGACGATGTTCCGTTCGATACCTATTTTGGGGAGCAGAAGCGTCGTGCCGAGGAGATGGCGCGCGCAGCAGCGGAGTATGCCGCGGCCCAACAGCAAAACGACTACGGCAACACCATCGAGTATGAAGAGCCTACCTACGCCGAGGACGAGTTCGGTCAGCCGATTGCTCCCGACGCTCAGACCGAGCCCGAACAGGGCGAGGCTTTCGACGAGCAGATCGAGGGCTTTGAGGGTGCGTCTGCCGACGAGACGCTGATTGGCGCCATCGTGCCCGAGGATCAGAATCAGGCTGTCCAGGCCGAAGAGTTCAATGACGAGGTTTCCGCTGCCGAGCCGGCGGAGGAGCCTGTCGCGGCCGAGCCCGAGCCCAAGCTCTATCGCAATGCCGCCGGCAACATCCGCTTTGGTTCGGATGCCATCCGTGCGCTCGGGATGCTTCCCGAGTCCTGCACGCTCGATTACGAGGAGGGCGAGGAGCCGACGTTTGAGCCCGAGCCTGCCCCCGTCGTGACTGCACCTGCGCCCGCCGTCACCGTGGATGATGAGTCTGCCGCGGTTACCGCTGCCGTTGCCGAGCCCGAGGCGGTGTCCGCGATCGATCCCGCGGCAGGACTGGACATTTTGGCCCCCGCCGCGCCGGCGCAAGACGTTGCGGACGAGCCTGACGACGATTACGTTGAACAGCCGAGGCGCGTGTCTTACGAGAGCGATACTGATTTTTCGGCCGAGATTCCCGCGGCAACGCCCCATGCCGATATTGCATCCGCGTTCTCTTCGATTGGCGCCAGTGCTTCCAACTTCTTTAAGGGTGCGCTTGCAAAGGGCAAGAAATTTGTCGACGATTTCGAGGAGAAGCGCGCTGCCGCACGCGAGGCTGCCGAGCAGGAGGCTATCGCTCAGCAGCAGGCAGCCGAGGCGGCACGTGAGCGCGCGGCGCAAGAGCTCGAGCAGAACGAGGCTATGCAGTCCGTGCCCGTCGACGCTGCCGAAGCTACAACGTCCTTTGAGTCCCAGCAACCGGCGTCCACGGATGTTGTTGAGGCGACGACGTCTTTCGAGGCTCAGCAGCACGTCGATAGCACCATGTCGTTTGATGCCGCGCAGTTCGATTCCACGATAACGTTTGAAAAGCAAGGCACCGCGATTGCCGAGCCCCTTCCTGTTTCCGATGAGCAGGGCGACGCGGCAGACGATGACGAGCCCATTGATGCTGCCGAAATTCAGGATGCTGCCGAGGACGAGTCCGTCGAGGTCAACTCTGACGAAGAGCAATACGCGGCAGCCGATCAAGGTGATTCGGCCGAGGTCGAGCAGGAGGAGGTGCCTGCGGTTTCCGAGACTCCCGAGACGGATGAGTCGAGGCCTTACTCCACGCAGATTTTCACCATGCCGACCCCGAGTGGTTCCGGTGCCACGGTTGCCAATGTCGCTCCCACCCAGGACGAAACGGTCGATTCCCTTATGGCCCAGATTTCCTCCCAAGCATCGCCGCGTCCGCAGATGAATGTTCCCGATCCGGCGTCGGCACCGTCGCCTGCACCCTCCTCGTCTCCGCTGGCTTCGGTCCCCGATCCGTCGCTGCCGTCGATGAAGCAGACAAACGTTGCGTCTCGCACGTCGCTGTTCGACCTTCCCGATCCCTCCGCACAGGTCAACGACCCCTTTGCTACCGCCCAGGGTCCCGAACCCACATCGGCACCCGTTGCGCCTCCTATGCCCGTTGCGTCGGGCGCACAGCCGATCGAGACCATTTCGGCTCCCGCCCCTGCGGCACCCAAGTCTCGCAAGCGCGGCCTGGGCGGCCTGTTCGGTCGTAAAAAGAAAAACGAACAGGACAGCATGAGTGACTGGCTGGGCGTCGAAGACGATTACGATGCCAAGAAGTCCGGTCGCGGCATCGGTTCGTGGGATAATTTCGAGGACGATAACGATGGCTGGAAGGGCGGCGCTACGTCTTCCGACGGCGCTTCTTCCGAAGATATGCTCTCGGCTGTCGCCTCTATGGGCGACGATGAGCTGCTCGGTCACGATATCTGGTTTGTGGCAACGGGCGCCTCGGATTGTGATGGCGCCGGTATGAAGGCCTTCTTGGCTTCGCATCGCGATAAGCTCCGCGGCGTCTTCTTCATCAATCTTGAATCCGTCGGCGCCGGTAGGCTTTCGGTGGTGACGGTTGAGGGCGAACAGCAGCTGCTCAAGGGCGATCGCCGCATCATGAACCTGGTCAGCAAGGTGTGCAAGTCGTTCCATGTCGATTGTGGCGCGCTCGAGATGCCCTATGCCAAGACCGATGCCTACGCCGCGCTCGAGGCGAGCCGCCGAGCCCTCACCATCGCCGGCGTGGACGGCACGCGTCTGGCTTGCGCTCGTACCGAGGACGACCTGCCCCACAATGTCAACCCGACGAACATTGCCACGGTATCCGAGGTCGTGACCGAGGTTATCCGCCGTTCGTAGACGGAGCTCTAAGGAGTCAACGTGTTTTCGTATATTAAGCGCCATTGGCCTGTCTACGTGATTTTGACCTTGATTGCCATTGCGTTAGGGCTTGGAGCTGCCTACATCGTGGGCGCGAAGGGCTCGACCCCCGCCTCCGCAATCAGCGAAGAGGTGGAGCAAGAACAGAGCACGGGTGCCGATGGGATTCCTGAGTCCGAGCAAGCAATCGTTGATGGCGGATCTTCGTCTGCAGAGTAGATGCGGCGATTTAAATGATTGAAAGCGGGCGAGCCGGGGGACTGGCTCGTCCGCTTTTTCATCGTGCTAGCGCTTCTTTGGGATTGACCTAAGGCGAGCGAACCATAGGGCTGCGGCACCCGAGGTCAGGAGCGCGGTGATGCAAGCGGCGATGGGAGCTGATCCTGTTGCCGGTAGGTCCTGCGGTAGGGTACAGCGTTGAATGACACGGTCCTCGTCATGTGACTCAAGTTTATCGCCGCCGCCGTTGCGGCAAAGATCGACGCGTGCGCTGTTGGTGAGTGCAGTTTGGGGTGTGTAAGCCGACGTTGCCTGCATGTGCACGACTGCGCCCCGAGCATCTGTGCCAAGGATTGCTTTGGCATCGTCAAGGTTGTCGTGCTCATCTTTGAGATCATCACGGGTCCAAGAATCCGTATCGCTTCGAGTCGTAAAGTCGGCGGCTACCGCACCGTATTCAATGCGAATGCCCGTCACGACGGTATTGGATGCAAGGTCGAGTTCTTTCGCCTCGAGTGTGGCGGATTCCGTGGTCGAGACATCCGCCTTCCAGAGGTGCCAGCCGTCGTAATCGACGAGGCGGCAATCTTCACCCAGACTCTCTTTTACTTCGTCGGACTCAAGCCAATGATTTTCGTGCCCATCGTCAAGCGTCGCGTTTGCCGGCTCATCGACGTCTGTCGAGTCCAACGGCGTCGTGCGATACCACACGTTGCACAGACCGTTGAGGTCGCCGATGGCGACGGGGGTTTCGATTGAGACGAATCTCGCCGTGCCGTCTTTGGCGCACTCAAGATCATCGGTAATCGTAAACTCATCAACCCAAGTAGCGGAATCGTTTCGAGCATCGATGGTATAGGAGAAAAGCCCATCCGTATTGGTTTGCATCGCGGCGCGGTTTTTTCCATCGCCGTTAGCCAACAGATCCTTCCCGATAGGTTGGACAAGTTCCTGACGCTTGTCAACCTGTCCTTTGATCTCGATGGGCGCATCCTTCATCGCGACGGATTGGACTTCTCCCGTATCCTTTATTTCAAACGTTATCTCCTCGGCAAGGTCATAGGTCCGCGGAGACATCGTTTCGCGCAACGAGTAGGTGCCGGGTGCAAGATGTTCGATGCGGTGCGGCTTGTCGGATGAGGTCCAGGAGTCTATTTCGGTTTTATCGGGACCATATAAGGTGAGCTGTGCGCCTTTCACTTCCTGCTCTCCGCTTGCATCGACCTTGGAGATATCAACCTTGGTGTAATCGTCGGATACGTTAAGCCGTGCTTCCACAACGGGTGTTTTCTGGTCGGCATAGGTAAGGTCGACGATATGATGCGTCCGGTCGAGCAAGAAGCCGGTCGGCGCTTGAGTCTCGACAACCTCGTAGCGTGCGGTGCCAGATCCCAGCGGGAGGTCGTCCGCGCGTGCTTCTCCAGTTTCATCCGTCGTGACGGTAGCGACAGCCTCGCCGTCGAGCGCGGCAATGCTACCGTCGGGGCGCACGATATCACCTGAGGCACGGATCTCAAAGATGGCGCCCGCGAGGCTGCTGCCGTCTACGGCATCGGTTTTAACGATCCTGATGTTTCCGGTCGCGGCGTGGTTATAATACGAGACGATTGCAACGGGCGTTAGGTTTATATCGGCGGGTATGTTTACCTTGATCTCTCCGCCGACAAGATAGGGCTCTTTGGCCGAGGTTTCGCGTACATAATAGGTGCCCGGCACGAGCGATTCGGGCAGCGTGACGGTCCCGGTCGCGTCAGTCGTAAAGGTGTCCATTACGTTATGTGCTGGATGCCAGCAAGTTTGTGAGACAGGTTTGTGATTGCTGTCGAGGAGTTGGAAGGTGAATCCGGCTAGGGGAACAGAAGCGCCTGTTTGGGCATCGCGTTTTACAATCTGGAGATGCGTCGACAGAGCGTGGTTGTCCACGATATATTGAAGCTCGGCGCCGTCGGAAATCTGATTGGCCTCGACGGTCCATTCCCCTGCACGTTTAAAACCCTCTGGGACGGTTTCCGGAACCTCACGAACGGTGTAGCCGGCGCGGTCGTATGGGATGGCTCCGTGGACACCGGCGGGTCGCTTGCCTGCGCCAAACCATGCTTCGGGCTGATCTTTGGTGGAGGCAAAGCCATAGATGTTTGTGGTCAGTGTGCCAACAACCTGCTGAGAGCTGTTACTGACAACCTCAAAGACAACATCTCCTGCCGGCTGCTCCAGGCCGGATTGATCGCTATTGCCGTAGTCCTTGAATTTTGAAATCTCAAGGTCAAACGCAATGGGGATATCGGAAACGCGAGATTCGATCTCGACCACGCCTGAATCGCCGAGTTGGTCGGCTCCAACGGTGTAAGACCAACTGTCACCGGAGGGCAAATAGCCCTCGGGCGCCTTCGATTCATAGATGGTAAAGGTTCCCAGGGGGACATCGGTGAGGGTAGCTCGACCGCTTTCATCGGTCCTGAGAGTTTGTGTCCATCCAGGGGTTGATTGCGATACGCACACGAATTCTGCTCCTGCGAGCGAAGCCCCAACTTGGGGGCCTGCATTCGTTGCGGCGTCGAGCTTTACAATGCGCAAGGTAATGGTGCCGGGTTGTTCATCAATGGTGACGTATCCGCCGTTATCCGTCGTGGTAAAGGCAATGTGATCGTGCCGGGGGATATAACCAGCTGGCGCTGTTGTCTCAACTAGGTAGTATGCCGTGTTGGGTAGGAGTGTTGCCTGCGCTCGACCGTTGCTGTCCATCTGGACGGTGCCGACACGCGCGCCGCTGGCGCTCTCAAAAACATCGAATGTTGCCCCGTCAAACTGATAAGTATTGTTTCCGCTGGTAATGGCAGCGTTTGCAGACTGCTTTTGGAAGGAAACAGAGACCGCCGGCAGTACATAGAGCATGTCTTGACGTCTGCTGCCGCCCGATACGGTTCCTAGATAGCGCCGCGCGCGGTGCGGAGCGGCTTTGATGCTTCCTGATTTTGCGCTGTCGTGGAGCCACCGCGCAGCCGCCACGACTTCATTGTCGGCGGTAAAGTGCCCACTCTTGGTTTTGCCCTGAGCGGTCGTGTAGGAGTAGGTGCCGTCGACATGGGTAGTGCCGTTGAGCATCCATACGGCAAGCTGGGTGGCGGCGCGGGCGCGATCGGGTGAAAGATGGTAACCGCCAAACGACGTGGCGGTAGGATATCCGTGACAAACGATTGCCGCGAACTCGTCGTCGAGCCACACCCAGCCTTGATCAAAGTTGAGCCATGGACCGCCCGGCTTGGTGGGCCCGGGGCGTTCCTGGTTCATGCAGTAGGCAATCGAGGCGTCTTGAGCTTCATACTTGCCGATGAAGAAGGGCCCACAATCATCGCTAATAGTACGGAAGCCGAGCTGGTCGTAGCCATCGACGGCAAATGCGGCTCCCGGTGCCAGGCAGCCGAACAGCAGGAAGAGGAGCAGGAGCAGCGGACCTGTTGCGATTGCGCTGTGGACAGAGTGCGTGGGTGCGTTGGACATGGCTGCTCCTTATCCCTCGTGCGCCGCATGGGGAGGTTGCGACGCGTAGGATGAGGCTACCCCCGAGGTTCATGCGGGTAAGTACCGGAGCTTGACCAAAAGCTTGCCCAATTCCTGACAAATTGAGCTCAAATACAACAATCAGGCAAAAGCGCAGGTAGAAGATAAGGAGAACAGGAGGCCAAAGGTCCTCATCTCCACAATTGATGCGATTTTCAAACGAATCTCCACAGCTAAAACAAGCATCGCCACCCTTGTATCGAACAAGACAACCGCGTTATACTAGCCAACACACAAGCGGGCATCGCCAAGTGGTAAGGCATCAGCTTCCCAAGCTGACACTCGCGGGTTCGAGTCCCGTTGCCCGCTCCATTCGAATTTCAGGCACGGTAACGTTTCGTTACTGTGCCTTTTTCAATAAAGTGCCGGGACTCGAACCCGACAGGGTGCGAGCGTTAAATAAACGCGAAGCGTTTATAGCGAGCAGGCAAGGTCGCCGATAGGCGACCGCAGCCGGTGCGGATTTGCGAAGCAAATACGCGGATGTCCCGTTGCCCGCTCCATCGAGCACGGGAGACAGCCGGGGGCGTCAGATTCAACCCATTTTGCCCGCGCATGGGTGTAGGTCCGGGTGTGTCGCCGCAGCCGGTGCGGATTTGCGAAGCAAATACGCGGACGTCCCGTTGCCCGCTCCATCAGCCAAGGGGGATGCTGGGACACTCGGTTCGATCCGGTCTCCTTCGGCGGCTTTGCGGACCGGGGCATGCTGACCACAGCCGGTGTGCGTCCGCGACGCGGGCGCGCGGACGTCCCGTTGCCCGCTCCTGCTTCAAAATGTTAGGTTCATGCCTGCTGCCCATACTTGCACCCGCGCACGGTACAATGGTTGGGTTACGACCAACGTGCCAATAACCAAAAAGGAGCCGCTATGATCGATCGCTATACCCGCCCGGAGATGGGACACATCTTCTCCCTCGAGAACAAGTACGCCATTTGGCAGGAGATCGAGGTCCTGGCCTGCGAGGCCCAGGCGGAGCTCGGCAAGATCGGCATTTCTAAAGACGAAGCCCAATGGATCCGCGACCACGCCAACTTTGAGAAGGCAAAGGTCGACGAGATCGAGGAAGTCACGCGCCACGACGTTATTGCCTTCCTGACCAACATGAAGGAGTACATCGACGCTGATGTTCCCGAGGGCGACCCCAAGCCCAGCCGCTGGGTTCACTATGGCATGACCAGCTCCGATCTGGGCGATACGGCTCTGTGCTACCAGCTCACCCAGGCCTGCGATCTGATCATCGAGGACGTCAAAAAGCTCGGCGAGATCTGCAAGCGCCGCGCCTTCGAGGAGCGCAACACGCTTTGCGCTGGCCGCACCCATGGCATCCATGCCGAGCCGATGACCTTCGGCATGAAGTTTGGCTCTTGGGCCTGGGAGCTCAAGCGCGATCTGGATCGTCTTGAGGATGCCCGCAAGAACGTTGCCTTCGGTGCCATCTCGGGCGCGGTCGGCACGTACAGCTCCATCGAGCCGTTTGTCGAGGAGTACGTCTGCGAGCACCTGGGTCTGGTCCACGACCCGCTGTCCACGCAGGTCATCTCCCGCGACCATCATGCCTATCTCGCCGGAGTCCTCGCCACCACGGCGGCCACCTGCGAGCGCATCGCTACCGAGGTTCGCAATCTGCAGAAGACCGATACGCTTGAGGCCGAGGAGCCGTTCCGCAAGGGTCAAAAGGGCAGCTCCGCCATGCCGCACAAGCGCAACCCGATCACCATGGAGAAGGTCTGCGGCCTGTCGCGCATCGTGAAGTCCAACGCCCAGGTCGCCTTCGACAATGTCGCCCTGTGGCACGAGCGCGACATTTCGCACTCCTCTGCCGAGCGCGTCGCCCAGGCCGATAGCTTCATCGCGCTCGACCACATGTTCCAGTGTCTCATTCGCGTTATCGACGGCCTGCAGCTGTATCCGGCTCGCATGATGGCCAACCTCAACAAGACTCGCGGTCTCATCTTCTCCTCCAAGGTCCTGCTGGCCCTCGTCGATACGGGCATCACCCGCGAAGATGCCTATGCGATCGTGCAGGAAAACGCCATGGCTACCTGGCACGAGGTGCAGGATTGCGTCTCCGGTCCCACCTTTAAGGAGCGTCTCGAGGCTGATCCGCGCTGCACCGTCAGCCAGGAGAAGCTCGACGAGATCTTTGACCCGTGGGACTTCCTCACCCGCATCGACACAGTCTTCGATCGCCTGGAGCAGCTCGAGTTCTAACTGATCGATTGGGGACGAAGTCAAACCGATCAGTTTACTTTCGGCCTCCGTTGAAGCTCGGCCTTTCAGCCCAAGCCCCGTTGGTAACGCGTTTATCAACGGGGCTTTTGCGTGGGAGCGTCGGGAAAGTCACACTTCAGCGGATGATGGTATATTGCAGAAATGTCGCTTGCCGTTAATTTGCCCCTTCTGGCAAACGTTAGCTTGCAAGTGCTCGTTGGGGGGGGGGTATCCTTAAGCCAATTTTAAGGTGTGGGAGAATGCTGCGTTTTTTCACGAGAGATTGGACTTAGGGGAATGAGAAAAGGGTTTTGGAGGATAGCCGCAGGCATCTGCGTTGCTTTAACGGCGGCAACGTTTGGGCTGACGGTGGCCGCCCCGCATGCGGATGCTGTCATGCTGGAGTCGCAGGATGGTTCCATGGGTGCATCGTTTCTCCCATACGATTCGTCTACAGGCGATGTGTGGTCAGAATTTGATGTCGCTGTTGGACAGACGGTGAAAGGAAGGCTTTCCTTTTTTAATAAAAATCACGAATGGGCGCCCATTGACCCTAGTGATATCGATATCACATCGTCTGATGAGGATATCGCTAAAGTGAGCTATAAATCACGTGATTGGGTGTTGACAATTAGTCCCACCAAAGTCGGCACAACGACTATAACCATGAAGAGCAGGGCTGACGAGAGTTTAAACGGTTCTCTTAAGATTAAGAGCGTGGCTAATGTCAATCCAATTAAGGTGAGTTTCGTATCCTATGACCAATCCGGTGCGACGACAACGACTGCAACGCTGGGTTACACGGATGATTGTCCGCAAAAATGCGGGAACACGCACTATGCATTGCTAGAGGGGACAGTTTACGTTCGCCCCAAGGACGAGACCCGTGCGGCTACATATTTTGAAATAAAGGAAGATCCCTCAAAGGATTCCAAAGTTCAGGCAAGGGTGAATTCGAATTATTATTCATATGGAACTTCTGAGCTAAGCGCTTCTTTGCAACTCGAGGCGTTGGCGAAAAATGCAAAAGAGGCCAAGGTTCTTGTCGACTATTGCAACGGCGAGACCGAGACGAAGAAGCTATGTGATGTTGTAACCGAGAATCAGGAGCCTGGATTCAATGAGCGTGGGAACAAAAAACAAAAGATGCTGGTTGGGGACAGCTCTTATCTTTCTGCCATTCTCAACGTTTCCCCAAATGAAGCACTGAAGGCATGCCAGCGTGCACATTGGGATGCGCTCGTTAGCTCTGTAACCTATTCTCTAGAAAGCAGCGATGTTGTTGAGCTTACCGATGGTGAAAACTCGTTTAAGGCAATAAAGCCTGGCACCGTTAAGGCTCATGCTCGTGATGGCCTTGGCAATGACCATCCCTTTGAGATAGAGGTTGTCGACCCTGCGGAAGTGAGCCTTTCGAAGGCTAAGTTTGTGTCGAGCGATTATACATTTCCCTGTGAGGTCAGTTCAGATAGTATATCCAAAGATTGGCTTTGGCTGGAATGTGACAGGGGGTTTGAATATCCAAAGGGCGTGCTGAGCAAAAGCGCTGAGGAATTGATGGACTCCTATGCCGGCGCAAAGTATTCTTTCACTTCAGATAATCCCGATGTCCTCGAGGTAAAAGGACCGATGTTTAATGGTGGCAGTTACTTGGGGTATTTAGTGCCTCATAGTTACGGCGATGCAACGGTTTCAATGTACTTGGGTGGTCGTCTCTGCGACACTATGACCGTTCACGTCGTCAAGCCGGGCGAGGAACCTGCAAAAACTACGGTCTCCATTACGGATGGTTACTCAACATCTATGGACAAGGGCACGACTCAGCAGTTGAAGGCAAAGGTTTCCCCTGACGATAAGGCCAGTAAGGTTGTCTGGTCCTCTTCTAACGAGAGCGTCCTTACCGTCGATGGCAACGGTCTTGTTATCGCTGTCGGTGACGGTAATGCCACGATCACGGCAACAGTTGATGGAGTCTCTGCAACCACGGATACAATTACGGTAACCACTCCGGTAGTAAGGGTCTCGAGCGTCAGTCTCAGCGCGTCGAATCTTAAGCTTGCTGTGGGCGGTGAGCCCTCGACGTTGACCGCAGCGGTTGAGCCCAACAATGCAACGAATAAGAATGTGTCCTGGTCTTCGAGCGACCCGGAGGTCGCCACGGTTGCGGACGGCGTCGTGACCCCGGTCAAGGCCGGTGCTGCCACGATCACCGTTACCACTGAGGACGGCGAGTATAGCGCCACGTGCAAGGTGACCGTTATTCAGCCTGCTACGGGCATCACGCTCGATAAGCAGAAGGTCGCGCTTGCGGGCGCTGCAACCGAGCAGCTTAAGGCGGCGGTCGTTCCCGCGGAGGCTAACCAGACAGTTGTTTGGAAGTCCAGCAATGAGAGCGTCGCTACGGTCGATCAAACCGGAAAGGTGACGGCTGTCTCCAAGGGCGCCGCAACCATCACCGTTTCGACTGAAGACGGCGTCTATTCTCAGGATTGCGCGGTGACCGTCTCTAATCCCGCAACGAACCTTACGGTCGACCAGACCGCTCTTAACCTTAAGAAGGGCGAAGAGGGCACCGTGAAGATTTCTCTTGTTGGAGCCCTTGCGGGTGAGGTCGACGAGACCAAGCTTGCTCTGGATGACACGGGCGCTTCGAAGGCGTTTAAGGTTGTCGACAACGGCGATGGCTCCTACACCGTTACCGCCCTCAAGACCGGTTCTGGCTCATTTGTCATCACTGCAGAGTCGCTCTCCCAAACCGTCTCGGTGACCGTGACCAACCCCGTCCAGAAAGTCGAGCTCGACAAGACGAGCCTGTCCTTTACCGTCGGTGATGCCTCCGCAAAGCTCTCCGCAACGGTGAGTCCTGCCGATGCAGACGATACGACGGTGAGCTGGACCTCCAGCGACTCGTCGATCGCTACGGTCAAAGACGGCGTCGTGACGCCGCTTAAGGCCGGTAACGCCACGATCACCGTCACCTGTGGTGACAAAACAATGACCTGTACCGTTACTGTAGCGGCGAGGGCCATTGCGGGCGTTGCAGGTAGCGACGGAACGGACGTTAGCGTAAGCGCCGAGAACAATGCCGCTGCTGGCATTGCCCAGAACAACAGCATCTCTCTTGTGGTCGAGGAACCGACAAATCTTACCGACGCCGCCAATGCTACGATTTCCGGCCTTGAGCAGGGGGCTACCAAGGTTGCCGAGAAGCTCGATATCAAGCTTCTCAAGAATGGCGAGGTTATCGAGGACTTCGATGGCATGTCCTTCATCGTTCGTGTCAAGATGACCGCAGCCATGAAGGCGCTCACCAATCTCAAGGTGCTCTACGTTGCCGAGGATGGTTCCACTCAGGCTATGGATACGTGGACCGAGGGCGACTACCTTTGCTTCCGCACGAGCCACTTCTCGACGTACGTGGTGACGGGCGAGGAGGCCAATGGTGAGCCGGTTCAGCCTACGCAGCCCGTGACGCCGTCCCAGCCTAGTCAGCAGACGACGACTAAGGTGACCAAAAAGTCTGTTAAGGCTACTAAGGGCGCGCTCGCCAATACGGGCGACCAGGCCCTTGCGGTTGCCTTTATTGCTACTGTCGCAGGCGTTGCGCTGATCGCTTTCGCTCTTATGCGTAAACGTTTCGAGCGTTAGGGTACCCCGCTCGTCACCCGCATCGACACGGTCTTTGATCGTCTGGAGCAGCTGAGCTTCGAGTAGGCTGGCTTTATTCGACCGCTTGCGGATACATTTCAACCATTGGCGCCTTGCCCGTCTTGGGCGAGGCGCTTTTTTTCGTTGCTGCCGCAGGCTCCGGTAATAGAATGAAAATTCGGCTGCCGTTTTGATGAAAGGAGGCACGTGCCCAGATGTATTAAACGAGGCGCTATCGTCTCGTTTGTGCTCATACTCTTTGTTGCCGTCTGTGCGGGCGCCCTGACGTATACCGTTCGACGCAGTCCTTCCTCCTCGAATGAAGCCGATAAAGATCTCCCGGTGCTCAAGATTGGCGTTACGGATAATGACCCCTATGTGTATGTCGATACCACAGGCGATTACGCCGGTATCGATATCGATATCGCCCGCGAGGCCTGCAAGCGTGCTGGAATCAAACCGCAATTTGTTGACATATCTTGGAATGATCGCGATCGCCTGCTCAAAAATGGCGATATCGATTGTCTGTGGTGCGACTATTCGCCCAATTATCGCGAAGACGATTATTACTGGACTGAGCCGTATCTGACCGTGACAGTCTCGGTCGCCGCCAAGAAAACGAGTGGTATTAAGGGTTTGACGTCTCTCGATGGAAGCAAGACCATTGCGGTGATTGCGGGTTCGGTGAGTGAACGCCGATTGCTTGCCGGGGACCTGGGTATCTCGCCGGATATGCACATCAAATCATATGGTTCTGCCGAACTCTGCAAAGCTGCCCTGGTCAAAGGTTATGTTGACTGTTGGATGGCGGACGTTCAATCGCTCGACCGGCTCGTCGCGCAGTATCCCGGTGTTTATCGCGTGTTTGCCGACAACGTTATGACAGTTGACCTGGGCGTTGCGTTTGAGAACAGCTATGAGGGGGACTACGTCAAAAAGCTCAATACGGTGCTGTTCGACATGGACCGGGACGGCGCGATTGATCGTATTGTGGACAATTACAAGGCAGGAGCGACAACGGGCAGGCAAGGAGCGGAATCATGACAAATGATGAACACCGCTTGCGCCGAAAAAGATCGGCCACCGCGGCTATCGCCATTGTGGCCAGCGTTGTCTTGCTGAGTCTGCTATATATGGTCGGCACGCATCGCTGTCTCGATAAGACGCTTGGGTTTGGTCGCGAAACCATGGTGTTTTTAAAGGCCGCCTGCGAAAAATATGACCGATATGAACAGGGAAGAAAAACCGAGGCAACGTACAATTTGGATGCCGCGGTCGAGTCGTTTGTGACGTTCTTGCCGCATGATCGCGTTGAAGTCAACGACGCTCTGGTCGAGGAATACGTCCATAACGAGCACCTTTCGGGAATGTTGGTCATGAACGCCGACGGCCAAATGGTCGCTCATTACGATGTCGACGGTCGCGATCCTCTGATGCTGTGGCGAGAGGAGCTGGCCTGTTCGCCGGTCGCATCGATGTATCGAGGCTCCAAGGTGTCCTACTCGACTGTCGTTGAGCGTCGCGGTGTCGACTTTGCTGTGAGCGCCGTTCCGTACGGCGACGGCGTGGCGCTAGTATATCGGTCGCTTGCGGCTGAGCCCGCCGATGACTATTCGTACACTATCGCCGATGTGCTCGTGAACAACACGTTCCATCAAGAGCCAACGGTGCTAGTGATGCACGATGCGCAAATCGTTTCGTCAAACGATTCGACCGTCGATATTGCCCTTGCCCGACTTCTTGCCGATAACGGAACTGACTGGAAAGACGAAGGCCTAACGCGCGTCGAATATCAGGGAACTACCTGGTATGCCGTGCGTGCGGCGTATAAGGACTACCGCCTGTTTGCGCTCTACCCCAAATCTGAGGTCATGTCTGGCAGGATTGCATTTGTCGCTGCCGGCGTGCTGGCGTGCCTGGCGTTTTGGGTCGTAGTGCTGTTGGTGCGCACTATTGCCGACCGTCGCAACTTGGCCGAAAAGGACAAGCAGCTCGGCATCATCAATGCCATCAGTTCTGCGTATGAGTCGACCTTCCTGTTGCATCTCGATACGCTCGAGATCGAGGGAATTAACATGTCGCCGTCGATGGCGAAAATATTTGCTGAGCATACCGAGGCATATGACTTTTTGGACACGGTTTGTCGAGACGTTGTGAGTCCCGAAAGCCGCGAAGTGGTCATGGAGCTTATAGATACAAGTACGCTTCGGGACCGTATGGAGGGCGTGCCGCACTTGGATGCCGAGGTGCGAGATTGCCGAGGTGCTTGGTATTCGCTGCAGGTTGTTCCGCAGCGTCGCGATGAGCGGGGCCGACTGGAATCGGTCGTCGTGGCGACGCATAACATCTCGATGGCAAAGCGCGCCGAAGAGCTTTCTTTTCAGGACAAACTGACGGGGCTTCGCAATAGAAATTACCTTGAGTCCCTTGGCGACGACTCGGTGAACAAATCCCTGCCCGTGAGTGTGATCATGATGGACTGCAACCACCTCAAGCGCACCAACGATCTTTACGGTCACGAAATGGGCGATGAGTTGCTGCGGCGTACGGCGTCTGTATTGAGGCGGGTGGCAGGCGAGAAGTTTGTGCCCATGCGCGTTGGTGGAGATGAGTTTTTGTTGATATGCCCCTACACTGATCGCGAGTCCGCGCGTCAATTGGTGCAAGATCTTCGCCGCGGTCTTGCTGCGGCGAGCGATGATGCGCTGGCCGTCAGCGCGTCATTTGGTATCGCGACGGTAGAGACACCCGGCTGTACGCTAGCCGAGATATACCGCGTTGCCGACCATAACATGTATCAAGAGAAGCGTGAAGTTCACGCTCAGGACGCGAATCGTTAGTATTGCAGTCACCGGTTTGTGCATCGTAGGATGTTGAATCGGTGCCCGCGATACTATATCGGCCCGGGCGGGGATAATAGACATCTGAAATTTCTCTATGAGAGGGGATCTCAATGATTAGCTTTGACTACAAGCCTCAGGGCGTGTGCTCTCGCAATATCCATCTCAATCTTTCCGACGACGGCAGCAAGGTACTGGACGTCGAGTTTACCGGCGGCTGCGATGGCAACCTTAAGGCCATCTCCAAACTGGTCGAGGGCGCTCCTGCCGACCGTGTGATCGAGGTTCTTGCCGGCAATACCTGCGGCATGAAGAAGACCTCTTGCGCCGATCAGCTTACGCGCGCTATCGAGGCCGCCCGCGCCGAGATCGCCTAATGGGTATCGCCGACCACATCAAGAACGGAATATCGCGCCGCGGCTTTGTACTCGGTGGAGCTGCCGCGGGCGCTGCCACGGTGCTTGCCGGATGTTCGAAAAAAACAGGCACCAGTGATGATGCCGCTGGCGAGCCGCAGGTTATCAAGGACGATTCCAAGATCATCTCGATTACGGATGAGTACGAGGCAGTCGACATCGATCTTGAGCCGGTGGCATCGTGGACGCTGCCGCTGGGCACATTGCTGTACTACTGCGAGGGTGACTATGCTGCGGCAATGATGGCGCCCGCATCGGCACTGCACGCCAACACACTCGGGGTGCTCAACCTGGGCGATGGCTCACTTACCACATTAATTGAGGATCCTATCGAGGGCACGGGATATGCTTTTTACGATGTCCGTGCCGGCGATGGCGTGTTTGCGTGGGTTGAGATGAACTTCGCCAATTCATCGTGGAAGCTCTACGCTCAAAATCTGTCGGGCGCTTCACTCTCTGGCGACGTGGTTGAGCTCGATCGAGGTGGCAAGGACTACGATCCGCCACTGTTTACGGCGTTCGGGTCATCAGTCATCTGGTATAAAATGCCTTCGGCAGGCGGCAATAAAACGAGTAACGATTCGTTTTGCTATCGTCGCTCGCTTGATGAATCTAAGGCCGAGACAATTTGGAAATCGACGGGCCGCTTTGCGTCGGCCCCACGCGCGAGCGACGGCATTTTGACCATCTCGCCGCGTGTCCGCAACGACGAGGGCGTCTACTACGGCATAACGGCAATCGATCTGACCGATGGCAACAACACCAAACGTGCCCAGCTAGTCCTTCCCTCGTCAGTCTCGCCTTTCGAGGCCGTATATATGGGCGATACCTTCGTGTTTTCTATCGAGGCGACCTATAGTGGCGTGGGCAGTCTGGGCAACATGGGCACGTATATCGGTAATGAGGGAGGGCCGTACCTCTTTCTGTCACGCGAGCCGCTCGCATGTGCTGCCGGCAAGAAGAATAAATATCTCGTTAAGGTGCAAGCATCGCATTTTCTCATCGACACCTCTGCCAAGACCTATGGCTCGCTGCTGTCGCCCGACCGCGCTTTGGAGTATGGCGATTATCCAGCTACGGCGGGAAAATCGGACTCATTCCTTACGTACGCCACGGTGCGCAACAGCCAGGGTATACCCGAGACGGTCACCGCACGCCTATTCTCTCTTTAAGCTTAGAGGGGTTAAAAAGGCGCCAACAGGGGAATAAACGCGTTGTAATTGTGAGTACCGCCCGCCGAGCTGCCACGTCATAGCGGCATCCGGCGGGCTCAGGTGCGTTAAAATGGGCTTGTTCTTAGCTAATTGAGACAGGGGGGGGCCGTGTTATGGCTTCAGATGCAAAAAAGATTCTGCTGGTCGAGGATGAGAAGGCAATCCGTGACGCCGTCGCTGCCTATCTCGAGCGCGAAGGCTACTGGGTTGTGGGCGTCGGCGACGGCCAGTCCGCGATCGAGGAGTTCGAGAAGCATCAGTTCGACTTGGTCGTGCTCGATCTTATGCTCCCCAAGATCCCCGGCGAGCGCGTTTGCCGCACCATTCGCGATACCTCGGATGTTCCCATCATCATGCTGACTGCCAAGGGCGAGATCGAGGACCGTATTATCGGTCTTGAGCTCGGCGCCGACGACTACCTGATCAAGCCGTTCTCGCCGCGCGAGCTCGTCGCGCGCGTACGCGCCCTGTTCCGCCGTGCCCACCAGGCCGATGAACCGGCCGTCGAGGTGCTCGACTTTGGCGATCTGGTCATTGACATCTCGGGCCACAAGATTTTGGTCGAGGGCAAGGAAGTCGACCTGACGGCTTCCGAGTTCAAGCTACTTACCACGCTTGCCCGCCACCCCGGCCGCGTCTACAACCGCATGGAGCTGGTCGAGAAGGTGCTCGGCTACGACTTTGAGGGTTACGAGCGCACCATCGACAGCCACGTGAAGAACCTTCGCGCCAAGCTGGGCGACGACCCCAAGAAGCCCAAGTGGCTCTACACCGTTCACGGCGTTGGTTATCGTTTCGAGGCTCCGGCAAAGACCGATAAGTCGGACGAGAAATAAGGAAAATCACATATGACACCTGCGCGCTTTGAAATCGGGCAAAAGCATAAGCAGGAGAGCGAGGCGGGTTCCAAGGCTAGTTGGAACACGCCTCGCTCCGATTCGCGGCCAACGATGAGCTACCCCTCGCGCATGGCCCTGGCTTTCGCCCTGACATCACTCATGACGGTACTGGTGCTGGTGGGCGTGGTCTCCGTTGTATGGGGTACGGTTTTTTCGGACTACACGCGTGCCAATATCGTCGAAATTGCCAATTCCGCAGCCGAAAAGCTTGCGACGTCGTACGAGGAAAACGGCAATTGGACTGCGGGCGAGCTGCGTACGGTCGCGACATCGAGTCTGGTGTCCGACGATCTGGGCATGCAGGTCGTTAACAAAAAGGGCGTTGTCGTCTATGACGACTCATGGCCCTCGGCAAGCGCGACCGCCGATGTACGCGAGAGCGAATCGGCTTCTAGCAGCTCGAGCGGTAAAAAGGCCTCACATAGTCCGGTTTCGTCAGCGCCCACCGACTCCGATAGCGTTGCCAACGTCGAAATCATAACGTCTTCCGGCGAGCATGTCGGACAGGTAAAGCTGTGGGCCATCGGCTCCGATGCCTTGCTCACCAAGGCAGATTCTGCGTTTAGAGAAAAGACCTTTAACGCCATGGCCCTTGCCGCGGTTGTGGCCGTCTGCATCTCGGTCGTTATCGGAGCGCTCATGTCGCGCATGCTCACCAAGCCGATTCATCGTATTACCAGCACCGCCAAGCAGATTCGCGATGGAGACCTGTCCGCTCGTACGGGCTTGCGCGGCGATGATGAGATCGATCAGCTGGGAGAGACCTTCGACGAGATGGCCACCTCACTCGAAAAGGATATGAAGCACGAGAAGCGCCTGACCTCTGATGTTGCTCACGAGCTGCGCACGCCGCTCATGGCCATGCTTGCAACGGTCGAGGCCATGCAAGACGGTGTGTATCCCACCGACGACGAACACCTGGAGACAGTCGCATCCGAGACGCGTCGTCTGGCCCGTCTGGTGCAGCAGATGCTCGACCTGTCGCGCATGGAAAACAGTACCGCGCCGCTCAACCTGGAGCCGGTGGATATGGTGCCGTTTGTGCGTTCGATTGTGAATGGCCAGGAGCGCCTGTTTGCCGACCGTGACCTGCGTTTGCGCTTTGCGGATGAGACGCAGGGCCACGATGACGTTGTCGAGGCAGATCCCGACATGATCACGCAATGCGTTATTAACCTCATGAGCAACGCCATGCGTTACACCCCCGAGGGGGGTTGGGTCGTGGTGTCGGTGCTCAGCGACCGCAAGCACGTCGATATCGCGGTTTCGGATACGGGCATCGGTATCGCCAAGGACGATCTGTCGCGCATCTTCGGTCGTTTTTGGCGCGCCGATGCCAGCCGCGCCCGCGAAGCTGGCGGCCTGGGCGTTGGCCTCGCCGTGACCAAGCAGATCGTCGAGCGTCACCATGGATACATATCCGTGGAGTCGGAGCTTGGAAAGGGTACGACTTTTACAATTCATCTGCCCCGCGAGCACACGGCGGACGCGGCATCTACTACAATGGAGCACTAGCTTTTCGCTATTCGGTGAAGGAGGGGCCGCGTCCCTGCCGCTCCGAGTTTGCGAAAACATGCGGGAAAGAACCCGCATTTCTGTCGTATTTAGGTAAGGAGTGACTCACGTGACAACGATGGAGCGTCGTCCGGATTCCCGTGGCAAGGTTCGTGATATCTACGATGCCGGTGAAAACCTGCTGATGGTCGCCACCGACCGCATTTCTGCGTTCGACTTCATTCTTCCCGACGAGATTCCGTTTAAGGGAGAGGTGCTCAACCGCATCTCGGCATTCTGGTTCGATAAGTTTGCCGATATCGTTCCCAACCACCTCGTTTCCATCGATCCGGCGGATTTCCCCGAGGAGTTTGCCGAGTATCGTGACTACCTCGCAGGCCGCGCCATGCTGGTCAAGAAGGCCCAGACGATTCCTATCGAGTGCATCGTCCGCGGCTATCTGACCGGTTCGGGCAAGAAGACCTATGACGAGAACGGCACCGTCTGCGGCATTCAGCTGCCCGAGGGTCTGACCGAGGCCTCCAAGCTTCCCGAGCCGCTGTTCACGCCGTCCACGAAGGCCGAGATCGGCGACCACGACGAGAACATTTCGTTCGAGCGTTGCTGCGAGATCGTGGGTGAGGACATCGCCGCGCAGATTCGCGACCTGTCCCTCAAGATTTACAAGGCTGCTGCCGAGTATGCAGCGACCCGTGGCATCATCATCGCCGACACCAAGTTCGAGTTCGGTGTCATCGATGGCAAGGTCACGCTGATCGACGAGTGCCTCACGCCCGACTCCAGCCGTTTCTGGCCTGCCGCCAGCTACGAGGAGGGCAAGATTCAGCCCAGCTACGACAAGCAATTCGTCCGCAATTGGCTCAAGGCCAACTGGGATATGACGGGGGAGACCCCGCACCTGCCCGCCGAGGTCATCGATGGCACGTCCGAGCGCTATCGCGAGGCCTTCCAGATCATCACGGGCTCCCAGTTCACAAGCATGAAGGAGAACGCATAAGTGAGTACCCGTAGCGCCACGAACAAGCGCACACAATCCCACGAAGTTACCGGGGTTGCGCGCAAGTCTGCCGCATCTGCTAAGCCCGCCCGCCAAGCAGCGGGCTCCGTTCGCGTCGTGCCGGCTTCGTCTAAGGCACGCCGCAAAGAGCTCGAGAAGGGTGAAAATCTGGAAGGTCTTTCCAAGGAGGAGAAGCGCGCCCGCAAGGCTAAACAGCGCGCCCGCGAGGATCGCATCTACACGGTGTCGAATATCCTCCTCAAGCAGGATGAGGACTACACCAAGCGCCGTCGTATCTGGTGGGCCGTGCTCGCCATCGGCATGGTACTCGTCGTGGCAATTGGGGCTTCGCTCTACTTCGCTCCCGGCGGCACGGTGTCCAGTCCCGTCCAGATGGTCGGCATCGTTTTGTCCTATGTCATCATTCTGGGTGACTTTATCTACGACTTCGTTCGTATCCGTCCCCTACGCAACATGTACCGCACGCAGGCCGAGGGCATGTCCGAGAACAAGCTCAACGCTCTTATCGAGCGCTCGGCTGCCGAGGAGGACAAGAAGGACTCCAAGAAGAAGTAGCGTTTGTATCCATACATATCGCTAAGATATAAGGCGCGTCGTTTTTGCGGCGCGCCTTTTTACTGTTCTATAGATAGATGGAGTGGCACATGATTCGAGCTGCCCTGACGGTCGAAGAGGCTCTGGAGGGCATGAAGGCCCTGGAGCCCAAGATTAAAAACTACGCGCGCCTGGTCGTCCGCAAGGGCGTAAACGTCAAACCCGGCCAGGAGGTTGTCGTTCAGTCTCCGGTCGAGTGCGCGCCTTTTGCCCGCGTGGTGGTCGCGGAGGCTTATGCCGCCGGCGCTGGCCACGTGACGGTCATTTGGGCCGATGATGCCGTGACGAGGCTCTCGTACGAGCATGTCGATAAAAGCTATTTTGAGCAGACGCCCGAGTGGAAGCGCCTGCAGCTGGATTCCTTGGCCCAGGATGGTGCCTGCTTTATCTTTATCGAGGGTGCGGATCCTGCGGCTCTCAAGGGTATCGATCCCGCCAAGCCCGCTGCAGCTTCTAAGGCAAGGAATACGCAGTGCAAGGTCTTCCGCCGCGGACTGGACTACAACATCAATCCGTGGTGTATCGCCGGCGCTCCGGTCGTGGCTTGGGCGCGTGAGGTGTTCCCGGGAGACGCCGATGAGGTTGCAATCTATAAGCTGTGGAATGCGATTCTGCACACCGCTCGTGCCGATGGCCAGGACCCGGAGAGCGACTGGGAGCTTCATGACGCGGCATTCGAAAAGAACTTGCGCTTCCTGAACGACAATCGTTTCGACTACCTGCATTACACCTCGGCAAATGGAACCGATCTGACGATTGGCATGACGAAAGGTCACGAGTGGGCCGGCGGCAAGGGCAAGACGCCCGATGGGCACCCCTTCTTCCCCAACATTCCCACCGAGGAAGTCTTCACCTCGCCTGATCGTATGCGTGCCGACGGTATCGTGTATTCGGCTATGCCGCTCATTCACCACGGTAACAAGGTTGACGATTTTTGGATTAAGTTCGAGGCGGGCCGCGTAGTGGACTACGATGCCCGCGTGGGTAAGGCGACGTTTGCGAGCATTATTGACACCGATGAAGGTGCCGCTCATCTGGGTGAGGTCGCGCTTATCTCCAAGAACACGCCGATCCGTGAAAGTGGCGTTCTATTCTATGACACGCTCTATGATGAGAACGCTAGCTGCCATCTCGCGCTGGGTGTCGGTTTCCCCGAATGCATCGAGGGTGGGTATGACATGTCCAAGGAGGAGCTCCTGGAGCATGGCGTTAACGTCTCGAGCACGCACGTCGATTTTATGATCGGCACGGACGATATCGATATTACGGGCATTACGCCTGATGGACGTGAAGTTGTGATTTTCCAGAACGGCCAATGGAGTTGGGAATAGCCCCAGACCGTGGTACAATGCCACCCGCGGGCCGTTAGCTCAGCTGGCAGAGCAGGGGACTTTTAATCCCAAGGTCCAGGGTTCGAACCCCTGACGGCCCACCATAGAATAGAAAAGCGACTGGCGGATGCCGGCCGCTTTTTTGTTGCCGCGACATGGGTTCGAACCCGAAAGGGCGCGGAGCTGAGTAAACGCGTGAGCGTTTGCCAGCGCAGCGCGCAAGGCGCGAAGCGCCGCAGCGGCCGTCTGCAGAGCAGGCCGAACCTCTGACGGCCCACCCAAAGAAAGGAAAACGAAATGAAAACAGATAGATACGGAATTAGCGGCAGCACATTAAAGATAATAGCGGCCATTTCGATGGTTCTCGATCATGTAAGCAGGATCGTCCTGACCAATGGAATCATGACTCACGCATCGTACAATCAGATATCAGACGAACAGTGGGCGATTCTAAGCGAGGCTTCGGATGTGCTTCATGTTCTTGGCAGGATTGCATTTCCCTTATTTTGCTTTTTGATAGTTGAGGGATTTTTGCATACTCATGACATAAAGAGGTACCTGCGAAATATGCTTGTCTTCGCAATCATTGCGGAGCCCATATACGATTTCGTTCAAACCGGGCAACTATTTGACCTTCGGCAACAAAATGTTATGTGTGAGCTCCTGCTTTGCTTGGTCTTCTTGATAATTCTGGAAAAGATACAAAGCCTTTCAAAATGGAAGAGGTACATCGCAGAAACTGCTCTGATTGTTTTGACAGCACTGGCAGCTGAATACACTAAACTAGATGGCGGTGTGTATGGCATTCTGCTTGTGGCTGCATTCTATTTATTCCACGACAGCAAGGCCAAGATGTTCTTTGCTGCAGTATGCGCAGTGCTCCTTTCGTCATGCCATATAGTTGGCGGCGGATTTGAGTTTGCTACAGCTAATATATTTAATCCTGATGTTGCTGCCGCGGTCGTTTCGTTGCTGCTTATCAATCTTTATAATGGCAAGCGAGGGCTGAAGCTCAAATATTTCTTCTACATTTTCTATCCGGCTCATCTTGCTCTGCTTTATGGTGTCTCACTTATTGTTTTGAACTGTCTTTAAAAACTCTCAAACAAGTCTCTGAAAGCAGAACTAAATTGACCCTAAGACTGCTTGTGAATTTCCGGAAGACCTGTGAGATACGAGGATAGACAACGAGGGCTGTAGAAAGATGCTTCGAAAGCATGAATGGCAGCGAGAAAATGAGTTCGGAAGAACCCCTCTGGATGCTCCAGCATAGAATAGAAAGCGATCGGCTCCGGCTGGTCGCTTTTTTGTTACCGATGCACGGTTCGAACCCGAACTTCTATATATAGGAACGCTTGGCGAACAAAACCTGCCTTTTACCGACGGGAAACAAATAACCGATGCTTTTGGAGTAAAGTGGCGCTCCAGAGATGACCGATGCCTCAACATCTATAAACCAGCTGGTCACCGCCAATATCAGAAGCTGATGCGTCAGTTATAACCTCAGTGACGTGACTGAGGGACCTATTCATTTGTGAACAAAATATGGAGTGCGCGATTCCCGCCCCCGGCGCCCCTCCGGTCTGGCAATATATCTCCTTGCCGCGCGGCCCGGTCGGACCGGATCAGCCGCC